>Ga0210399_10001890_pt1 | contig 16315 bp, 22 predicted proteins | sample IncBWC14MmetaG_FD_150865 | JGI IMG/M metagenome (GOLD analysis project Ga0210399, IMG submission 150865) | Forest soil microbial communities from Barre Woods Harvard Forest LTER site, Petersham, Massachusetts, United States - Inc-BW-C-14-M | ecosystem: Environmental > Terrestrial > Soil >...
ATCTGCATGGGTGGGTCCCACTCTTGAAGTCCAGATGCCCCTGTGATGTTTCAATCACGTCCCTACTCGCCGGCACCTTCGATATCCAGTAGCTCCACCATTCGAAATACGCAGCTCTATCCTTGTCCTTCAGCATCAGGGACCACCCTCCACAAATGCCCGCCCTACTAGACCATCAGCACGCCCAATACTGGCAGAAGCGTTGATCCGTCCCCAATTATTTGCAGTGGTGTAGTCACATTAAAGGTCAAGCCACAGGAAATGAGACTCATACGGCGTTTTGGTCACCGATTAGAAGGGCCGAGATCCCAGCCTTTGGACGCCCAAACTCGCGAACTGGATGCGGATGATTGGTCCGATCCCAGCGTCCCCGCACTGTCAGGACCGACAGTTCTTCACCGCTGGCCATGGGGCTACATTTCTCCCAAGACATTTCCATAGGTGGACTGTTTGAGGCGAACGAGGAGAAGAAAAGCGAATGCTCAACCTAAGGCAACTCATAAGAAAGTTCGGTATTGTCCCTCTGGTCGTTACTTGGCTCTCCTTCCCCGCTGCTGCTCAAAGAGTGGAACTTTTTGGTGGATATCAGTTCACTCACCTTCAACCAGCCTTCAATGCAAACGGCTGGGATGCCTCAATTACTGGGAACTTCAAACACATATTGGGCATCACCGGCGATTTCAGTGGAGCTTATGAACGGGGCGTTCATGCATACACATATACCGGGGGACCGGTGCTGACTGCCCGTTTGCCCGTAGTACAGCCCTTTGTACATGCGCTATTTGGTGGTATGACGGTCAGCGGCGGAACATCCAGTTCCACCTCCGGCTTCACCATGATGTTTGGCGGTGGCCTCGATATCGGAATGCGCAAAGGAATCGGCTTCCGAGTCGTACAAGCGGACTGGATCAGCACCAACTTCTCAGGGACCACTCGTAATCGGAACGTTCGCGCTTCGACAGGGCTTGTAATCAAGTTCTAAAAGAGGATCGCCCTTTGTTTTCTCCCGCTTCTTTCGGGCGCTTAACACTGGCGCTGTCCACGGGGATTCCCGGGAACGATTTTACAAAGATGTTGCGTAGACTAGGAATCTTAACCTTCCCGGCTCGGCACGTAGCCCATGCCGAGGCTCATTCACCATGAAGCATCATATTTACCTGATCGTTACACTCGTTCTCACGCTGATTTCCTTCGCCGCAGCACAAAACCAGAACTCGTCCGCGGTTGACCAGGCCCCTAAAGCAGCCCGTAAGCCTCTCGATTTCCTCTTCAACTACCTAAATATGGCAGGCACCACAAAGGCCAGTGAGTTCCGCCCTTTGACTCAGCCGGAACGAACCCATATCTATTTGAAGACCATGGCGAATCCCTTGGGATACATTAAGGCCGGATTCTCTGCCGGAATCGATCAATGGAAAGACAAGCCTGAAGAATGGGAACAGGGAGCATCCGGCTATGGGAAGCGTTTTGCGAACATCGTGGGCCAGTACTCCATTCAGCGAACCGTGACATTCGGTCTCTCCAGTGCATTCCATGAAGACAATCGTTATTTCAATTCCGGCAAATCGGGTCTCTTACCCCGCACTGAGTACGCGCTAGTGAGTGGCGTGCTTGCCCGACATGATGATGGGAGCCGGCATGTCTCAATTTCCCAGCTAGGCGGAGTAGCCGCCGGTGCATTCCTGTCTCGTTACTGGCAGCCTCCCAGCCAGCGATCTGCTGGTGATGGGGCCGTCAGCTTCGGGATCACCATGGCCAGCAATATGGGATTCAGTGTGCTGAAAGAATTTCTTCCTGACTTGGGACGGATAATCTCGAAGAAACACAAAACTCCCTAGCGCTGTTCTGCACTTCGAACCGTGATCGCCAAACTTTGACGACTAGTTTCCGCCACTCACTCCCTTGTTCACCATCAGCTTGACTTCGACTCGCCGGTTCTGGGAACGCCCTTGCGCGGTTTCATTCGAAGCAACCGGGTTTGAAATGCCCATCGCACCGGGAGAAACGATGTGACGAGGTGGAACTTTGCATTCCTGCATCAGGTAATTCACGACTGCGTATGCGCGATCTTTGCTCAAACTCTGGTTCGCTGCCGCATTTCCAGTTGAATCGGCAAATCCCTTCACTTCAAGGATGTAGCCAGGTACGCTACTGGCATCTCCCGCAAGTTTTGTTAACGCCGCCCTATCTTTTTCCGCCACCACTGATTTGCCCGTAGCGAAATACACAATGGCCTGATCTTTCACGTCGTAATCTGCCAAGTCCGAGAAACGCCGGCTTACCTCTTCGTCATTGGCTGAGATCTGCGCTTTGTTCGCTGCGATATTTGCCTCGTTTACAGAGATTGATTCCTTGTTTGAAGCGATCTGCACCGCATTCGCCGCTACCTTTTCTTCGGTAGGCGCCAGCCCAGCCTGGATCATGCTGGCGGTCTGCAAGTCGTCTTTGCTGAACGTAATAGTTTTGGCTTCGAGCTTGCCGTCCACGCCTGGAAAACCCTTCACGCTGACCTTAAGCCCGGGGATGAGACTTGTCCACGACATCTGCTGTTTACGCAGTCCGAGACCTTTCGGCGTCTGCACCTTTGTTGAGTCCGTTAGGGTGATGACCTGAGTTCCATCGGCGGTGCGCAGCGTAAGAGTATCCGCCGCACGCGCGGTGATCAGGCCTTTGACGGTGGTTTCATCTTGTCCAGACATCAGGCCCCAGGGAACGCAGCAGAAGACCAGGGCCAGAGCAACAAACACACTGGTTCTTTTCATTTTGGTTACACCTCCACGAGAGGAAACTATCGACGTAACCCGAATTTGTGCACTGGCAGAACTAACAGCTTCATGAAAAGTGACGATTGTGGCAGGAAATCACCGTGGACCTCGTTCTCCGGGTTCTGGCGGAATAAGAAACGTAGAGAAACATCGCTCGACTGCCAGCGTTGACAGGTGACAGCAGTCGAGTCGAGTCGCGAGAATTCCTCGTTATGAAGCCGCAATTGCGTGCACTTGCTGTAGCTCTGTCGATCATGGGCTGTCTCGCCTTCGGAAAGTCCAGCCACGTGGTGATGAGCTGGCGGAATCCGAACGCACCGGCCAAGCAGTTCCGGCGTGTCCTGGCATTAGGGCTGAGTGAGAAGACTGCCGTCCGTGCCGACTTCGAAGATGCGTTAGCCGCTCGACTTGAAGAAACGGGACGCGAAGCGATCTCCGGAAACGCGATCCTTTTGAGACCGGAGGGAACGCAGCTCAGCTTGGATTACCTCCGAGCCCAGGCACGAGACAACCAGATCGAGGCAGTGGTTGTCTCTCGTTTGATCAAAGTCGAGAAGAAGGTCACGTACATTCCCGGTGGACCCTCCTTCGTGCCCTATCCGTATTACGGCACTTTCTACGGCTACTACGGGTCGGTTTATCCCATAGTCTACTCGCCGGATTACTTGCGTGAAGAAAAGAAGGTACGCATCGAGACTAATCTATACCTCCTGTCTGAAGGAGATGGAGTACTCGTGTGGACCGGCATCACCGATACTTTCGATCCCACCGACGTAGACAAAGCAATCGGCAAACTTGTCAGGCTGCTCGTAAAACAAATGCAGAGTGACGGTGTACTCTAAATAATCGCCAACGTTGAGAGGCGACATTTATCGTGCGCCGGTTACGTCTTGGGACATCAGGGAAAGACGCGAACTTCTCAATCGCACGGATCCGAAGTACGACAGTGTGTGGCTGAACGCTTCATGCCTGTTCAGTGGTGAAGGCATCGCTGCTCAGTACCGGATCCCTAAAGTGATCACTATTAACTGCGTACTCATATTCTTGGTAGGAGCATAGTGATAGCGAGCCTCCGCGTAGAAACGGTACGGGGCCTCACCGACTCTTGCCGTGAACCCCATGCCTCCATTCGCTCCAAATGCGTTTGATGTCGAACTTACCGGGGGCTGGTTAGGATTAACAACTCCTGACGTGCAGGCATATCCGAACCAGCGCCACACCGGTGCGCAAATGTTGCCGGAGCCGGAACTAACCTCTTTTGACAGCCATGTATTGCGGTAATACCAGCCTCCACCACCGATAAGATACGCGCCTAAGAGCCGGCCGCGTAATTCGAATCGGTAATTTCCAGTGAGAGCATATAGGTCGGAGTTTCCGTTAAGATCCTTCGATTGCAGGGCTGTTTGCAGCGGTTGCAGAGCTCCACTTGACGGATAGACTCTGGTCCACATGAACTCACCGACAAATGCATTACGCCGGTTGAAGTTATACCCCGCACCGCCCACAATGCCCCAGCCGGTGCCGACAGCCTGAGCGGAAGGATTGACGGGCACACTCACAATCATGGCAAGATTACTGTTGAGTTTGCATTCATCTCCGCAGTCATCCTGTGCTTGGAGAAGTGGCACCGGCACCAGTGCGATTGCCAGAAGAATGATGTTTCTCACCCTTAACTTGCGAATTTGCATCACTCCGTCCAGTCCGGTTCTTCCTGATTCCTCGAGGAGTACAGCCTCCAACCATTGGGCGCGTTCGAGAGAGACTATGAAAGACTCTAACCTGCCAGAACCTTAACCATTTGAGATTCGCGCCTGCCTTGCCGAGAGAATTGTTAGGCTTTCTGCCACCTTAATGTTGACTCTGACGCAGATATTACTGGCCGTTTGCCGGGGTCTCGAACTGTCAGAATTGGCAGCCTTGCGGCTCTAAGAGGCGGCGGACGATGGGACCTTGGAGGCTTCAATGCCCATGCGCAGGAGTTTTCCAGCCAAATCATGTGCGAGGTGACGCTGTAATACACTCCGAGTTTCGAGATGGGCATTCAGATAGCGCTCTAGCGTCACCGTATCCCACTGGAGGATGCGGGCTGGTTCCACCGTCACTGCATCCACGTCCGACACAACTCCTTGAATGAGGAGAGCCGAACCCACAATCTCCCCGGCTCCAAGTTCACCGAGAGTCCGCCCTTCGTTCGTCACCAAAACCTTTCCATGAATGATGAGGGAAACGCATTCGATGGATTTTCCGTGTTCCATTAAGCGCTCGCCAACTGCCGTCGTGGTCCAAGATCCCATGCTCAGAACCCGTAGAACTTCGCGCGGCGGCAAATTCCCGAAGGCAAGCCGCCGTACCTCCTCCTCCTCTGACGTCAGCTGGACGGGTCGACGTTCGCGAACGAGACGCCACGCATGAAAGATATTGATTCCGGCAAATAGAACGCTCCAGCCGAACGCAGCCCACAGCGGTGTTGGCTGAAACATGAGATAGGGAAGCGCGATTATCGAAGATGCGACGGCAAACAACCGCAACCATAAAATGTCACGAACGCACTGAGCGCAGCTGCTGCGCGAATCGAGCGGTGCGAAATGACTGTCACACAGGCTCGTACTGAGCTCACGTCAACGCTGCGCGATTGTTCTCGTCATGCCGATTGGCTCATCACCCTCGGCGTCAGCGTCGCGTGCGCGGCGTTTGGTCGGCTGATGGGAATTGACTGGCGAGACGTTGGACCTATCTTCTTGGGAGCTGCACTCGTCCAGATCGTCCGGCGCGGGCTGGCGTTGCTCAATGTAAATCCCTTTATATCCGCGGCAACGGCGGCGTTTTTCGGATCAGCCCTGTGCGGATTCGGGGCACGGTGGGTTGGCAGTCCTACAGCGGCCACGAACGTGATTGCCCCCGTCTTGCTGTTGGTGCCCGGAGTACCCCTCTTCAATGCGCAGTGCGACATCCTCGAAGGTCGTCCGAGTCTGGGAAGTGCCCGAGCCGTCTGGTCGGCGGTGATGCTGATATTCATGACCCTTGGTGTCTGGCTGGCCCGGGAGTTGCTGGAAGGAGCGCATTGACTATGGATCTGCTGCCACTGCTTCACAGCACGGTTTGTGGCGGGCTCGCCGCGGCAGGCTTCGGTGTGCTCTTCAACGTCAGCTTCCGAGGACTGCCTTGGTGTGCGGCCAGTGGAGCACTAGCCTTGGCATTGCGGACGATCGCCCTCGGGGCAGGCTGGAGACTCGAAGCACCCTCGTTTGTCGCGGCGCTCCTGCTTGGAATCGTCGTGCAACTGCTTCCCTCATGGATCGGGGTTTCGCGTAATGCCCTTCATGTCGTGGGCTGCATTCCTTTGATTCCGGGTGGATTCACGGCCAAGGCGATTCTGGGATTGTTTGCGGTCACGTCGCAGAGCCCTGACACGGCCAACGAGCTGCTCATCGCTGCCCTACAGAACCTCTTGCGCGCTTTATTTACTATCGGCGCTCTGGGAACCGGACTCGCGATCCCGATTGTTGTGCTCCGAGCACGCTCCCGTAAGGCTTCGCGGGCTTGACCTTCGATGAGACAAGACAAGAGCAACGAGTGAAATGCTAGTGCACGCTGGAATGACCGTCACGTTCATTCGAGAATCTGAGTGCAACAAGGCCTGTTACAACAATCAGCTGTGGAATAAGAATCGGAATGTGACAATTCTTTCAGATGGTTGCCTATCTCGACCAGAGAGTAGCCGCTCTGCCAAAGCAGGGAGAGATTCCATCGACTCTATGATGCGGTTCTGATATGAGTGCTCTTCCCAATATCGAAAGTCGCCTTGTGCCGGTCCGTGTTGCGTTATTGGTAGGTGGAGACACGCTTATCACTGAACAAATGCATGCCATCCTGGAGCCCGGCGTCTGGGCCCTGCAGCACGCAACCGACAACGCCTCGGCGCTGCTCATGGCCCGCGATAAGAGCTTTGATCTGGTGGTGACGAGCGAGAAGACCTCAGGACGAGCAGATGTCGAACTCCTTCGCAAGCTGAGATGCATACGTCCGCATACACGCCTGATCATCCTGACTGAAGAAAGCACGCCCACGGATGTAATCGCGTCAATGCGTGAGCATGCATTCAGCTATTTTTCCAAGCCATTCTCTTCAGGCGCGCTCGCAGTGATGATTCGTAGTGCAATTGAGGAACCTTGCTGGGACGATGGTATTGAGGTGGTCTCAGCAACTCCGGAGTGGATTCGTATTTACGCTCGCTGCGATCTTAAGACCGCCGATCGAGTGCTCCAGTTCTTCGACGAGATCGCCGAGTTGCCGAATCCGGAAAGAAATGCGGTTGGCATGGCGTTCCGCGAGATGCTGACGAACGCGATCGAACACGGCGGGCACCTGGACCTTAGCCAGCAAGTTGAGATCTCTTACTTACGAGCCCGTCATATAGTAACGTGCCGAATTAGCGATCCGGGGGAAGGTTTTACGCTGGACGAGATTCCGCATGCCGCTATCGCGAATCCTGCGGAAGAGCCATTACGCCATCTCGAATATCGCGACGCGCTCGGCATGCGGCCAGGTGGATTTGGCGTTCTGCTCACCCAGCGACTCATTGATGAACTGGTATATAACCAGCAAGGCAACGAGGTAACGCTGATTAAGTATCTCGATCTCGAACCGCGGGAGTCGCCGAGGTCGAACGAATTTCCTCCACCCCGATAGTCACCATTCCAGTCGCACTCCGAAACAGAGCAATATGAGTAGCCGGCAGAGACTCGAGCGTAGCCGCCCACCGGAGAAGCGCCTTCCGTCACATCGATCCAAACGCATAAGAACCCCGGCAGGCTTCGGCCCTCTTGCGGAACCGCGCCTCGCGATCTCCGATCAGCCGCCTCGGTCGGCGTATCACTGTAAGAAGTGGCAGTAGCGTAGTTTTCAAACGCTATCTATATTCCCGACAGTTCACTTCGGCCCACATCCCCACCTCTTGCGTACCCCTCTCAAGAGTGATGTGGGCCCGCTTCTTTGGATGGGGAAGTTTCTTTTAGTTCATCCCTTCGCGAACGTCGACCATTAGTTGATCAAACGCCTGGAGTCGGATTAAACCTGCGCGTGGATACTCCACATCAATGATGACGTACACGATGACGACAGTGATGACCGCGAAACTCAGGATGTGCAGCCAACTCCGGCGCTGGCCGATCGCCATTCTGTACCCAGCTAACATCGCGCAAATTAGGCCGAGGCCGAACAGAAGTACGTAGATGATGTTGGGTGGGTGGGTTTGTAGCGCCATCCCGCGTGTCGTAGTGATGTCGATCATGCTGTTTAGCGAAGGAAGTAGCTTGCCAGCGTCCACGTGAGAATCTTTGAGTTGCGTAGCAGCCACTGCCTTGATCCAGATCTCTCTCTGGATTTTCTTGGATTTGGCCACCTCCACCTCCGCTGCCTCAATGTTTGGCAGCTTGCGGTAGCTTTCCAGTCAAGAGTCCACAAAGCGGCGAAACAACCCTTGAAGTTCGGGCTGCGCTTTCACTGACAGCAAGTTGAGCCGCAGGTACGCGGTTTCGATGCAGTTTCGCCTCCACAGCGATCAACGCACGCTTTTCGTTAAACCTTCCTGCCGCGCCCGAAAATGTGAACGCAACGACCAATCCAGACATGGCGAACATCGCGCGTTCGATCGTACCCAGGCTACCCCGCTCGCCTTCCGATTCGGTCGGGCGGCGCCGAATGCCAAGGCGAGGGCCGACTTCCAACATGATCAACATGCCGCCAAAGAGCAGCACCGCGAAAAGCCAAGGGGAAATAGGAGGCTCCATCCTGATGGTCCCTTCAATCCCGCAGGCTCGCGTCTTACTTAACCTCTAGCTCATGCCTGCGGCGCGATTTCGACGGTTCCCTCCAGCCAGGCGAGGAACAGTTTGTATCCCACTGACAAGACGATTGCACCTACGAAAAGCCCGATAATCCCCATTGCCATGAATCCGCCAATGGCCCCCAGGAACACAACCGCGGTGGGAACTGCGACGCCGCGTCCCAGCAGCAGAGGCTTAAGGACGTTGTCCATCAAGCCGACGACAACACACCAAACCAGGAAGATTACAGCCTTGGTGGTGCTGGCAATCGCAAACATGTAGATCACAGCCGGTATTAAGACGAGCCCTCCAAGTTGGAGCACGGCTGCAAGAAGGAAGACTATCCCCCACAATCCCGCACCAGGGAGGCCCGCAACCAGAAAACCCACGGCCGCGAAGATTGACTGGATCAACGCTACGCCAATAATGCCGTTCGTTACGCTGCGCACGGTGGCGGCGGCCAGTTCCTCAAACTCCGGCCCCTTGTCGCCAAAGAGACGGTTAGCTAGTGACCGCGCCGTCTTACCACATATTGCAGAGTTGGCAAGAAGGACTCCAGCAACGATGACAGAGAGAATCCACTGCAGGAGCGCCAGTCCGACTCCAGCAGAGGCCAAAAACAATTGTGGAATGATCACTTTGATCTGAGGAGCAAAGGTCTGCAAGGCCGCGGCCAAGTTCTTCGAGGCCAATTCCCAAGCGTCTTTCAACCGATGCCCGATGACCGGCCAGGTTTCGATGCGTGGCGGTGGCGGTGGAATGAGGTGTGTTCCATCCTTGAGGCGAGCCGCCAGACTCTGAATACCTTCGACCAATGATCCCGTTAGCAGCACAACCGGCACCAGTAAAACGATGAATAGAAATACCGTAACCGCAACCGCGGCGAGGCGACTTCGGCCGCCTAGTAGATTCTGCACCCTGCGATAGCCGGGGTAAGCCGCGATGGCGATGATGATGCCCCACGCAATCAGAGGAACGAAGGGCCGCAGGATGAGAAGACACGCGGCAGCCAGCAAACTGAGGAGCCCCACGTGAATAGCCACTTCAAGGGCACGACGCATGTAGTCCTTATTACTAATGCCTTCCAATATCATTTACCGAGTCCGTTTCTCTTCTAGTGCCTCCGAGCGACGTCTTCGCGATGTAAACGGAGGATCACCACGGCATATCGGAGAGAAGACCAATGAGTAGCACCAGCAGGGAGCGAAATCCAGCGCACTCAATAGGATTCTGTCGTGCTGGCGCAATCTTGAAACCTGTCATGTCTGTCAGGGCTATTCTGCAGCGCTTCCTGTATAGCCAATGATCTGCACCGATCACCAACACAGACTATCTCTCGATTTGGTACAGAGGTGGTTCGATCAGTCTCCACAGTGAAACTCCATGATCAGCTTGGCCCACTATCAGTCACGGGCGCCTTTCTATACTGCGTGCAGTAGGGACTTAGCGCCCGTTGAGGGCAACGACGCTATCTGTTTTGACAGTTCCCTACCCACCAACCTCCGCCTCATGCTTGCTGGGACGGCTGCGGGCGCTCGCTCGACAACAGTCCAAGCGGGCAGCAAACAACGCCTTCCCAGAAAAGGAGAAAGGCCCATGGTGCGAACTTCGTTCCAGAAAGTGCTTGAGACGATTACCAGGAAGGCTCTACCCTGCTTCCTCACTTCAACAATCCTACTGATGGTTCTCCCTGTGTTCGCCGCCGACAAACAGAAAGATGAAGATACCCTTCGGCAAGCCAACCTCGTGTTACAAGGTTTGCTTAACAGCAAGAGCATCTCGCCGACGTTGTTGGCAAAGGCGAATTGCGTATTGATCCTACCTGGGGTGAAGAAGTTTGGCTTCGGTGTCGGTGGAAGCGGCGGCCGCGGTCCATTACTGTGCCGTAGTGGCCAAGACTTCAAAGGCAAGTGGTCCGCGCCTGCGATGTACTCAGTCGGTGGCGCCAGTGTCGGTTTACAGGTAGGCGGGTCGTCCAGCGATTTCGTCCTCTTGCTCATGAATTCGAAAGTTGTGAATCAGGTGCTGAACGGAAAGACCAAGATGGGCACCGATGCGACGGCAGCCGCAGGCCCTGGAGCCACGGCAGCAAGCGCGTCTGACGCCGACATTTTCACCTATGGGCGGGCGAAGGGCGTGTTTGCCGGCGTATCACTGGGGGGCGCCACCGTGGAACCGGACAATGACGCGAACTACCGCCTGTACAGCAAGACGCTAACGGCTACCGATATCGTACGCGGAACTGATACAAAGCCATCGGAGGAAGGTAAAGCCTTGGTGACAGTGCTTAACAGCAAGATCGGAAAGCAGAGCAAATAAGAAGAGGCCAATTGCTGAGTGGTATTTTGCCGAGATCCGTGGACAGCCACGAAGATGGCAGATGTATGTATTTGATTCGCGATTAGGTGCGAGGTTATTCCTGATAAAAGACTAACAAAATGCCCAGCAGCACCATGCCACTTGGCCAGGCGTAGGGAATGAAGCCTCGGCGCCAAAATTCACCATCGTAAATAAATTTAAACAGGGCCACTCCCAAGCCAACGATCATGAACCAGAAGTGTTCGCGCTCGACAAGCAGCATTGAAGGTGTCATGTGGTGGTGATGACCGGGCGAGGGAGTATCGGCGATCGCTGGGTTTAGGAGCATAGAGGTGTGATCCATGCTGGAGTGGTCCATGTGCATGCCGGAAGAGTCTATATCTGTCGTGGGGTGGTCCATGCCGTTTGTGGCATCCAATGCACGGGCAATAAGTGGCGTACCGTCGGGACCGAGCGCAGGATTGATCAGGTAAGCTTGGGCTTCTGGCGAAGTCCCCCCGGCGCCGGCGGTGTGATCGTGAACAAGGAGAAACGCCGCACCTACGACGGCCAGGATGGAGAATGCCCAGGCCCGCCAAAAACGATTGAGGGATCCGCGCGCGCGAAGATATTCGACTATGCCAATCGCAATGAGAATCATCGAATAGATCTTGTGCTGTCCAGCTTCCCGGTCGTGGTGCAGAAGCCACGCCCAGCTCATGTTGCCGCGCGGCCAGATTTCAGCATCACTCCAAAGGGCCAGGAACAAGCCCATAAGCAGAAACAAAGCTGGCCAGAAATAGCGCAGAGGTCGGAGCTTCGGATACAGAAAGGTCACCAGCACGCGGAGCCCGACTCCAATCAGTGCCCATCCAGCGATGTGGTGATTGAGCTCCGAAGGAGCCTTGTTGGGATCCACAGATGCGAGGGAGACGGGACTCGCAACCGCGACCGGGTGTTGGCTAGAAACCTGGGCCATCAGAACGTTGTCTGCACGTCCGTCCAATCCCGCAAGACTGACCCAAATAATCAGAACATAACATATCGCACGCATGTACACCCCAGCTATTGAGCAAACTGACTTACAAGTCCCGGCCTGCCGTAATTATCGAGCGGATTAACTGCACCAAAGGCGATAACTCTTGTGACACAGGATACACGCTGGTACAACTCCACCCACGAATGTAATTGAGATTGCTTTCTTGTCGGGTATGTCGACTACTGGCAGTTATAACAGGTTAACTATTGTGATAACACACTCCGTGGACGGTTGATTTAGTCAGACACGCTTTCCAGCGCACTGGCAAACGTCACAGTAGCCAAAGGTACTTGCGGCCCTCTGAAATGAGCTGAGCTTCTCATTTTATGAGGGCCGAGAGTCATTCCAATGAGCGGAAGTGCGCGGCGATGACCGTCAGAGAGAAGATCACGGAGAGTTTCCAACGACGGATCAGGCGGACAGAGGCGGCCTTAAGCCTGGCGCTTGCTGCCGCTTGCACCTCTGCCCTCGGTGACGTCCAGGATCTCCAGGAGGAGACAAAATGCGCAAATGGATCCTTTTTACCTTGATCATGATGTTTGCACTGTGCGCTGTTGCGGCCACGAAAGAGAAAGGGAAAGTAGCGCTGAAGGATGTTCAGCCAGCTGGGGTAACTGACAAGAAACACAAGCATCAGCAGTACGACTTGTTTTTTACCATCACGTCTGGCCAGGACTACACTTGCCGCCTCTGACAAAGCATCGGTTAAGGCAACCGAACTAGTCGTTGGCGGCAGCATTTCGTACGAGGTCAACGGTAACAAGGGGAAAATCAAGACTGAAGCCGGGAAGAAGGTCGACTGCACGATCGTGCGCGTCGCCAATGGCTCATCCGCGCCCAAATGAGCGGAGGCATTCGGTGACCGTCTATTCTGCTGTTCAGTTCTTGATGTGGCTGCTCATCGCGGCTTCTGTCATCACCGTCGTAGCAGCCCCAGCCAGCGTTTGAGCAACTTCGCGTGGAACTCAACGCCAGACTGGAGCAAATCAACGCCAAACTCGCCCAACTCTATGGTGAGGATGAATCGCGGATCGTGCCAGAGGTACGGATTGCTAGAAAAAAACTGATCACCGCAGAAAAGAGTTCCATCGAGGAGGCCCAACAGGACAGCCTGATCTCCCAACGAACAGCTGGCAAGATGCTGGAGGAGTCGGATCGGCGATTGGATCATATGGCAAACCAGGGCTGAATACTTGCAGCTCCTAAAATCGGCAGTTGAGAGTGATTTTGGAGTCGAGCTCTCGGCACTCACAATCTAACCCGGAACGGCGTAGAATCGTCGCCAAGACAGCAGTGGGGCTTCAGCACATCTCATAATTGTGGCTTCATCCGCAAGTAGTCGATATCGGTGCGCCAGCGGGTGAGGAGCGTGAGCACTTCACAGAAGTCAGGTCTCGGAGGAAGAGAAAATGGACGTGAGAGCAGCACAAACGCTGACATCCGACAATGAACTCTTCTACCATGCCTTCAACGCGAGTCCCATTGGGATTACGGTAGAGAATCTAGAGGGACGACCTCTCTTCGCGAATCAATCCCTTTGCGCAATGCTTGGATTCAGTGAGGAAGAATTGCGCGGCAAACACTGTGCCGATTTTTCTCCTCCTGAAGATGCAGAGAAGGACTGGGCTCTCTTTCAACAATTACGAGCCGGATCGATAAATCACTACCAACTAGAGAAGCGTTATTTTCGACGGGATGGCTCGTTGGTGTGGGGGGCGGTTGAGTATCTCTTTATTGAACAATCGTCTAACCCCGCTGGTAGTTGCGATGGTGGAGGACATCACTGATAAGAAGACGACAGAGGAGGCATTACGCAGCAGCGAGGAACTCCTGAAAATCTTTGGTTAAACATGTACCCGCGGCAGTGGCGATGCTCGACCGAAACATGTGCTATCTCCAAGTAAGCGACCGCTGGTGTGTGGATTTCCGACACGAAAGTTCGCAGTTGCTGGGACGTTCGCATTACGAAATGTTCCCTGACATTCCCGACCGCTGGAAAGAAATTCACAGCCGCTCTCTGGCGGGAGAAACGTTGCGAGCCGATGAAGACCGTTGGGACCGCGAGGGTGGCACTACGTGGCTGCGATGGGAGATTCGCCCTTGGAAGAACTCCGATGGGCTATCCGGAGGTATTCTCATTTTTTCCGAGGACATCACCCACCGCAAGAATGCTGAAGAGGCGCTTTTAGGCATGAGTCGAAAGCTGGTCGAAGCACACGAGCAGGAGCGTACCCGGATTGGGAGAGACTTGCATGACGACATCGTCCAACGACTCGCGCTTCTGGCGATAGAACTCGAAGGAGTTCAGCATGACTTGGCGCCTGAACTCAGTCGTCGAATAGACGATCTACGAAACCAAGCTACGCAAATAACGAACGATGTCCAATTGTTATCCCACGAACTGCACTCTTCGAAACTGGAATATTTGGGCATCGTTGGAGCGATAAAGAACTTCTGCATAGAGTATTGTCAGCATCAGAAATTGGAAATTGACTTCAAGAGTCATGATCTGCCCGCTGCTATACCACGCGACTTTCTCTTTCCATATTCCGAGTTCTACAAGAAGCCCTACGCAACGGCACGAAGCACAGCGGGGTAAAGAGCTTCGAAGTGAAACTGTGGGGAACGCCGGATGAGATTCATCTCACGGTTAGAGATTCCGGGGTTGGCTTTCATCCCGAAGCGGCTCGGGGAGGTCGAGGGCTTGGTCTGGTCAGCATGGAAGAACGGCTGAAACTTCTGAACGGAACCCTTACAATCGAATCGCAGCCCAAGAGTGGCACAACGATCCATGCTCGTGTGCCGTTCAGTTCAAGCGAAGAGTGCTGAAGACGTGCAGACACTGAGGAGACTTGCCCTTGGGCAAGCTCGGCCGGAACGTGGCCCGCCAATCCAGCACCGACAAACCGCCTGCCCTGCGAAGCCGCCTCCACAGCAGCTAATAGTTCGCTCACAGCGTTGGTTGCCTGAACCGCGGGTTTCCTGCACCACACCTGCAGAAGTTTCCTGGCTCACAAAGAGTATTTTGGATTCGGGAGAGAGCTTGCGGATTTTTACCAGCGTCGAACAGACAAGTCGGCGAAACGGTTCATAAATCCTCTACCACGAGTAACCGGACTGGCGGCATGCCTCGGCCGTCGCCTCCGCAAGAACCAGCAGCCATGTGCTTAGCACCCTCCTTTAGTGAAGGTGCCCGCCGTTTCATCGTTGGCGTGTTTGTGCAATCGGTCGGCACGCTAAAGATCTCCCAAATGTGCGCTGGCGAATAAACACTGCCAAGCTTCACCTTCAGAATCAGGTCAAAAACGCCTGCCGATGTACAATGCAGATTGATGCCACATCGGTGGCCAGTCTATTTCTGGAGTCCGTTGCTTTGTCCTTATTCCCAAGAAATCTTCCCCGTATCCTCCTCTTGGCTCTGATCTTCACAACTGGGTTGGTCTTCCATGCCGGCGCAGAGCCCAAGTCGCAACCTGTTTCGGACGGTTCTTATCAATTGCATCTGGTTCACACGCATACCGGAGAACGACTGAACATCGTTTACCGCGATGGAGCAGGCTACGACCAGCAATCCCTGGCTCGCCTGAACCGTTATCTGCGCGACCACCGTACTAGCGAAGTTCATGACTACGATCCCCGCGTGTTCGACCTCCTTCACGACCTGACGACCGCGCTCGGAAATCCTGATCTTGAGATTGATGTAGTCTGCGGTTACCGCACTCCTTGGAGCAATGAATTCCTCCGCGCACATGGGCATGGAGTCGCTCGCCACAGTCTCCACATGCAGGCCATGGCGATTGACATTCGGATACCGGGAGTTCCAACCGCGCAGGTGAGGGACGCTGCCTTAGCGCTGCATCGAGGCGGTGTTGGCTACTACGCCGCATCTGATTTTGTGCACGTCGACGTGGGGCGCATCCGGCACTGGTAGTGGATCTGCGAATTACGGATAAGGATACCCCTTGGCCAATGCCGCGGCGAGTTTGGCATCGTGTCCGTAAATGTCATCGGTGAAGTGAACTTCGCCGTTCTCATATGCGAGAGCTGTCCCATAAACAATGAAGACGGGAACTGGCTTCACGAGGTTTATAGTAACGTTGTCCTTCCCGCTCTGCATTCCTTGCTGCACTCGCTCTACCGTCCAATCGGGATTGTTCCGTAGCACCCAGGCACCTAATTCCGCGGGTTTCTCAACTCGAATACAGCCATGGCTGAAATCACGGCGGGAACGCGAGAATAGAGACTGAGAAGGCGTGCTGTGGAGATAGACGTTGTGTTCGTTGGGAAATATCAGTTTGATCAAGCCTAGGGCATTGGACGGGCCGGGCTTCTGCCGCACTGCTAGCTTTCCCGCACGTAGTTGCGCCAATACTTCATCGGAAATCTCT
>Ga0210399_10001891_pt1 | contig 16302 bp, 18 predicted proteins | sample IncBWC14MmetaG_FD_150865 | JGI IMG/M metagenome (GOLD analysis project Ga0210399, IMG submission 150865) | Forest soil microbial communities from Barre Woods Harvard Forest LTER site, Petersham, Massachusetts, United States - Inc-BW-C-14-M | ecosystem: Environmental > Terrestrial > Soil >...
TGGACGGGCTCCAGGAAGGCCCCTACGACTTGTTGTTGGAAGTCCAGGACGACGTGAGCGGGGCCCGCCTGGAGCGGCACGAGCCGTTCACGCTCACTCGGGAGGCAGGAGTCCCCTGATGGGGTTCCGGCGCATTGACTCAACCGGCTTTGCGCACTGGAACTAGGCTTGGCACGCCGGGCAGGGCCCCTCCGCAAAGCGGAGATCAAGATTGCAGACGCCCACACTTGGTACACCCTCGGCTGGCCGTGGATGCAGCCGAACTAAGAGCAAACCGCGCTCTCCGGCTCGTGGTACCTACGCCCTCCTCCCAAGGTCGTCCGAGGCCGGCCGCCGCACGGCCGCAAGCTCGGCCCAAAGGGAGCTTCCCTTCGCGACCAGACTGTACCCAGCGGCCATCCTCCGGCCGAACACCTTTTGGTGTTGTGCAGCGGTTTTGCACTCTAGCAGTAACCAATTGAGCCCAATGGCCGTGTCTTCGTGTCCCCCACGTCGCTCTGGGGGTGTAGCCACGACGCTCTCCGCCGATTCGCCTGCTCGGTCACGGATCCAGCTATTTGGGCGCTCTAGTTGCTAGTTTCGTTCTGCATGTAGGGGAAGCATAACAGTGCATAGCTCGGGAGGGAAATCCCTGTCGTTGACAAGTGAATTGTCCGACTTGTCTTGACAAGTGATCTGTCCACTTATTGCCGTGCGGGGCGTTTGGGCCTGTGGCAACGGTGGGCGCCGGCGTTTGCCGGCGTTCAAGGTCCTCGTGGGAACCGCGGCCATTTGCCGTCTTCCACAGGACTGGCGGTTTCCAACGGCCGGGCCTTCTCGTCGTATCGTCCGAAGATCTGGGCTCCCCGCCGAACGGAGTAGGTGCCATCCAGGTGGCGTCGCACCTGAACGCTCAAGCCCGCGTAGCTCCGACGACCCGGCTGTGGATAGATCTGAAGCGAACCCCCTCGAGGGTCAGGGTGTTGTCCCTCCCAGCCGTCCGCACCGACTCCTCGAAGAAGACATCGTCGAGGTCCACGCAGATGCAGATGTGTTCTTTACGTATGACGGGGCTGAGAAGCCACCACGGAGAAGCAAGAAACTCCTGAGCTTTGATGGTCGGATACCGGGCAAGCCCGGGAAGCCACCTCTCAAGATAATCATGCCCAGAGTCAGCCCTGGCCCTTTGTTTAGCCCTAGCCATCCTTAGACCAGCGCGTTATTGCCGCCTTTTTAGCGATGGCCTTTCGCCTTGCCGCGGTAAGCCTTGCTGCCCTAGCCGGGCCACCCTTCTTCCCACCCAATCTGCCTAGGGCTACTGCGGCGGGATTCTTCTGAGGCTGTGCTTGGGCCTCCTGTGTCACCTGGGCCACAATCCCGAAGGCCAGTTCGTTGAGGTCTGCTGACTTGCTTGACCGCTTTGGCATACTTTAACGATAGGCTCCGCAGGAGTGGGGGTCAAGGCGTCTTTTGGGCGGGGTCAGTCAAAATGACCCACTATCGGAAGGGAAATCCCTTGACAGGGGCAATAGCTCCCGCATATGATCATTTTTAGCACAAATTGTGAACCTAACGCAGATTGTGGAGCCGCCCAGATGAACCTCAAGGTAAAGGGCACCCAGAGTGACGTGACCTTCTTGTTGGTGCTGCTAGCTGCGTCGCTTGGCTTCAACGCCTTCCTGGGCCGTGAGTGGTGGCGCGCACGTAAGTCAGCGCCTGCATCGCTGCCAGACGTCCTTCTGGGAGAGGCCGTGCCGCCGCTCCGTGTGAAGACACTCGATGGAAAGCCGGAGACCATCGCTTACGCTACGCAATCCCAACCCACGGTCTTGTACGTGTTTACTCCTTCTTGCCCATGGTGCCGGCGAAACATAAACAACATAAAGCATTTAACCGCCAAGAGAGCAACCACGTTCCGGTTCATCGGCATCTCCCTCGATGAGAAAGGCCTGGGAGCCTATGTGGCGGAATACGGTCTGAACTTTCCTGTTTACGTCGACCCCGCGCCAGAAGATCGCTCGGCCTACCACCTGGGGAACGTTCCGCACACGTTGGTGATCTCGCAAGATGGCACCGTACTCAAGAGCTGGCGCGGAGCTTATCAGGGGGCGGACCAAGCGCAGATCGAACAGTTTTTTGAGGTCAAGCTTCCCGGCTTTTCTGATAGTCGGGAAGCAGCCGGCAAACAGGTTAGCTCGGCCGCCGGCCTGGCAGAGGGTTTCGGTGTGGCGGTCTTGGCAAGCACGCGGGCCTGGTGAGACCGCAATGATAGTCCTGAGACGATAATCCCAAAAAAGGAGAATACTCATGAACCGATTCAAGTTGTTCGGCCTGAGCCGCATCAAGGTTCTCTCGGCGGCGATGGTACTGGCAGCGACGCTAGCGGTCATGCTCGCGTCAGCGCAGCCTGCCTGGGCCTGCTGTAGCAATTGCGCCGGATGCTGTGACACTTGGGGCTGTCATGCAGTTAACGACACAGAATGCGAGCCTGGGGGCACCAAGGTCATATGCGAGTCCGATCACAATTTTCACTTCGTCTGCAGCTTTTGTTGCTAGGTAAAGTTGGATAGATGGTGCGATGAACCAAGTTCGACACGAACCTTGGATTGCGGCCCAGACGCGTAGAAAGGGTGTCTGCCGTACACCCCTTGAGTGACTGACAATCGTTCGGAGACTGCAGACCAAGAGCTTGGTTGCTCGTGCGGAGTTCCTGCTTGATGCGCTCGAGGGCAGTGGTTGTCCCGAAGTTGCCTTCCACGACAACAGAGGAGGCGAGAAGGCCAGGAGGTCATGGGCCTGCTTCAGCGGCGACTCCCGATCTTTCCGTGGACCCAGCGGCCCATCTCATGCGCCCACTAGGAAACTGCTACGACCCGCTTCGGCATGAACGGCACTCGGGCTTATGAGTTGACGCCGGGGCTCGTCTGACATCGGGTACCTGCCCGTGAGTGTTGGACCCGAGGAACGCTTCGGTTGGTCCCGGTTTGGTTAGGGGCGTTGCGTTCGGGTAGGTTGATCCAGAAGGCCTCGGCGGGAGGCGGGTGGGCGGCGTTGCCGGCGAAGTACGACAAGCGCATCGGAAACTCGAGCGTACTTGCGGGTAGGGAAGTGGGACGCGGAGAAGGGATTGTCGTTCTATCCCGTGCGGTTGTGAGTGGCTGGGCTCGATGCTGCCGCCATCGCTCGGAGCAAGCTGGGTATCGCTGTTCTGCTCGGAGCAGGTCTCCTCGATGAGCCGCGCGGCCGAGCGTGCGCTCTACCCCCCGCGCGACCGTCCGGCCCGCTACGTAGCGGCCAAAAGATGGTAAGAATCACGCACAGCTAGACCCACTTGGCTGTGCTTGTGATCTTGGTAACGTCCCAGGAGCATGCTCTGGCTCGGCACCGTCGACGAGGCCGGGCTTGGAGTAGTCCGGAGTACAGCATTGGATAGCCAGGTGGCGTTCCTCCGGCTGGGCACGGGGAGGCTTCGCTCGCGCAGGCTTCTCCCCCGTGGCCCGTCTTGGCCCGAACCAACAGTACAGGGACGCCCGCAATACTCCAAGGCTAGACGAGAGCGGAGCCGTAGCGACTTCCGACACAGGCACGTCAATGCCCGATATCAGTCGCTCTCGTGGCCGGCCAGGTGTCTGCAGGAGGATCCCCAGATCGCCGCAATTGTTTTTGGACGTCGATGATGGTCTCGGCTTGCTTCGGTCTGCGCCGCAGACGCGCCTCTTCTTGCTCGAGCTGCTTCTTCCGCGGGTCCGCCACCTTCGGCTTGGGCCCTGGTTTCCTCGCCCGCAGCCCCAAGAGCGCGCCGTGCTCAGGCTGCCGCTGCCACGTCGAGAGCAGCGAGGAATACAACCCCGGCCCCCGAAGCAGTGCTCCTACGTCGCCTGGGGCTTTGCCAGCGTCCGTCTCCCTCAGGATCCGCGGCCGATACTCCAGGCTGAACCGGCGCCACTTCGCCTTCACAGGTACCTTGGCGTACGGATCTGCACTATTCTCAGACCACCCAGTGCCTCCCGGACTATTGGCATGCGGGGTGACGCGAAGAAAGTTGTACTCAATGGCGTGACACCCCTGAGTGGGTGCGCAGGACCTAATAGACGCCAAGTGCGGTGCGGTCATGTATGGTCTTGAACCAGATCGAAGCGTAATCCTTATGCGACGCGAGTGCCTAAAGCTGTCCCTCGGCGCCTTTGCGGCCCTGCTCACAGGTTGTGTTCATCGGTCTTCTTTGTTTCGTCAGGCTCCACTTACCTGGGAAGAGTTCGTAAATGACCTTGCGGTGCGAGCAGAAGATGTCTTTGCCCGAAGGATCAACGAGGAAACCTATGCGTCGTCCCTCGTTAAGTGCCTCCGCCGCATGGATCCAACACTAGTGCCGCCTTTGCGGGAACTGCCGGTGCGGAAGCGGTTTACCGTTTCCGAGTTCGTTTTGCCTTCGGGCCTGGGGTTTCACCACCACGACCACCGTCAGTACAATGGCGTTATTTTCGTCTTAGATGGCCAAGTCCGGATCCGCAGTTTTGACATCATTGGCACGGATCGTACACCTCCACCGGGCAAAGAAGTTCTCATTAGTGAGACGCGCTCCTCGACATTCGGAGTCAGTGAGTTCTCGACGCTCACCACCACGCGCGATAACATTCATGACGTGCGGGCTACTATCGGGGGCTGTCGATTGCTAGATATCTTCACCTGGATGGGTCCGGCACCACAATCGGTATTTCTTGAGGTACAAGATATCCCGGTTGACGCCAACAGGCGGGTACACCGTGCGACGTTTAGATCATAGTGAGTAGGCACGCCCTACCTGGCATCGCACTGCCATGGTTTTGATGGTTTGCTTGGACGGGGACCGCTTCGGCGGAACTCTGAAAAGAAGGGCACCCACCGGGTTGGGAGAATTTCATTGGTAGATCCGACGTTCCTCTCTGGTGGTCACCCACCGAGATTTCAGCAAGACCCCCTCTCAAACGGTGCGTGCCAATTTCCCGCACACGGCTTGCCGGTGGTCTATCACGTGTCGACATTACGCTGCCGCCGGGTACTGGATGGTCCCGCGCAGGCGGTGCAGCCCGAGGGCGTGGAACGAAGCCGTCCATGGCTTTTCCACGGAGCGTCAGCGCGTCAATAGGCCACCGCTCCCCAATACTAGGCACAGCAAGAACGAACCCGTCCACAGCTTTTCCACCGCGCTTTGAAAAGCGGCGGAACGGACGCCGCTTTTCAACAGCGCCAACAGGCCGGCGGCGCTCCGTTGCGGGGCGCTCCCTCGGTCTCTCTCTTCACTCCCAACCGAGCGCCTGGCTCGGTGACCCCACAAGGCACGTCTCCATTCCACCTTATTCCAGCCCTCAGGCTGTCCAAGAGATGGGGTCCACCTCCTTATACGGGACACTTTGCCGCGACGAAGGCCGCGTAGACGGGCCTCTCCTCTTCCGCCCCAATCCTTGCTCGAGTGCTGCCACCCATACCCCGGAGGCACCCGCCGCTCTTTCTCTCCCGGATCTCTGCGCGGCGGACGTGGCCTTCGCGGTGACATGAGCCGCTCGGCTCCTCCTTGGTAAATCTATCGAGGCTGCAGGATTCACTTCATGTTGCGGCCCGCGAGCTCGCTCCCTCCTTTGAGGCTACTGACGCCCCGCTCGGGACACGGGAGTCTCCCCTCGTGCCCGGGGCCTGCTACCCGGCGTTCCGGTACTTACCAGGGCGGGACTTCCACCCGCTGGATTGGTTCAGCACGGAAGCGTTTCGTCACCCTTGGCCGGATGACGGACGCTCTCCTGAGGACGCACCATGACGTCCATTCTGCTGGGGCCGTGCCATAATTTCTGCAAAGCTTCACAACGTCAGCAACGAAAGCACCGAGACGGCCTGTCAAGCAAAATCCTGATGGCCTGGAGCCCCAACTGAATGGCCCGCGACGACTAAGGAGGGCGGTCTGGGCCGCAATTGTGCTGGTTCCATGCAGCAGCGCTCAATGATAGTCCTCGTTCAATGCTCGCAAGAACGAGGACAGCGCGGTGACTTGTGTTTCAGATAGTTGAATCCGCCGTATTTCGGGATCACCGTTGCGCAACTTGCCAGAGCGGGCCAATCTCGACACAGAGATATACTGACGAATGGTGCCTTCAATATTGTCGACCGAACCCCCATGGAAGTACGGTCCAGATTGGCCCAGATCTCTCAATGTCGGTGTCTTGAAGAGGGCGATTGTGTTGGGAAGGAGCTCACCAGGATTGCACTCTCTTCCAACCGAAGCTATCGATTGACACAACAGACGTGTGAGCAATGGCTGTGGCCTCGGCACTGCCGGATTGCCAAGAATGTTCCACACCCCAAGATCGACATATCCAGGCGTCTCTTTGGATGGGGCGGCCCTAAACCTACCTGTGGCTTGGGGGTGATCGTACGACGGCGGAAGGTAAGCGTCCACATTCTGGTTGCGAGTTCTCATGTTCGGTACATAGAGAGCGGAAAACGCTCCGTTCCCAAACATAGAATCGTATTCTATTTGAGACGTGCCGTTATTGTGGAATCCACCGTCCGAGAACAGCGGAGGGACGTGGCAACTAATGCAATTGGCGGCTCGTCGGTTGACAAAGAGCCGCAGACCTTCAAGTTCGCGCTGGCCGAAGACAAACGCTTGTTGATGAAGAGCTAGAGAACCGTCCTCCGCTGTGACCCACCGTGGCTGGATGAGATTCTCAATCGAGCTAACGAATCGAGCGGCATAGGCTAGGTCACTCTCGCCGCACCCTGGTGCCCGGGGCAAGCCATTCTTCTTTAGGAAGACGTCGTACGGGGATTCGAACGGCCTACCCTGGCCGTCCTGACCAAAGCGAAGTCCATCCATATATGCGTGAATGAGCGCGCCAATGCCGTCTAATATCTCCCTATCCGTCGCGCGGTCCACCGCAAGGCGGTACTCGGCAGGGAGCCGCAGGTGCTCCGGTATGTGTTCGTCTGCCCCCAAAAGGAGGACCCTGTAGGGGATTCCCTGGCTATATCCTCGTGCCAAGCGATTGTTTCCATCATCCTCTCGAATGACTTGGGCCACATGATGCAGAGCCACATCTTTCTCACGGGGTAGCCAACCAAAGTTGCGTCCAGTTAATGTATCGGCCACAAGATCTTCGACGGAAATGAACTCGCCGTCGAAGTGAAGCAACCGTACGCTCGAGCGTCCAAGAGTTAGACTGACCATGGTGGGGGTGTTGCGCGTTGTGTTAGTTAATCTGTCCGTACGCTCGGGAATTCTGGAACGCTGTTCGAAATCGCAGTATGTGCGCCCGTTGAGAGGTTGACCTGGGTAGTTGACTTTGAGATTCGTCGCCGAGAATTGACCCGGCGGCAGGAAGTCGTCACCTAGATGGCAATGCCGACAGTTCATCGCCAGCCCCCGGAACGGACCGGTCAATGCGCCTGTCGCAGTTCGAATATCAGCGACGACTGGATCGCCGACAGAAATGGCTGTGTTAACGTTCCCAGCCACACGTTGTGCATAGTATTGAGCGAACCGAGGCTCGCGAAAAAGGCGATCACCGAGAGCGCGGGCAGCAGGGCTGCTTGACGCTAACGGAAACACCGTTTCGTTTTCGGATTGGGATCGCCCACACTCTTCCATCTCCAAACCGGAGACACTCTGTGTGGCAGACGCCTGGGTCGCTAACAGCGCCACGACCGGCATTCCCGGAAGGATGGATAGGAGGGAAGGGAGGATGCCACCTAGACTGCTGAGGCTCTGGCTGCCTACTTGCTGGTGGGAGTGAAGATCGAGTCCGACGAGCCTGGGCGCAACGGTAACCATCGGCGGCATGTCTTGCAGACCCTTTTCTTTGACCAGCCGACGCAGGTCCGAGAGCCCAAGCAATGGAACAAGGAGCAAGGCAACAAAGCCCCATGAGAAGCTGTGGCTAGCGCCGAGGCGAAACGTCACAGCACCTCCCTTGTGATGAGATAACGAACACAATTTGACCCCGAGGGCGCCTGATGTCAAGAGCAGGCGTTCACTTCGGAAGACTTCAGTAGATCGCTGCGTCATCCAGTCCCCTGCCCAACTTTACCTTCCCCATACGCGGACTTCGACGGGCGTCGTTCCGCCAACCCTGCCCCCCGGGGGGACGGGGCCGTCCTCTGGAGAGGCCGGCCGATTGCACTCGCGGAACAGCCTAACCTCAATGTTTGCCTAGTGATAGCTCTGTAGCCCCCCGAGCTTCCGGGAGGGAACGCTGTTTGCTATTGTGGGGGGAGCGTTTCGTGCTCTGATAGGGGGCTTCATGCAACTTCGATGGCCGTCTCTTCTTCTTCTCACCGCGGCCTCGATCTGCGTGGCCGCGACGGGCTCCGCCGACCCGCCCGATCGAGTCGCCCGTCTCAGCTACGTCGACGGCTCGGTTTCATTCCAGCCCGCGGGCATCGAGGAATGGGTCCCGGCCACACACAACTACCCGCTGACTACTGGCGACCACCTCTGGACCGACCGAGGCTCTCGGGCCGAGCTGCGCACCGACTTCGGTGCCCTTCGGCTGGGGTCGGAGACCGAAGTCTCCTTCCTGAACCTCGACGACCGAACCACCCAGATCCGCCTCGCCCAAGGCTCCCTCAACGTGGGGGTTCGGGACCTCGGCGAGGACGAGGCGATCGAGGTGGCCACGCCCAATGGCGCCATCACCCTGATGCGGCCCGGCGAGTACAGGGTTGACGTGAACCCCGACGGCGAGGAGACCACGGTGACCGTGCGCCGGGGTGAGGCCGAGTTCACGGCCGCGGGCTCCGCGGTCCCGGTACGCTCGCAGGAGTCCATGATCGTCTCCGGCCTCGATGAGTCAAACTATGATGTGCTCGAGGCCAGCCCCCGGGACTCCTGGGAGGATTGGTGCGACCGGCGGGACCGGGCCTTGGAACGCTCGGTCTCGACTCGCTACTTGTCGCCCGCCACCATTGGTTATGAGGACCTCGACGCCTACGGCCAGTGGCGCGAGGAGGCCGGGTATGGACCGGTGTGGGTGCCGACGGGGGTGGCGGTCGGGTGGGCGCCCTACCACTACGGCCATTGGGCCTTTGTAGCGCCGTGGGGCTGGACCTGGATCGACGACGCCCCCTGGGGCTTCGCGCCCTTCCACTACGGCCGCTGGGCCCATGTGGGCGGGTATTGGGGGTGGGTGCCAGGGACGATCGCGGCGCGGCCGGTCTACGCCCCTGCGCTCGTTGCCTGGGTGGGCGGCAGCAGCTGGCACGCGTCGCTCTCGCTCGGCGGGGGTGGCGTAGCTTGGTTCCCCCTCGGCCCCCGGGAGGTCTACGTGCCGCCCTACCCGGTGAGCCAAACCTACGTGCGCCAAGTCAATGTCACCCACGTCAACGTCACGAACATCAACATCACCAACATCAACACCGTCAACACCCGATATGTGAATCAGGGCGTACCGGGCGGGGTCACCGCGGTGTCGCGCGAGACCTTCGTCACCTCTCGCCCGGTGGCCGTCTCGGCGGTGGCCGTACCGCCCCAGGCCCTGGCGGCGGCCCCCGTCTTGGCTCGCCCCGTGAACGCTCAACCGCAGAGGGAGAGCGTGCTTGCGCGGCCCGTGGTGGCTTCGGCGGTGGCCCAACCCCCGGCCAGGGTCGCGAACCGTCCCGTGGCCGCGCACCGAACGCCACCCCCACCGCCGGCACCGTTTTCAGCGACAGGGGGAGCGGCGTCCGCTACCCACCCTCTCGTCCGCACTGTCGGCCCCCGCGCTGCGGAGGGCGGTTCTCCCGGCCTGCGACCGGCACGAGCGGGTGTCCGTCCCCCGCAGCCGGTAGCGCGCCCCTTGAGCCCGGCCGCAGCTCCCGGTCATTCGGAGGCGCCGGCCACGTCGGGAAGGCCCCACGCGCGTGACGCGGAGGAGGAGGTCTCCGCTCCTCCCCGCTCCCGCACCGCGGAGCCCTCCTCCTCCGCCCGGCCTGGCGCCCACCCCACTGCGCCGGATGCCCCCCCTCCACCCCCGCGCACGCGCGCGACGGGCAGAGAGGAAGCGTCCCCTCAACATGAGGGCACCGCCCACCCGGATGCCGGAAGGCCGCCCAAGGCGGAGGCCGCCCCCCATGGAGGGGGCCCACCCCCAAAGCCGGCCGCTACCCCCGCGGCGCGCAAGGAGGAGAAGAAGCGCGAGGAGAAGAAGCACGAGGAAAAGAAGGATAAAGAGAAGGAGAAGGAGAAGTAAGGACCACCTAGGCACGAAAAGCCGGCTCTCGACGGGCGCTGGGACCGGTGCTGGTCGCGGAAGCATCGCGGGTGGCAGCGTTGCCTGGGCGTGGAGGTAGACTCGTTTGCGGGTAGTCGAGCCGGAGCTACCTCCCGTCTGGGGACGCGGCCTTTCCTGGATCGAGACCCACCGCGGGTGCTTCGTTCTTCCCCCAGGCCCTCCTGATCTCGACGACCTGTTCCCCCTCAAGGTGCTTGCCGAGCTAGCCCGAATCACGGAGGTGCTCGCCCGGAGCCCCCGGCTTTCCGCCGACGTGCGGGAGAGAGTGACCGCCCTGTCACGGTTTGCCTGGGAACAGTTCGGGGAGGGCCGCCTCTTCACGACGCTCTTGTCCGCTCGACCCTATGTTGTCCTCGGGACCATGTACTCGATCTTTGAGCGCCTTGGGTTTGTCCACGCCGAGACGCGAGCCCTCCTCGCGCAGCTGTCAGGACCGGGTGGTGTCTCGGTCCGGCAGTTCCCGCCGCGCGGCGCGCCCGGGATGAGTGCACCCGCGCCGTTCGGGAAGGACGGGGCGGCGGTGCTCGCCCTCGGCCTCGCCCTGGCCTGGCGCCAGATGGGTCTCCCCTCCCCCTGGTCAGAGGAGAAGCTGCTCCCCCTCACCTGGCTCAGCCATCGGCCCCCGGTGGCGACCCTCTCCGACGCTGAGGCCTACAGCCTCACCCACGTGGTCTTCTTCATGACGGACTTCGGGGATCGGCCGGAAGGGCTGGATCGCGAATGCCGGCAGTACCTGCGCGAGCGCTGTCCGGTCTGGATGGAAGCCCTACGGCGCGGGGTAAACCTCGACCTGTACTCGGAGCTGGCCACGGTCCTGGCCTGCATCGGGGAGACCCTCCCGCCGGAGGTGGAAACGCTGCTCCGCGACGCCCAGGCGGACGACGGAATGCTGCCGGGCCCCGGCTTCCGCTCGCAACGCCGCCTCGATGCCACGGCGGATCCGGATCGGCGGCTCTTCCTCGAGAACTATCACACGACCCTGGCGGGGATCCTGGCGTCGTTCGCGGCCACGGTGGGGCTGGTCGGCAGGCGACCCTAAGGATGCACCTGCTTGCTCCTGATGCCGCGCGGCGGCGCGCTCCGGCAGCGAGGAACGCAAGCCTCGCGCTGCGCGCTCAAGGCTCCCGTGGAAATCAGGCCCGCTTTCTGCCCGCACTCCCGTCATCGACTCGAGACGCGGCCGACCAGAGGCTCTCGGCAAGGGCACCCTCGAGCTCCAGGAGTTTGCGCTTGGTCGACAGGCCACCCCCAAATCCGGTCAGGGACCCCGCCGCCCCAATTACGCGATGGCAAGGGATGATGATGGGGATGGGGTTTCGGCCGTTCGCCGCGCCCACCGCCCGCGAGGCCGTCGGCTTCCCGATGCGCTGCGCCAGCCCGCCGTAGGAGAGGGTCTCCCCGTAGGGAATGGTCAGGAGCGCTTGCCAGACCAGCTTCTGGAACGCCGTTCCCTCCGGCGCTAGGGGCAGATCGAAGCGGCGCAACGTGCCCGCGAAGTAGCCCTTCAGTTGACTAAGGGCGTCCCGAAAGGGCGTCTCGCTCCGTTCCCAGCCAGCCTCCGGCTTCTGGGGACGGGGGCCTTTGGGGAAGGCAACGAGACGCAAGGAGGTCCCATCACCGGCGAGCAGCAGCTCGCCCACCGGAGTCGAGACGTGGCAGTAAAACATCATGCCTCCATGTATCGTGGCTTCGCTCTTTGGGGGACCCCCTGCGAAGCCGGGAAAGGCGCGTCCGGTTTTCTCATCGTCCGCTTGGCCCCCCGGGTCGACATATCGGCGGCCTCGCGCCAGAGGTACATGGCCGCGTACGCCCGCCAGGGCCGCCAAGCATCGGCCCGCTCCCACAATCGGGCCCGCGGGAGGGCGACCCCATTCCCCGCCGTCTGGCGCAGGACGAGATCATCGGCGGGAAAGGCATCGGGCTCCCCGAACGCCCGCATGGCGACGTACTGTGCGGTCCACTCTCCGATGCCTTTCACGCGCAGGAGGGCTTCCGTGATGTGATCGGTCAGAACCGAAGTAGCGAGGTCGACCTCGCCCCTCAATACGGCCCGGGAGAGCCCTCGAATGGCGGCCGCCCGCGCGGCGGGTAGACCGGTAATGTTCGCTTCCGCCAACACCTCCGCGCCCGGAAAGACGTGGCTGAGGCCTCCCCGATCGGGCAGGGTGAGCGGCTCGCCATATTGGCGCGCCAAGCGTCCCGCCAACGTCGAGGCCCCACTGACGGTGACCTGCTGGCCGAGAATGGCGCGCACGGCCAGCTCAAAGCCGTCCCAGGCGCCCGGCAACCTCAGCCCGGGGTACTTCCTCACGAGCGGCGCCAGCAGCCGGTCCCGACGGAAGTGCCGGGCCACGGCGGCGGGATCGGCTCCCAGATCGAACATGGCGCGCACTCTGGTTACAATCCGGAGCAGAAGCGACGGTGCCGAAAAGCAAATTCGCGCCTCCACGGCATGGGCGCGGGGCAGGGGCCGCACCTCCAGAGTGCCCTGCGACCCCTGGATCGCGAACGTTCGGCGATACGTCCCTGCGCGCACCTCTTCCACGCCGAGAATCGACCGCGCGGCCAAGAACGCGAGAAGCGAGTCCCAGTCAAAAGGGGGCCGATATCCTAGCCGGAATACATACTGCCCCTCTGCCGCCCTCGGCCAAGCGGTTCGGATCCGGCGCAGCTTCGATGGCGCGCGGCGGTACTGCCGCTGGAACGTGTCGTTGAACCGGCGGATGCTCTGGAAACCGGACGCGCGGGCAACTTGGTTCATGGGAAGGTCGGTGTCGCTGACGAGCTGCTTTGCGAACTCCAGCCGCCGCGTCTGGGCCACGGCGACGGGCGGCGCCCCGAGGTGACCGAGGAACAGCCGGTGGAGATGGCGGGCGCTCACCCCCAGCCGCCCGGCCAGGTCCTCTACGCTCCCCTCATCGAGCGCCCCCTGCCCGATCAGTCGTAAGGCCCGGCTGACCGTGGCCGCGGTGCCATTCCAAGCCGGCGTTCCGGGAGCGATCTCGGGACGGCACCGCAGGCAGGGCCTAAAGCCAGCCTGAGCCGCCCCCGCGGCAGATGAAAAATACCGCACGTTCTTGCGCTTGGCCGTCGGGGCCGGGCAGATAGGCCGACAATAGATGCCCGTGGACAAGACGCCGATGAAGAACCGACCGTCATAGCGAGGGTCCCTCGCGAGGCGCGCGCGCTCGCAGACGAGCTCGTCCAAGACCGCGGCCTCACCCTCGAGATCCGGCATGACAGGGCCATCCTACCCCAGCTCCCTGCGACGGACTGGCCGTTTTCGGACATCATTGCTGAACCCCTCTCCGCGGCGGCCGGAGAGCCCGATGGGGAGGTCTGGCGGAAAGATCGGCGCCGCTGCGCTGCCCGGCTGGCCGCGCCGCCTGAAGATCAACTCGGCAGGGTGAAGAATCCCGCGATCCGCTCCGCATCCTCGGTCGAGAGCCCCACCTTGAGCGCCGCCAATGCGGGCTCCAGATGGGCCGGACGTCGCGGTCCGATGATGGCCGCGGTCACGACGGGATGCTGGAGCATCCAGGCCATGGCCAGGGTTGAGAGGTCAATGCCTCGCGACCGGGCTTCGTCCGCCAGCGCGGAGAGACCCCGAAAGACGGCGTCTTTCTCCAGGTGCCGATATGGCTCGGGCCGAAGCGTCATACGGGATCCGGGCGGATAGGAACCCTCGGCCTGGTACTTCCCCGTGAGCCAGCCGCCCGCCAGCGGGCTGAAGGCCGTGAAGCCCAATCCCTGGTCCGCACAGAGCGGGAAGACTTCGCGCTCGGGCGACCGGTCCAGTAGGCTGTAGGAGTTCTGGACCCACTCGAACCGGTTCAGGCTCTCCCGATCGCTGATCCACAAGGCCCGAGCCAGGCGCCAGGCTTCAATGTTGCTGGCGCCGATGTAGAGGACCTTGCCCGAGCGGATCAGGTCGTCGAGGGCGCGGCAGGTCTCATCGAGCCGGGTCTCCGGGTCGGGCTCGTGGATCAGGTACAAATCCAACCGATCCGTCCGCAGCCGGGACAGGGTGGCGTCGATCTGCCGCGCAATGTGGCGGCGGGAGAGGCCGCGATCGTTTGGACCTGGCCCAACGGCGTTGAACACCTTCGAACTCAGGAGAAGCTGATCCCGCACGTGGGATCCTTTTCCATCCAACCAGCGCCCGATGAAAGTCTCGCTTCGACCGCCCCCATAGGCGTCGGCGGTGTCGAAGAAGTTAATGCCCGCATCGAAGGCCAGATCCATCAGCGCAAACGCTTCCGGCTCGCTCTCGCCCATTCCGTAAAACTCGGGCGCCGACCCCACGCCCCCGAAGTTGCCGCAGCCGAGGCCGAGTCGCGAGACCTTCAACCCCGTCGTTCCCAGTCGCCGATATTCCATGCCGTTTCCTCGCGCTCACCGCCGGGTTTTCCCCCGGGACCGGGATGAGGTGCTTTTCTGAGAGCGTACTCGAAAGTCGGACAGCCCTGCCAGCCGCTCAGGACCCCGACTCCGGTACGGCCGCCGGTATAATGTGGCGCCGTTTGGGTACTGCCCCCGTCCTGCCCGGAGGCCTTTATGCTCTCGTGGAGCCCGATCCGCTCCTCCCTGTTGGGAATGGGATGTCTCCTAGTCTCCTTGACCCCCGCCAGGCCCTGGAGCATCCACGAAGCCGATGCAGGCGCTTCGACGACCCCGACTGTCGTCTTCGAGAACGAAAGAGTCAAGGTCATCAGGGCTGGCACGGGGCTCGGCCTTTCCTCCCACCCGGCGGCGGTGGTGGTATTCCTCGACAACGGCGAGGCCCGCTGGTCGGAGGACCTGCCGCCGGGGGTCGGTGAGAAGCGTCCGTTCATCATCGTGGAACCCAAGGGTCCGTCCGGCTCGCGGACCAGTCCCGCCGGACCGGGCGCCCTGGGCCCTCTGGGCGCGCCGCCCCCCGGCTTCAGCTTCGATCCGCTGTTCGAGAACGATCGCGTGCGGGTCATCCGTGGTCGCATGGAGGCGAATGCACAGGAAGGCCCCCACACCCACGCCTCCGACATCGTCCTGGTTCACCTGTCCGGTGGCACCATCGAGGATACGGCGGAGGGCAAGACGAAGATCAACCGCTGGAAGCCGGGAGACGTGGAATTCGAGGCCCGGGGGTCGAGCCATTCGGCCCGCAACCGCGGTCCCGCGGTCCTAGCCGTGCTCGTCACCCTCAAGCCCTGAGAGATGACGGGGACCTCCCCCAACCAGGTCCGCACGCGCGCCGCCTCCGCGGGCGGCTTGATGCGCGTCCTGGGGATCGGCTTCGGCCTGGCCGTCATCATCGGCAGCACCCTCGGCATCGGGATCCTCCGCACGCCCGGTCTCGTTGCCCGCGAGCTTGGGTCGCGGGGGAACATTCTCCTCGTCTGGCTAGTGGGTGGCGTCTACACCCTGCTCGGCTCCGTGTGTCTGGCCGAACTCGGCACCGCTCTCCCCCAGGCCGGCGGCTACTATGTCTACGCGCGCCGGACTTTCGGCGACACCGTCGGCTTCGCGGTGGGCTGGACGGACTGGCTCACCTATTGCGCCGTTCTCGGATATGTGTCCATCGGGATCGGCGAGTTCTCGACCGTGCTTCTTCACCTGCCCGACCCGGCCGCCAAGGGCATCGCCGTCGCGGCCCTCCTGTCCTTCACGGCCCTTCAGTGGGCGGGGGTGCGGGTGGGGAGTCAGTTCCAGCAGGTGACCACCGCGCTCAAGTCCCTGGCATTCCTCGCTCTCGTGGTGGCCTGCTTCATCCATGCCGCGCGGTCGCCCGCCCTCGTCACGGGTGCCAGTCCGTTGACGCTGAATCGGCCGGCCCTTTTCGGCATGGTGGTGGCTCTCCAGTCTGTGGTCATCACCTATGCCGGGTGGCAGAGCGCTCTGTATTTTGCGGAGGAGGACCGCGACCCGCGGCGCACCTTACCAATGTCGATGATCGGCGGAGTCCTCTCCGTAATCGTGATCTATCTGCTCGTCAACGTCGCCCTCCTCTCGGTTCTCCCCCTCCCGGTCCTCTCCCAGTCCACGCTGCCCGCGGCCGTGGCCGCCCAAGTCGTCTTCGGCGGACGGGGCAACCAAATCATCACCC
>Ga0210399_10001893_pt1 | contig 16300 bp, 14 predicted proteins | sample IncBWC14MmetaG_FD_150865 | JGI IMG/M metagenome (GOLD analysis project Ga0210399, IMG submission 150865) | Forest soil microbial communities from Barre Woods Harvard Forest LTER site, Petersham, Massachusetts, United States - Inc-BW-C-14-M | ecosystem: Environmental > Terrestrial > Soil >...
CGTTGGTGGTCGGCCGCCGCAATCGTTCTCTTGGGGATCGTCGCGTCGGTTGCCACCCTCGTCGCGACGTCCGGCTCGCCTCCTGGCGCGCCTACGAAGAGCTCCGGCCGAGTCGCCAGCTCGACGCCTTCGCCCCAGGCGCGACCGGCGCCAACCAGGCCTCCCGCTGGGCAGCCGGCGCGCCCGCCCGCGCCGTCGACAACCACGACGACCGTGTCTGCCCCAGTCGCGTTGGCCGGCTGCCCCGTGCCCCCGCACCCACCACCGCCGCCCTCTCCCCCGCCGTGGCACCCGGCCACCCTTGTGACGTCGCTGCCGGCGGTGACGGCTCCGGCGGCGTGGACCTCACAACTCGCCCCACTGGCGGGGAAGGGAATGTGGATCTGGCAGTGGGACAGCACCGACGGTGGCAATGCCGATGCGGTCGTGCAGCAGGCGGTCTCGGCTGGGCTGCATCAGCTCTGGGTCCGCGTGGGCGACTCTCAGAACGGCTTCTACGGCACCCAGGAGCTCGACGCACTCGTGCCCGTCGCTCACGCCCACGGGATCGCCGTAATCGCGTGGGGCTTCCCCTACCTCTGGGACCCCGTCGGCGATGCGCAGTGGACGACGCAGATCCTCTCTTGGCGCGCCGCCGACGGCGAACAGGTCGACGGCTACAGCGCGGACCTCGAAGAGTCGACCGAGGGCGTGATGATGAGTGGCCAGCGCGCCGCTGTGTACCTCGAGCTCGTGCGGCAGGCCGCCGGCAGCCGGCTCGTCGTGGCGACGGTCTACCCACCCAGCGACGCGAACTGGGACGGCGGCTACCCCTACCAGGCGATGGCACCGTACGTCGACGCGTTCGCCCCGATGGTGTACTGGGAATGCGTTGATCCCGGCGGCGACGCCACGCAGGACATCGCCCGCCTCCAAACCCTCCGGCCGGTGCACGTCATCGGTGAGGCCTTCAACTTTGCCGGCACCGGCGGCCGGAGCGTCTCGCCGAGCGGGGCCGAGATCTCCGAATTCCTGGGCGCCAGCCAGCACGCCGGCGCTCTTGGCGCCTCGTTCTGGGTGTGGCAGGAGGCCACACCGGAGGAATGGACGGCGCTGACCGGCTTCTCCTGGAGCCAGCGACAGTTCAGACGTTCGTCGAATTGATCGTCGACCTCTTACGTGGGCCATGAATCTGAGGCCGACAGCAAGTCCGTGACGTCGTGACTCCTGGTCCGTCGGGCGTCCCACCCATCCAGGCGTAGATTTGCCCCCAGAAACACGGTGCCCTCCAAGGTTTCGGGAGGCTTTTGGTGGACAGGTTGACGCTGGCGGAGCTGGTGAATCGAAGTGGGGTCCCTGCAAGCACCATCCACAACTACCGGCGCCGCGGGCTCATCCCTCCGCCGATGCGCGTGGCGCAGAACCGGTTCGCCTACGACGAGACCCACCTCGAGGCACTGCTGGCGATCCGTTCGCGCACGGCTTCCACGGAGCCCGAACAGCGCAAGCGCATCGTCGCCGTCGCCATCGAGGCGTTCAAGACACGTAGCTACAGCGAGGTGACCGTCAGCGACATCGCGGATGCGGCGCATATGGCAAAGGGGAACGTCTATAGGTACTTCGATTCGAAGGAAGACCTGCTCACGGCCGCCATCGAAACGCTCCTCGAGAACACCGACGAGCGTTTCCAGGCCGCAGTGGACGCTCTCGGAGGACCCACAGGGGTGCGTGGCAAGCAGGAAAAGACGACGCTGATGTTCGGTTACCTCGTCGCCGACGTGCTGCCCATGTTGCTCGAGCTCGGTGCGCGTGCGGCGAAGGGGCACGAACCAAGTGCCGACCTCGCCCGAAAAGTGTTAAGGACCCTGGCCGAGACGGCTGGACGCCCTTTCACGGGTCCGAAGGCGCCGGTGGAGGACGCGATCGACGCCGGCTTGAGGCTCATCGAGAGCGCGTTCGCCACGGTCCTGGAATGGTCGGTCGGGCCGGACTGGCCGCCCGACGACATGCCCGCGGGCGCCATCCCCGAAGTCTGAACCCGGACCCCTTTGGGGATCCCAGGAGTGTGAACCCCGAGGTTTGACGCTTGACAGCGGGCGCGACTTCGCGTACAAGTTGTGACTCTGCGGTCACTCACTTGCACACAGGTTGCACTCGCGGACCGGGCCCGCGGCGAGAACTTTACCGTCGCCTCGCGCGTCCTGCCCCGGTCCGTGCGACTCCACCTCCTGGGCTTCTACGCCTTCGCGCGCTTCGTCGACGAGATCGGCGATGCCTACGAAGGAGATCGCCTGGCCGCTCTGGACGAAGTGGAGAACCAGACGCGTGCCGCGCTGCACGACCCTGACCTGGTGGGCGCTCTACCCGTCGTGGCGACCGCTGCCCGCTCGGTCTCCGAACTCGATGCAGACCCCAGTTTGCTGTTCGACCTCATTGCCGCCAACCGACAGGACCAGACCGTCTCCGCATACGACACGTTCAACGACCTCCTCGCCTACTGCGCCCTCTCCGCCAACCCTGTCGGGCGACTCGTCCTTGCCGCCTTCCGGGCTTCGCGTGAGGCTCTCTTCGCCTGGTCCGACTCGATCTGCACGGGCCTGCAGCTGGCCGAGCACTGGCAGGACGTCGCCGAGGATGCAGCTGCGGGTCGCGTCTACCTTCCTCGCGAAGACCTGGCCCAATTCGGCGTCGAGCCGGCGGCGCTCACCGCCGGCCCGCCGGCCAGCCGCGCTCTGCGCGCCCTGTCGGTCTTCGAGGTGGCCCGGGCGCGTGGCTACCTCGACCGAGGGCAACCCCTGATCGGTGCGCTGGATGGCTCGGCGCGCTGGGCCGTTGCGGGGTTCTGGGCCGGTGGCCACGCCGCACTCGACGGAATCGCTCAGCGCGGATTCGACGTACTCGCTGGCACGCCCCATCGATCGCGTCTTCGGACCGTGACCCGCGCCATGACCCTCGTCATTGCCGCACACCGTGCGCAGCCCGGCGAGATGGTCGCGTGAGCCCCGTCGACGTCGAGGCGGCCTATCGCGCCTGCGAGCACATCACGCGCACCGAGGCGCGCAACTTCAACTATGGCATCAAGCTGCTTCCTGAGGGGAAACGCCGCGCCATGTGCGCTCTTTACGCCCTGGCCCGCCGCATTGACGACATCGGCGACGGCGACCTACCGGATCCAGAGAAGATCGCAGGCCTGGCCCGGGTGCGGAAGGAAGTCGCTTCACTCCGAGATTCTGTCGACGGCGCGGACGCTGTCCTGGTCGCGGTGGCTGACGTCTGTCGGAACTACCCGATTCCCCTTGCCGCGCTCGACGAGCTCATCGACGGCTGCGAGATGGATGTGCAAGGAACGAGCTACGAGACCTTTGACGATCTGGTCGCATATTGCCGACGCGTTGCCGGCACCATCGGTCGCCTGAGCCTCGCCGTCTACGGCTGCGCTGACCCCGAGCGTGCGGCCCCGCTGGCGGACGACCTGGGTGTGGCGCTGCAGGTCACCAACATCCTGCGCGACATCGTGGAGGACCACCAGCAGATGGGTCGCGTCTACTTGCCGGCCGCCGACCGGGATCGTTTCGGGGTTCCAGCCGACCTGAGCGGTCCCTCCGACCGGCTCGTTGCCCTGATCGCATTCGAGTCCGTCCGCGTCGAGGAGTGGTACGAGCGGGGCCTGCAGCTGTTGCCGATGCTGGACTGGCGGTCGCGCGCCTGTACGGCCGCCATGGCCGGCATCTATCGCCGGCTGCTGACGGCGATCCAGCGCGACCCCGACGCGGTGCTCCGGGGCCGGCTCTCGCTCCCGGGCTGGCAGAAGGCGGGCGTCGCTGTGCGCGCCTTGGCGAGGGGCGAATCGTGAACGACCGCCCTCATGTCGCCGTCGTGGGTGGCGGTTTGGCTGGTCTGGCCGCTGCACTGGATTGTGCCGACGCCGGCGCCCGGGTGACCCTGATGGAACGGCGTCAGCGGCTCGGAGGGTTGACCTGGTCCTTCGAACACCACGGGCTGCACGTCGATAACGGCCAACACGTCTTCCTCCGCTGCTGTCGCGAGTACCTGTCCTTCCTCGAGCGCATCGGTGCCCGCCGCGACGTCACGTTGCAGGAACGGCTCGATATTCCGGTGCTGGCGCCGGGCACCCGCGGGTCGCCACCGACGATTGGTCGTCTCCGCCGGTCCGGGCTGCCCGCACCGCTGCAGCTGGCGGGTTCGCTGTTGCGCTACCCACACCTACCGCTGGCGCGACGGCTGCAATTGGGCCGCGGCCTGACCGCTCTTCGCCGCCTGAGCCTCGATGATCCGACCTTGGACGACGTCACGTTTGGCGACTGGTTGCGCCAGCACGGGCAATCCGAGGCAGCGGTGGCCACCGTGTGGGACCTCATCACCGTCCCCACCTTGAACCTGCCGGCGGCCGAGGCGTCGCTGGCGCTCGCTGCCATGGTGTTCAAAATCGGCCTTCTGGAGGACGCCACCGCTGCCGACATCGGCTGGAGCCGGGTTCCGCTCGGTTCGCTGCACGGCGAGCGGGCGTCGGTAGCGCTGGCCCAAGCAGGTGTCGCCGTCCGTCTCGGGGCTCGGGTCCAATCCGTAAGGCCCGACCCGATCGGCGGGATCTCGATCGACGGCGCGCACGCCGACGCCGCGATCGTCGCCCTCCCGCACGATGAGGCAGCACGCGTGCTCCCCCCGGGTGCGGTCGCCCACCAGTCCCGGCTCGCCGAACTCGGTGATTCTTCGATCGTCGACGTCCACCTGTTCTACGACCGTCCGGTCACGACGTGGCCTCTGATGGCCGCGGTGCACTCGCCGATTCAGTGGGTGTTCGATCGGACCGAGTCGTCCGGTCTCACCACGGGCCAGTACCTCGCTGTGTCCATCTCCGCGTCGGACGACCTGTTCGCCGAGCGGCCTGGCGAGCTGACGCGCCGCATCGGCGCTGCACTCGGGCGACTGCTCCCCTCGACCCATGAGGCACGCATTGTCGACTCGCTCGTCACCAAAGAACGCCGCGCGACCTTCCGAGCCGCACCGGGCACCGCGTCGCTGCGCCCCGTCGCCCAGACGTCGGTCCCTTGTCTGACCGTGGCGGGCGCGTGGACCGATACGGGGTGGCCGGCGACCATGGAAGGGGCGGTACGAAGCGGGCAAGCGGCGGCGAGCGCCGCACTCGGTGCATTGCAAAGGATCCCTGTCACAAAGGAGGTGGCGTGACCGCGCCCATACCCGTCCCCGACATCCTCACCCGCTGCCGGCAATCGATCGACCCGGTCCTTGCCACTGCGGTCGAGACGTTGTCCCCCGAACTGAGCCAGATAGCCCGCTATCACCTCGGGTGGTCGGACGCCGAGGGCCGCCCGGTCGCCGCACCAGGCGGGAAGGGCATTCGGCCGGCCCTTGCTCTGTTGGGCACCCAGGCGGTCGGCGCCGCCGCTGAGGTCGGCATCCCTGGTGGGGTCGCCGTCGAGCTCGTCCACAACTATTCGCTCATCATCGATGACGTCATCGACCTCGATACCGAGCGCCACCACAGGCCCACGGTCTGGACGCTCTTCGGGGTCAGCCACGCCATCATCGCCGGCGATGCGCTGCAGGTGCTGGCGCACCAGGTCCTTCTCGACCCACCGTCAGAGATCGGAGCGGCAGCGTCCGCGTCCTTGGCCGCGGCAACCACGACCATGATCGCCGGCCAGTCCGAGGACATCGCATTCGAACGCCGCCGCGACATCAGCATCGATCAATGCGTCGCCATGTCGTCTTCCAAGACCGGCGCGCTGCTCGGCTGCGCCGCCTCCATCGGGGCGATCCTCGCCGACGCGCCGACCGAGGCGGTCGCGGCACTGCGCGACTACGGCCGGCTGCTCGGCCTGGCGTTCCAGGCCGTCGACGACCTGCTCGGGATTTGGGGCGACCCGGCCCGGACGGGAAAGCCTCAGGGCAGCGACCTCCGACAACGGAAGAAGTCCATGCCGATCGTGTACGCGCTCGGTGCTGACGGTCCCGAAGCCGACGAGCTGCGGTCCATCATCCTCGGGCCCGCCGAGACAGCGGACTCCCGTCCATCGCTGTCGGCGGGCGAGGTCGCCCGCGCCACCCGCCTCATCGAAGCAATCGGCGCGCGGGAATGGACCGTCACCGAGGCCAAGTCGAACCTCGATGCCGCCCTCGGTGCGCTCGAGCGCGTGCCGCTGGCCGCGGACGCGCACCGGGAACTGGCGGACCTCGCCGTGTTCGTCGTCGAGCGCGAAGCGTGATGGCCGTCACCGACGTCGCCCCGACGCGGACGGCGACCGACTCCCTGGACGCGGCACGCGAGCGACTGCTTGCCCTGCAGACGCCGGACGGTTGGTGGAAGGCCGAGCTCCAGACGAACGTCACGATGGAAGCCGAAGATCTCATGCTGCGCCACTTCCTCGGCGGGCTCGATCCGGATCTGGCCGCCGCGACGGCACGGTGGATCCGGCAGAACCAGCGGCCCGACGGGACCTGGCCGACCTTCTTCGGCGGGCCTCCCGACCTCTCGACCACGGTCGAGGCGTATGTCGCGTTGCGCCTTGCGGGCCACGCCCCCGACGCCGCGTACATGGAGGCCGCCGCCGGCTGGGTGCGCGCGCACGGCGGCATCGCCGGGACGCGCGTCTTTACCCGGATCTGGCTGGCCATGCTCGGCCAGTGGGACTGGGAATCCTTGCCCGTGCTCCCGCCTGAGATCATGCTGCTGGGCCCAAAGGTCCCCCTCAACATCTACGACTTCGCGTGCTGGGCCCGCCAGACGATCGTCGCACTGAGCGTCGTCATGGCCTTCCGTCCTCAGCATGCCTTGCCCTTCGGACTCGACGAACTCTGCGCGCCCGACCCGCCGGCGCAGCGACGCTCTCTGCGCACGCGCGCTGGTCTCTTCGAAGGCTTGGACCGACTCCTGCACCGTTACGAGCGCTTGCCGGCGTGGTTCTGGCCCCGCGCCGCGCTGCGGCGGGTGGCCCTCGGCAAGGCCGAGCGCTGGATCCTCCAGCGACAGGAGGCGGACGGCCTGTGGGGAGGCATCCAGCCACCGGTCGTCTACTCGATCATCGCCCTCCATCTCCTTGGCTATCCGGCGGACCACCCGGTGTTGCGTGCTGCGTTCGACGGACTGGAGAAATTCAGCATCCACGACGACAAGGGCCGGCGGCTCGAGGCATGCCAGTCGCCCGTGTGGGATACGGCTCTCTCCGTCGTCGCGCTGGCCGATGCCGGCATGCGGCCCGACCACCCGGCTCTTTGCGCCGCCCGCGACTGGCTCGTGGAAGAGGAGATCCGGGTGCGAGGCGACTGGTCGGTACGGCGCCCCGACGTGGCACCCAGCGGGTGGGCGTTCGAATTCGAAAACGACAACTACCCCGATATCGACGACACCGCCGAGGTGGTCCTGGCGCTGCGTCGCGCGGCGCCGTCACCCGCAGCCGACGATGCCTGCGACCGCGCGGTGCGCTGGACCCTGGGTCTGCAGTGCCGCGAGGGCGGATGGGGCGCCTTCGACGCCGACAACGACAGCGATCTGGTCGCGGCCTTGCCGTTCTGCGACTTCGGGGAAGTGACCGACCCCCCTTCCGCCGACGTCACCGCCCATGTCATCGAGATGCTCGCCGACGGGTCGACGGATGCGGCCGCCCTCTCCCGTGCCGTGCAGTGGCTCTGGGCGCAGCAAGAAGCCGACGGCTCGTGGTTCGGACGCTGGGGCGTCAACTACGTGTACGGGACGGGGGCCGCCGTGCCGGCGTTGATGGCGGCGGGTGTCAGCCAAGACGACCAGCGGATCCTGCGCGCCGTCGGCTGGCTCGAGGAGCACCAGAACGAGGACGGGGGTTGGGGCGAGGACCTCCGTTCGTACGTCGATCCCGAGTGGGCGGGGTGTGGCGAGTCGACGGCGTCGCAGACGGCTTGGGCCCTCCTGGCCTTGCTGGCGGCCGGTCGCAGTGAGACAGACGCCGTGATCCGCGGGATCGACTGGCTGGTGCGGAACCAGACCGACGACGGAACCTGGGACGAGCCATGGTTTACGGGCACAGGTTTTCCCTGGGACTTCTCGATCAACTACCACCTCTACCGGCTGGTGTGGCCGATCATGGCCCTCGGCCGGTACGTGGCCTCGTGATCCCCGCCCCAGAAGATCGGGCAGACGGCCCGCGCGTGCTGCTCGCAGGGCCACGCTCGTTCTGTGCGGGTGTGGAGCGAGCCATCCATACCGTCGAGCGTGCCATCGACCGCTTCGGAGCCCCCGTGTACGTCCGGCGCCAGATCGTCCATAACCGCCACGTGGTCTCGGACCTCGAGGAGCGCGGCGCGATCTTCGTCCACGAACTCGACGAGGTGCCTGACGGAGCGACCGTTGTGTTCTCGGCGCACGGGGTGGCGCCGGCCGTGCACGACGTCGCACGATCGCGGGGCATGCAGGTCGTGGACGCAACCTGTCCGCTCGTTGCCAAGGTCCACCATGAGGTGCATCGCTTCACAAATCAGGGCTATCAGGTCCTGTTGATCGGGCGACGCGGACACGACGAGACCGAGGGGACGATGGGCGAGGTCGCTGGGATGACCTTGGTCGAGACCGCGGACGACGTGGCCTCGTTGGAGGTCGATGACCCCGGGAAAGTTGCCTACATCACTCAGACCACTCTTTCCCCCCGAGATGTCGCCGACGTCGTCGACGCGCTGTCGGCGCGCTTCCCCTCTCTCGTCGGGCCGCACTCGGCCGATATCTGTTACGCCACCCAGAACCGACAGGAAGCCGTCGTCGCCATGGCGGGCGAATGCGACATCATCATCGTCGTCGGCTCCGGGAACTCGTCGAATGCCGCCCGCCTCGTCGAGGTGTCGTCCCGCGCCGGCTGTGCCGCCGTGCTCGTCGAAGACGAGACGCATCTCGATGCTGCTCCAATGCTCAAAGACGCCCACACGGTGGGGGTCACCGCCGCAGCGTCGACCCCACCGGCCATCGTGGCCCGTGTGGTGAATGCCCTCAACCCCTCCTCGGTGGAGGAGCGGGTACTCCGCACCGAGCAGGTCAATTTCCCCCTACCTTCGGAGGTCCGTTAAATGCCCATCCCATTGCGTCAGAGCCTCAAGATCGGGTCCTACCTCGCGAGACAGAAGCTGGCGGGCCGGAAACAGTTTCCCTTGATCGTCGAGCTCGAACCGCTCTTCGCCTGCAATCTTGAATGCAACGGCTGCGGGAAGATCCAGTTCCCGACCGAGATCCTTCGGAAGCGCCTCAGCGTCGAGCAGGCCGTGGCGGCCATCGAAGAGTGCCGCGCCCCGATGGTCTCCATCGCCGGCGGGGAGCCCCTGCTGCATCCCCAGATCGATCTGATGACGGCGGCGCTGCTCGACCGAGGCAGGTACGTCTACCTCTGCACGAACGCCCTGCTGCTCGAGCGCAGGCTCGATCGGTTCAAGCCCCATCGGAGATTCAGCTGGGTCGTCCACATCGACGGCTTGCGTGAACGACATGACGAATCGGTGAGCAGGTCGGGCACCTTCGACAAGGCGGTCGCGGCGATCAAAGCTGCGCAGGCCAAGGGATTCCGGGTCACGACCAACACGACGTTCTTCACGACCGACTCGCCACACACGGTCCGCGAGGTGCTCGACTTCCTCAACGACGAACTGAAGGTGGACCAGATGATGATCTCCCCCGGTTACGCCTACGAGAAAGCTCCGGACCAGGTGCACTTCCTGAACACGAGGAGCTCGACCAACCTCTTCGAGGAGGCGTTCTCGGACGGACGCCGGAAGCGTTGGCGGCTCAACCACAGCCCCCTGTTCCTCGACTTCCTCGAGGGCAAAGTGGACTTCCAGTGCACGCCCTGGGGAATCCCGAGCTACTCGGTGTTCGGCTGGCAACGGCCCTGTTACCTCATGGCCGACGGCTACACGGAGACGTACAAGGAACTGATCGAGACGACCGACTGGGACCAGTACGGGCGGGGACGCGACAAGCGCTGTGCCAACTGCATGGCCCACTGCGGCTATGAACCCACGGCGGTGCTGGCCACCACCAAGTCATTGCGCCAGTCGTTGCGGGCCGCCCTGAGCAACTGACAAGCCTCTGAGCCGGTCGGGCCCTGGCGCGACCTGACCCCGACGCCGAGTCCCAGCGGAGGAAGATGGGGGCGTGCACGCGGTCGCCGTCGTGATCCTGGTCCTCTGGATCGCCTTCTGGGTCTACTGGCTGGCCGCCGCCACGACGGGCGTCAAGTCCGGACGGACGCGCTGGGGCCGCTTCGTCGGCGTTCGGATCGTGATCGTCCTGCTCGCCCTCTTGTTGATCCGCACCCGCGCCTTCAAGGGGGGACAGACAATCACCAAGGATCCGTGGCTCCAGGCCATCGGTCTCGTCGTCTTCTTGTCGGGTCTGGCGCTGGCCATTTGGGCCAGGCGGTACCTCGGCCGGAACTGGGGCATGCCCATGTCGGAGAAAGTCGACCCCGAGCTCGTGACGACCGGCCCCTACAGCAGGGTCCGCCACCCGATCTACTCGGGAATCATCCTCGCCATGATTGGCACGGCCATCGCCGTGAGCTGGTACTGGCTGCTCGCCGTCGTATTGCTCGGGGCGTACTTCGTCTACAGCGCCGTGATCGAGGAGCGGTATATGGCCGGCCTCTTTCCCGACACCTACCCCGCCTACAAGCGCTCGACGAAGATGTTGGTGCCGTTCGTCTTCTGACGGCCTCCGTCCGCGGCGGGCGACCCTCTACGCTCTGCGCCGTCCGGGTGCACCGGGCCGACGCGAGCGGGGGACGGATGACAACAGAAACCGAAGAGGCCTTCACCGAGTTGCTCGGTGCGGTGACCGAGACTCGCGCCCGCATGATCGAGCAGCTGCGCGACGACGAGACGACGCTACTCGAGGCTCACAAGTGGCTCCTCTCGATCCTGCAGGTGGCGGGCGACGTGCAGCTGTGGGCCGACACCGCCCGCCCGCATTTCGTCGACATCGTCGGCCGCTACAAGAAGTGGGGCGGCGACAACGCGGACGCGTTCTACTGCTACGCGCCGATCGACCCGACGCGGACCTATCGCGTCACGTGGGAGCCGGGCGACGCCGTCTACATGTCGCTCACGGTGTATGGCGGGCCCAACGACGGCCGCTATTCCGAACGGATCGTCGGCGCCGTCAACAGCCGTGACGCCGGTCGTCAGCCCGACGGCACCATCCGCATCATCCTCTCCCCCAACGAGCCGGACGAACCCGGTGTGGCCCACATCATGCTCGAGCCGGACTCCGTGGCCGCCATCACCCGCGACTACCTCGAGGATCCCGTCCTAGGGCGGCGCGCCACGTGGCACATCGAAGCCGACGACCCGCCCGCCGTCTTCACCCAGGACGACGCCGATTTGGCCCGCCGCCTCCGCGCCATGACGACGTGGGTGCGCGACCAGGCGAGCATCGTGCCGCTCCCGCCAGCCACGCCCAATACCATCGACCCGCCGTATCCCGTGCCGACGACGACGTTCGGGTGGGCGGCCGGCGACGCCGCCTACGCCATGGGAGCGTTCGAGCTCGCCCCCGATCAGGCGCTGGTAATCCGAGGCCGCTCGCCCGAATGCGTGTTCTGGAACATGTGCCTGTGGAACCGGTTGCTGCACACCTACAACTACGACTACGAGCGTGTGACGATCAACGGCGCACAGGTCGATTACGAGGCGGACGGCTCCTGGACCATCGTGGTTTCGGCGCGGCGACCCGAGCACCCGAACTGGGTCTCGACGCAGGGCCACTCGAGCGGCCGCATCTGGTTCCGCTGGTTCCTCCCCGCCGAGACGCCCGAGCATCCGCAGGTCGAGGTGGTCCCGGTGGCCTCTCTGTGACCGACCGGCCGCCGCCGGCCCGCATCGACGACTTGGCCGAGCCGCGCTTCTCCGAAGAGGCGCGCACCGTCCTCGACTTCATGCGCGAGGCCGGGTCACAGCTCAGGCTCGAGCCCACCGCGTTGATGGCCGCCGCCAAGAGCGAGACCGGCCTCGACGACTTCGGCGCGGGGGACTTCGCACCGCGCCTCGACCTGCTGTGCCGCGCCATGATCGAGGAAGGTGGCTTCAACAGCGCCGGCATACTCCAGCAACACACGCTGATCCTCGGGCTGTTGAAGAACCGTCTGCTGGTCGAGGACCTGATCGCCCGTCATCCCGAGATCCTCGACGAGGAGATCACAGCGCCGATCATCATCTGCGGCCTGCCGCGTACGGGCACCACCCATCTGCACAACCTCATCTCGGCCGATCCGGCCATCCGTTCGCTCCCCTATTGGGAGAGCCTCGAGCCCGTGCTCGCCGAGCGCGAGCGGCCCCTGGCCGGCGACCCTGACCCGCGTCGCGAGCGGACCGCCCTGGCGCTTTCGTTCCTCGATGTTGCGATGCCGTACTTCAACCGGATGCACGAGATGACGGTCGACCACGCACACGAAGAGATCCAGCTCCTCGCGATCGACTTCTCGAGCATGCTGCTCGAGACGACGGCCCCCATGCCGATGTGGCGCGACGCCTACCGCGCCCGCGACCAGCGGCCGAGCTACGCCTACATGCGGCGCGTTCTCCAGGTGCTCCAGTGGCTGCGCGGCGGTACCCGCTGGGTGCTCAAGTCTCCCCAGCATCTCGAACAGTTCCCCGCCCTTCGCGACACCTTCCCCGACGCCACCTTCGTCGTCACCCACCGCGACCCGGTCTCGGTGACGACCTCGATGATCACCATGCTCGCCTACTCGTCCCGCCTGAGCCGCGACCACGTCGACGTCGGCGGCATCGGCCACTACTGGGCCGACCGCCTCGAACTCATGCTGCGCCGCTGCGCGGAGGACCGCGACACCCTGCCGGCCGGGCAGACCATCGACGTCCACTTCGACGAATTCATGACCGACGATCTGGCCATGGTGGCCCGCGTCTACGAACTCGCTGAGCAGCCCCTTGACGACACCGCCCGCTCCGCGATGACCCGCTTCATGGCGGACCACCCGCGCGGCAAGTTCGGCGCCATCGAGTACGACCTGACCGAGTTCGGTCTCGACCCCGCCGTCCTGCGGCGGCGGACGGACTTCTACACGAAGCGTTTCGACGTCACGCAGGAGTCTTGACCAAAGCCGCGGGGGCCTTCAGCGGATGACCGAGCGGCGCATCCGGCCCCAGCGGCGCGCGACGTGGACGCACAGATAAGCGAGAAGCAAGAGCGCCGCTGAGACATGCCACCCGATGTCACGGAACGGGATCCCGATGGAGCGCGGGTGGAGGATCACCTGGTTGCCCGTCGCCATATCGTAGGTCCCCGACACCAACACATTGAGCGTCAGCAGGGCCAGGATCAGGTCCGACCACGCCAGTCGCCCCCGCCGCTTCAACCAGGTGAGCGGCCGCCCGAGGTTCCCTAGCAACCGCGCCACGGTGTGGCGGCGTTGCGCCACGTGGATGACCACCAAGCCGACGAAGGCGGATCCGATGACCAGGTGCGGCCACCCCTCCGTCATCGCCGTCACGGTCGCCAGCGAGGCGGCGAACGCCGCGAGCAGGACGAGGTGGACCAGGAAGCGAGCCCCCATCTGGTGCCCTCGTTGCCCGACCGGGCTGCCTCGCCGGGCCTGTGACGGCTGGGTGGTGTCGTCCGTCACAGACCCGGCGTCGCTCCGGATGGACATGGCGTCTATTCCATCGGCCGGGTGGCGATCGCACGCGGCTCGCGTCCGGCCAGGACCCACCCGATGAGGACGGCCGCCGCGGGCATGGCGATCAGGATGAAGAAGAGGTTGTTCCACGGGACGTTGTTGATGAGATCCGACACCCCGCCCTCGAGCGAGTTGGCCCGGAAGAAGCCGAATAGGCCCACATAGGCGGCCACCGTCCCGAGCAGGGCGCCGAGGAAGGCGAGCCCCCCGGCGGTGACGGCCGTCAGCGCGCGGCGGGTGCGCGAGCTGGCGCCGGTGGCGGCGAGCGTCCGCAGGTCGCTCGCCGTCTCGCTACGGATGAGGCCCACGCTCATGGCGAGGACGCCGAGGGCGAGAGCGATGCCGAAGACGGTCGCCCAGTTCACGATCTCCGACGACGCCGGCGCGTCGTTCTTCGACTCGATCGTCAGATCGCCCGACGCCGCCAACGAGTTGGCGCTCGTCAGCTGTGACTGGGTGATCGCGCTGTTGGACACGAGCATCCAGCCGCCGAGGCTGTTCTGGCTCGAGACACCGACACCGAGCCGGTGCAGCGCGCTCTCGGTGATCACCGTGTTCGGCGCCGAGGTGCCTGTCGGCAGCTGGCTCTCCTCTTGCACCACCGGGTGCGCCAGGCACTGGTTCGGCGTGCACTGGCTGTAGCTGGAGCCGCCTCCACCGGGCCCGACATATTGGAGGCCGCCGCCACCCTTGCCCCCGCCTCCGCTCCAGGTGAGCTGCACCCCCGAGCCGGCCAGACCGGGCCGCGAGCTGAGGATGTCGACGTTGGTCGGGATGGACGACGGGTTGATGCCATACGCCCCCAGGAGCGCCGGGGTCGCCACGTAGATCGGGCCGTTCCACTGCCGGCCGTTGGAGCTCGGGTTCTGCAGGTTGACGGCCGGCTGCTCGAGGGCAACCACGTCTTTCGCGCCGACGGCGGAGGCGATCGCGTGCACCGACGCCTCCTGGGCCGCGAGGCTCGGCGCCGGCGGGGCCGGCTGGCACACCGGTGCCGCCCCATTTGAAACCTCACAAGTGGGTCCGGTCGGCGGGTTGTACACATTGATCGCGTTCGACGCCATGTTCGGTCCCACGTAATCGAAGACGTTGGAGTACCGGGCGGTGGCGACGGCGCAGACGATGACCGCGATCATGATGCCGAGGCTGATGGCCGACAGCGCCGAGCCGGAGCGGGCGCGGTAGCGGGCCATGTCACGCAGCGGGAGCCGCACTGCGACCGGCGCCTTCCCGCCCACCCGGGCCAACAGGACCAGGAAGAACGGCGAGACGAGGATGATCCCGGTCACGAGCGCGATCAGCCCGGGGATCAGCCAGATCACCCCGCTGCCATGGCCCGCCGCGCCCGACAGGGAGAAGAAGAGGAATCCGAGGCCCAGGGCGACGAGGCCCGGCACCAGGGACCGGTTGATCTGGCGCGGCGGCGCGGGGCGCCCGGCCAGCGCGCCGACCACGGGCAGGCGGGTGATGGCGCGGGCCGGGTAAGTGGCGGCGAACAATGTCGCGAGGACCGCGAGAACCATCGCCGGCACGATGACGTTCCATGGCAGGGCGAACATCCCGATCAGGTGGTGCGCGTCCTGCTCGTTGGTCGGCCGGTAGAGCAGCCACACCACCAGCCCGACGGCGAATCCCACCAGCGCGCCGACCAACCCGACGAGAAAACCGTTCGACTCGAGTACGAGCCGCACGTTGCGGTCGGTCGCACCCATGGACTCGAGCATCCCGAGCGAGCGCATGCGGCGCTGCGCCAGCACCGTGAAGCCGCCGATCGACACCAGGGCGATAAGGAGCATGCCGACGGTCGCGAGCGCCAGGATGATCGTCGATGGGTTGACGATGTTGCTGTTGTTGCCCGAGCCCGCCGTCGTGACGTACGACGGCACGTTCTTGGCGTTGCCGGGCGTGGTGTCGAAGAGCACCTGCACCTGCGTCGGGCTCGTCACCTGGCCCGGCGGGACCAGGGCGAACTCGTCGAGCAGGCTCTGGGGGTTCTGCACGATGCCGACGACGGTCTTGCCTCCCCGCGACCACGTGTCGCCGATGTGCAGGTTGAGCGCGGAGGCCAGCCCAGACGTGACGGCGATCTGGTTGGGCCCGGTCGGGTAGTGCCCCGACAGCAGCTGCAGCATCGGCCCGCCGTAGGGGCCGTGCGGGTCCTGCGAGCGCACGTCGTAGGTCTGCGTCGACCCGGGGACGGTGAGGTTCTGGTTCTCGATGACCTGCACCGGGGCGAAGTGCTGCTCCAGGTAGGCGATCTGCGAGTTCACGTGCGCCAGCGTGTTCGTGCCCGACTTGTTGACCCCGTGGCCGACCGGCGTGATGTTGAAGGTCGCGAGATCGTGGGCCGTGCCGAATCCGGCATTGGCCGGCGGCGGCGTGTTCACCGCGACCGCCGAGCCGACGACCACTGCGGCCATCGCCACGATGATGAGAAGCAGGATCAACAGCTGCTGGCGCCACTCGCGCCGGAAGAGCCGCCAGGCCCAGCGCACCATGGCGCGGCGGGCCGCGACCCCGCCGGTGCTCGGCGCGGGGGTTGCCGACGAGGTCGCCGGCCGCTCGAGGACGCCGACGCTCATGACTTCGGGAGCTCGGCGAGGAACGCGTCGGGGCTCTCGGCCGGCAGCGTC
>Ga0210399_10001894_pt1 | contig 16292 bp, 14 predicted proteins | sample IncBWC14MmetaG_FD_150865 | JGI IMG/M metagenome (GOLD analysis project Ga0210399, IMG submission 150865) | Forest soil microbial communities from Barre Woods Harvard Forest LTER site, Petersham, Massachusetts, United States - Inc-BW-C-14-M | ecosystem: Environmental > Terrestrial > Soil >...
CCGGTTTCGCCTCCTCGGCAGCTTTGGTCACCGATTCGAAGCCGGTCATGAAGTAGGGCACAATCTGCATCACCAGAAAAATTGACAGGAATGGTCCACGGGAAAACAACGGCTGAAAATTCTGTGGCGACCCTTTGCTGACTCCGACCGCCACGAAGATGGCGAACAGCGCCAGTGTCCCGAAAGCAGTCCAATTCTGAAAAGTGGCGCTCAGGCGGATGCCGCGATAGTTCAGCAGCGTAAGCAAGCCAGTCAGGGCGAGGCCGATAATTAGCCGCGGAAGAAACACGGGCCGGCCCCCGACGTGGTAAAGCTCCATCGAGTCCAGCGCCGGGAAGATATACGCAGCGATGCGGCCGACGGCCACCGCTTCCCATGGGCAGACGATGAAGTAGGCCAGCAACATCATCCATCCCGTGGCATAGCTCACCGATTGCGGAAAGACCTTGGCCGTATACGCGACCTCGCCCGCAGCATCGGGCATGGCGGCCACGAGTTTGCCGTAGACGTAGCCAATCGGCAGCAGGAGCGCACCGCCAATGGCGAATCCGAGAATGCCGCCGAGGGGGCCGCCACGCGTGAGCCAGTCGTCCATGACCACCAGCCACCCGACGCCGACCATCGTCCCCCAACCGAGCGTGAAGTAGTCGGTGATCCGGAGTTGGCGGGCGAGTTGCGTGGGGTGAACGGAATTTGTGGCCTGCGTCGTGGTCGTGTTTCTCTCCTACTAGAACCCCAGCGGCTAACAGTTTCGCCGAAAGATTCTCATGAAAAACGTCTTTCTTTGCGATCTCGCGTTCCCTTTGCGACCTTCGCGGTTAAAGGCTTTTGTTTTTGAACGCGCTCACGGAAATAGGCAAAGCTCTTAACCGCAAAGCTCGCGAAGAACGGCCGCCAAGGACGCAAAGAAAAGGTCTGCAGTTTAGGGAGGCCGGGCTGCAAATAAGCCGCCCCTGCGCCTACATCACGCAGATCAATTCGTACAGCAGGTTGGCCCCGAGCAGCGATGTGATATCTCCGTTGTCGTAGGGCGGCGAGACCTCCACCAGATCACAGCCCACAATGTTGACGCGGCGAAGACTGCGGACCAACTCAATAATCTGTGCGCTGGAAAGACCGCCTACCTGCGGCGTGCCCGTGCCTGGCGCGAACGCGGGATCGACGACGTCAATATCAAGGGTCACGTAGACCGGACGGCGGGCAAGCCTTTTCAAATACCGGCTTACCTGCGCAACTCCCCGGCGATGAAATTCCTCTGACGTGACCACCTGGAAGCCATGTTCGCGGCCGAAGTCAAAATCGTCTTTTGAGTACACCTGCCCGCGCAACCCGATCTGCAACACATCTTTCGTGACGAGCAGTCCTTCTTCCACCGCGCGGCGCACGGGCGTCCCATGCGAGTGCGGGCTACCGAAATACCCGCCCCAGGTGTCATTGTGCGCGTCGAACTGGATGAGTCCGACCGGCCCAAACCGCTTGTGAATCGAGCGCAAGATCGGCAGGAGGATCGAATGATCGCCGCCCACGCAAGCTGTGCGGGCGTCCGCCTTCAACACGTCATCAAGCTGCGCGGTAATTCGCTGGAAGGTGTCTTCGATGGAGAGCGGGTTAATGGACAGATCGCCATAATCTGCGATTCGGGACTTTTCGAACGGATTGAGATTCAGCGCCGGATTCCAGGGCCGGATGATTGCCGACTGCTCCCGCACACGGCGCGGTCCGAATCGCGGACCCGGACGATAAGTGGTCCCGCCGTCGTAGGGTATGCCGATCAGGGCGATATCGAGTTCGTCGGCTCGTGAAACTTGGGGCAGGCGCATGAACGTCGCAATCCCGGAGAAGCGTGGGTAGACGAGGGCATCCACGGGCATCGGATTCGGGCTTGTCCCTGAGCTTCGTGCCTTGCTGCGTTTCATGAGTGGCGCGAATTATAAAGCAGGGAATCCCGTGACGAGCTTTGGGAAGTCTTAAGGGAAGGAAGTTCTATCGCGCGAGACGAGATGCCCGCGCGCAGGCCGGCCTCGTCGCCAGCTACATACGCAGCCTAGGCGACCGCGCGGTTGAGGGCCCGGCTCACGTCCATGGTGACGTGAGTCGGGGTACAGAGAATTTCCAAAACGTCATCCATCGACGAGATGTTGAACACACAAGTCAAGTGCGTGCGGTCAAGCAGCTCGCGCACGAAGTTCGACGGATTTACCAGCTTCAGTTGAATGCCGTTGTCACGCGTCCAGCGATGCAGGAAGACCAGCATGCCCAGGCCGCCGCCATCGAGCATCTCGACTTCCGTCAGGTCCAGCACCACCATTCTGGGGCGATTCAGGGAAGTCACTGCGTCCTTGAGAAAGTGAAGCGCCTCGCCGCGCACAATTCTACCGGCGCACTGCAAGAAGGCCACGTCCCCCGTTTGCTCTCTCTTGATGTGTAAAGACATGTGTCCCTCGGTCTGGCTAGGTAAACAGGTTGTGGGGTGACTCTGCTAGCGGTTCCTTTATCTTAGACGAAGCACCCTGTGGAAGGTTTGCAATCTGGGAACGGCTCCTTAAGTTCTTGTTATACATGGCTTTCGAAGCCTCGCCAGCCATCATCTCCGCGCACCGTCTGCTAGAATCGAGCCATCTCGATGGATCTGAGCCACATTGACATTGTGAGCGTGGTTTTCCAGATGATTGCGTTCCTGTTCGCAATCAGCGTGCATGAGTCCGCCCACGCTTGGACTGCCAACCGGTGCGGCGATCCGACGGCGCGCATGTTGGGACGCATTTCCCTCAATCCGATCAAGCACATCGATCCGGTCGGCACGATTGTGATGCCGCTAATCGCGCTGGTCACGCACTTTCCGGTGATTGGCTGGGCCAAGCCGACGCCGGTGGATCCGAGAAACTTTAAGAACCCTGTGACCGACGACATTTTGACCGCGGTGGCTGGTCCGGTCAGCAATTTCCTGATCGCCACCTGCACGGTGGTGGTCATGTTTGTGATTGCCAAAACTTCGATAGAAGGCCACGGACTGGTATCCACGATGCCTTTCACTTACCGGCTGGGTATCGCAGGTAGGGGAGGAACCTCATTTCTCATCCCGCTAACGCTGTTTCTGTACGAGTTGATGTTGATCAACATAATCCTGGGCGTGTTCAACCTCATTCCGGTGCCGCCGCTCGATGGTAGCCACGTGTTGCGGCATTTCCTCTCAGAGCCGGTCCGCCGTGCCTACGATGCCATGGGAATCTTTGGCTTGCTGGCCCTGGTGTATTTGGGAGGCAACCTGCTGATGCGCCTGATTTCGCCCTTCCTGAATTTCTTCGATGGAGTACTCACGAGATTCTGATGCCCACCTCCCAACGCAAACGCGTGCTCAGCGGCATGCGCTCTACCGGAAAGCTGCACCTCGGCAACTACGTCGGCGCGCTCCAGAACTGGGTGCGCATGCAGAATCAGTACGAGTGCTTCTTCTTTATTGCTGATTGGCACGCCCTGACCACCGATTACGCCGACACCTCGAAGGTGAAAGAAAATTCCCTGGAGGTGCTGCTGGACTGGTTGGCTGCGGGGCTCGATCCGGATCGTTCCACGCTGTTCATCCAGTCGCACATTCCGCTGCACGCCGAACTTCACCTGCTGTTCTCGATGATCACGCCGCTGGGCTGGCTGGAGCGCGTGCCAACATACAAGGAGCAACGGGAGAACATCACCGAGAAGGACCTGACCACTTACGGATTTCTGGGATATCCGGTGCTGCAGGCGGCCGACATTCTTATCTACAAGGGAAACTTCGTGCCGGTGGGGGAAGACCAGGTGCCGCACGTCGAACTGACCCGCGAAATCGCGCGCCGCTTCAATCAGTTCTACGGCAAGCCAGCACCCGTGCTTCCCGAACCGCAGCCATTATTGACGCCTACGCCCAAACTTCCCGGCACCGATGGCCGCAAGATGTCGAAATCCTACGGGAATACGATCCTGCTGACTGATGCGGAGCCAGTCGTGCGCCAAAAACTCAAAACCATGGTGACCGATCCCGCTCGTGTGCGCCGCACCGATCCTGGAAATCCCGATCTCTGCCCGGTGGGGGACCTGCACAAAATTTTCAGCAGCCAGGAGACGATGGCCAAGGTAAACGAAGGCTGTCGCTCCGCAGGCATTGGATGTATCGAGTGCAAAGGCTGGGCCGCCGATGCCCTGCTGAAGGTGCTCCTTCCTATACAAGAGCGTCGCAAAAAATATGAGGAGAACCCACGCCTCGCCTGGGATATTCTGATGACAGGTACAGCCAAGGCAGCCAAGGTTGCGGAAGCTACCATGAAAGAAGTGCGCGCCGCCATGGGCATGTCGCTGGACTATGAGCCTTTGAGCAAGTCCGAAGGCGCCAAGTAGTGGGGACCAATCGCGAGCATGAGTGAAGAAGTGAAGGCTGTTTCGGGCGTCTTGATCCCGACCGAGGGAGTGGGTTCCTTGTCTCCAGGTTCGTCTGCCGGTGACAAGCCCGGCGCGAAGAAGGAGACCAACGACTTCCCCTTCGCCGTCGCGGTTGGCGACGTGTATGAAGGCCCGCTCGACCTGCTGCTCGACCTCATCCGCAAGCAGGACATCGATATCTACGATATCCCGATCGCGCGCATCACCGCGCAGTATCTGACCTACGTGGAGCGCATGCGCGAGCTCGACGTGAATATTGCCGCCGACTTCATCTACATGGCCGCGGTACTCATCCACATCAAGTCGAAGATGCTGCTCCCACGTGACCCGCTGGCACCGGCCGAGGCGGTGGACGATCCGCGCAGTGAGCTGGTTAATCGCCTGCTGGAGCACGAAAAGTTCAAGTCGGCCGCGCAGATGCTTCTCCAGAAACAGCAGATCGAAGACGCAATCTGGTCGAATCCCGCGCTGAAAGAATTCAAGGATGCCGAAGGCACCGAACCGGAACTCGCGGCCGATGTCATCGACCTGGTGAAGACGTTCCAGCAGATTCTCGATCGCGCCCGTTCCCGGCCAATCCTGCAGGTGGACGAAGAGACGGTCACGGTGGGACAGATGATCGACTACCTGCGGCGGCGGTTGTCGCTCGAAGACAAGCCGGTGAGGCTGAAACAGATTCTTCGCAACATCGAGTCGCGCCAGGCGCTGGTTTGCATGTTCCTGGCCATGCTCGAACTGGTGCGCCTCCAAGCCGTGCAGCTTCGCCAGGAACGTATGTTCGGAGAAATTCTGATTCGTAAGCACGTCGGATTTGAAGCCATCATGAACGAGCAAGCCGCTGTAAGAGATGATTGGAAGTGAAGAGCAGCTGCTAGCTGCTAGCCACAAGCCAGGGGCCGATTTTCAATGAGTCTTAAAGCCAAAATCGAAGCGATTGTTTATGCCGCGGAAACGCCGGTCACGCTGGAGCAGATTTTCCAGCTCGTAAAGGACTCTGTGGTCGCCGGGCAGGAGGGCATGGACGAGGCCGGAGCCAAATCTCGCGTGCGCTCGACGCTCGAAGAGCTGGCCGTCGAATACGGAACCTCCGAGCACGGCATCGAACTCCGGCAGGTTGCAGGCGGATATCGCATGTCGACCAAGCCCGAGCAACACGACATGGTTCGCGCCTTCGCCAAGAGCCTGAAGCCGCCGATTCGCCTGTCGTTGCCGGCTCTGGAGACGCTCGCCGTGATCGCCTACAAGCAGCCGGTCACCGTGCCCGAGATCAGTGAAATTCGCGGAGTCGATTCCGGTGGCGTGATCGCCACCCTGCTCGACCGCAAGCTCATCACCACCGCGGGGCGCAAGGCGGTAATCGGCCGGCCAATCCTTTACAAGACCACCAGGGAATTCCTGATGCGGTTCGGGCTGAAAGACGTCAACGAACTGCCCAGCATGGAAGAATTCGAAAAGCTGGTGGCGGAGTCATTCCAAAGCGATTTGTTGCCGGCAGCCGAGAACGGCGCAGCGCCTGCCGGGAGTGATCAGCTTGATCAGACCCCTTCGGAGCCCGGCACGGAACCGAGAAGTGCCGTCTCAGACGAAACCGCCGAGATCGAGGCGTTTTCAGGAGAAGAACAAGGCGTGCATGCGCATACTGGAACGCCCGAAAAATAGTTCGCATGTCCCTGGCTCAAGACGCAAATGGAGATTCGGTGCCCGCTGAACGACTGCAGAAAATTATCGCCGCCGCCGGAGTGGCTTCCCGCCGCAAGGCCGAGGAACTGATCGCGGCTGGACGGGTGCTGGTCAATGGGCAACCCGTCACCGAACTCGGCTCCAAGGCCGATCCCGAGAAAGATCACATTCGCGTCAATGGCAAGCTGCTGAAGGGCGCGCAGCGCCACGTGTATCTGCTGCTGAACAAGCCGGTGGGCTTCGTGACCACGGTCAGCGATCCCGAAAAACGGCCCACGGTCATGGGTCTCATTCGCGGCGTGGGCAGTCGGGTGTATCCCGTCGGCCGGCTCGACTACGCCAGTGAAGGTCTCGTGCTCATGACCAACGATGGCACGCTCGCGCACAAGCTGATGAAGGCTGCCTCCCACGTGCCCAAGACTTACGTGGTCAAAGTCAGCGGCAAACCCAGCGATCAGGCCATCGAACGACTGCGGGGTGGCCTCTCCATCGCAACCGACGAGGGCAAGCGTGTGCGCACCTCCCCGGCCAGGATCCGCATCGTCAAGGATGCGGCCAATCCCTGGTACGAAGTCACCTTGATCGAAGGTCGCAACCGGCAGATCCGGCGCATGTTTGAGGAGGTCGGTCACCACGTCGAAAAAATCAAGCGGGTGAAGTATGGGCCGCTCTCGCTCGATGTGCCGCCGGGAAAGTTCCGCGCGCTCACTCTGAAAGAAGTCGACCGCCTGCGCACGGCCGCGGGACAGAACGTTGGCGCGAAGCACGAAGCCGCTTCTTGACCTCATCAATGGGCCGCTTCAACGATCTTGTGAACGACGCCGCCCGCGCGTCGGGCCAGCACGCAATCTCAAAGTCCTCCACTTCTACCCTTCCCGAGCGGGATGCCTCGCTCCTCAGGCTGAACGCGAATGAAAGCGTCTATGGCCCGTCTCCGAAAGCTGTGGCCGCAATGCGGGCCGCCTTGGAGTCCTCACACTTCTATCCCGATGATGGCGCATCTGGGCTGCGGGAGAGGCTCGCGCAACAGCACGCCCTCAAGCCGGAACAGATTCTGGTTGCCAACGGATTGACCGCGCTGTTGGGCGTGATCGCGCGCACCTGCCTGCGTCCCGGTTTGAACGCCGTGACCAGCGCGTGTTCGTTCATCTCGTATCCAATGGTGACCAGCGCGGTGGGCGCGAGGCTCGTACAAACTCCGTTAAGAGATGGAGGCTATGATCTGGACGCGATCCTGGCGGCGATGGATGTGGAGACGCGAGTCGTGTTTATCGCCAATCCCAACAATCCGACCGGAACTCTGATCGACGCCGTTGCCATGGATCGTTTTCTGGAGCGTGTGCCGGCGCATGTCATCGTCGTTCTTGACGAGGCTTACTTCGACTATGCCAGTTATTTCGCAGTCAAACGCGGGGTGACCTACGCGCGTTCGATCGAGCACGTACGGGCCGAACGAAACGTGGTCGTGCTGCGAACGTTTTCCAAGGCCCATGGCCTTGCTGGGCTCCGGATCGGCTACGGCATGGGACCCGCGGAGTTGATGGCTTATTTCGCGCAGGTGCAGGACGTGTTTGCCGTCTCGGCCATCGCCCAGGCCGCCGCGCTTGCCGCCCTCGACGATGAAGCCCACATCCGTCATGCTGTCGAAGAAAACGCACTCCAGGCGGAATGTATAGGCCGCGAAGTCGCAGCTCTCGACTACCAGGTGATTCCAACTTGGGCTAATTTTCTTACGTTCGATGTGAAACAGGATGCGCGAGACTTCGCACGAAAACTGCGCCAGGAAGGCGTTCTGGTTAGACCGTTAACCTCGTGGGGTGCTCCAACCAGTATTCGCGTGACGCTAGGCACGGCGGAGCAGAACCAATTCTTTATTCGCGCCCTGAAAAAGTAGAAGTTACCAGAGCGGGGGGCTCGCTGGGAGCTCTGCTGACAGTTGTTCCTTGTTATTGCGACCGGACGTGGGTGCCCCGTCCAAGCTCCGCATGGGCGGGTCTTCAGGATTCCCGTGTCATCGGCAACCGCGCCGCCCCGAATAGCCCGGCATCACTTCCCAGCAACGCGCGCGTAATGATAGTTGTGCGTCCGCTCCCCGGTTCCTTTTGACCCGATGCTCCGGAAGGCATGTGCAGCGGATCGGCAGGCGCGGTGGCGGCATACACCATGGCTCGCTGGCGAAGCTCTTCGAAGATCGTGGGCGAAAACGCTTCCCAGGCACTGCATACCCCGCCGCCAATGACGTACATCTCAAGATTCAAACCGTTCACCATGGTAGCGAGCGCAATGCCCAGCGCGCGTCCGACCCGGCGAAAAATACGGCGCGCCTGTTCGTCTCCTTGAATAGCGAGATTGTAAATTTCCCGGGCGCTGAATTCCGGGTCGGCGCTGGCCGCCTTGGCGAGTCCGGGAGCATCGCCACTCGCAATCATTTCGCGCGCCATGCGCATAATTGCTGTCGCTGATGCGTATTGCTCCAGGCATCCATGATTCCCGCAGCCACACAGCTGGCCTTCCGGGTCGACCGTCATGTGCCCGAACTCACCTGCCATGCCGGTCATGCCGTGCCAGATTTTTCCACCCAGCACGAGCCCGCCACCCACGCCCGTTCCCAACGTCAACATCGCCATGTCGCCCACGTGCCGCCCTGCGCCCAGCCACTTCTCTCCCAGGGCCGCCACATTCGCGTCGTTCTCAAGAATCACGGGCGCGCCCAGCCGCTTTTCAATTTCGCTCCGAACCGGGTAATCCGCCCAGCCTGGCAAATTCGGCGATTCGCGCATCATACCGGTTTGCATGTCGATGATTCCGGGGACGCCAATGCCAACGCCCAGCAACTCGCCCGCACCTTTGTATTTGTCGGACGCGTGCCGGATGGCCTCGCACATATCGTTCAGCACGTGGTCGCGGCCGAGTACAGTCTTCGTACCCAGGGTGACTTTCTCCATCAGCCTGCCCTGCTCATCGACCGCAGCAATGCGCAAGTTCGTTCCACCCAGATCGACGCCGATTGCGAAGTTAGACATAGTCACAAAGGAAAACAGACTACACCGGCAAGATTCGATTGTCGATTTTTGTATGTGCGGAAAATCTCAGGAAAGCCTTGCATGTAACGTTTTAATCCATGCCGCTTGTAGATCGTGGAGGGACGGGCGTCTCGCCCGTCCGCCGACGCCCAGCGCTCCACTGGCACCGGGTTTAATTCTGGCACTTCGGACAGTAATGGCTGCTGCGGCCGACAATGACCACTCGCTTGATTGGAGTCTTGCACACCAGGCACGGGTCGCCTTCGCGCCCATATACGCGATGCTGGAGCTGAAAAAAACCTTCCTCCCCGTCCGCATCGACATAGTTAGAAATCGATGAGCCTCCCAGGGCAATGGCTTCTTTTAGAACTTCCTGCACCGACTCGTAGAGTTTCTCCAACTGGGCGCGAGTGATCGTCGACACACGACGACGCGGCCGAAGCCCGGCGCGGAACAATGATTCATCAGCATAGATGTTGCCAACTCCGCGTAGCAGCTTTTGATTCAGAAGCGCGCTCTTGATCGGCGTCTTGCGTCCCCGAAAAAGGGCCACAAACCGTTCTTTCTCGACCTCGAGGGGTTCGGACCCTCCGGCCTCAAAATCGCCCTGACTGGCAACGCTCAGCCGACCGAACCGGCGCGGATCGACAAAGCGAAGTTCTCGTCCAGACGCCAAAGTCACGATCGCGTGCGTATGCTTGGCCAATTCCGCGCTGGGCTCGCATACCAACATCCGGCCTGTCATTCCGAGGTGAACGATCCATTGCGCACGTGGACCTGGAGCCTTGATGCGCCTGCGCGTTTTCGCGGCGGCCGGTACACCGTTGCGCTCCAGGTCGAACACGATGTGCTTGCCCATCCGGCGTACCTGGGTGATGCGCGCGTGCTCCAGCGTGGCAGCGATTTCCGCAGGCCGCGACTTCATGGTCTGTGGTTTGGAACCGAGCCAGACCGACTCGATGACGTCCCCCGCGACTTTTTGCTGTAGCCCGCGGGCAATGGTCTCAACTTCAGGAAGCTCAGGCATGAACAAATAGTCTACAGGCTTCAGTCCTCAGTCGACAGCGGAGCCGCAGGAACTTACCGGGGCGTCATTGCTTGAGGCTTGGACTTTTTCGATTTGGCACGCGCGGCCGACGGATCGATTTTTTCGTAGTCAGTCGGGATTAGAAACAAGCTTGCGGATTGCGGACCTTCCTGGATGTTTTTCAATTCGGCCGCGCTCTTGTCACCTTCCCACTTGATCACGAAGTGCAGTTTGCGATCGACCCAGAAGGTTCCTGTCTCACCGTTGTCGCTGGTGGCGGTATATTTCACCGCGCTACGGTCGTTGACCGTGTCCTCGCCCACCTTCTTGCAAGTGCCAGAGCTCTTCATGCTCTTCTCCCAGGCAGGACACGCGTTCTCGGCATTCTCGACAATGAAGAATGGAATGGAAGATTGCAGGTGCCCAGGTTGCGAGACGACGTACGACTTGGTGGTAGGAAGAACCATAGAGCTTTGCCGCAGCGACAAGTTGAGAATGGCGTAGTTGGCTTGCGCCTGTCCCTCGGTATCGAGCCGGACCTTGGTTCCGCTTACGGAAACCTTGCTGTTGGCCGCCCCCTGGGGCTTTTGCCGCACCATTTCCGCGCTGAATTGCTGAGCGAACACCGGCATGCTTCCCCAGACCAACAACAGGCACATTATGCGGAACACGAGCTTATAAGACACAGGCATCTCCTTGAGTCGGGAGGAGGGAAATCGTTCAAAATCGGGGGCTGGCAGTAGGAAGAATAGCAAAAGCAGCGGAGATGGCCAAGCGCTCACTGGGCCTGGGAGTGGGGCGAAGCCGCGCTCAATCCATGGAGCGGCGGCGTCTCTCCATTAAACAAGTTCCGTGATCAGGCCATATTCTCGACGGCAAGAGCCATTCCCATCCCGCCGCTTACGCAGAGAGTGGCGACGCCGCGCTGGACCCGGCGCTTTCGCATTTCATGGAGGAGCGTCACGGTAATGCGCGTTCCTGTGCAGCCGATGGGATGTCCGAGCGCGATCGCACCACCGTTTACGTTCAGAGTATCGCGGTTGAAGTGGAGTTCACGATCGCAGGCCAGCACCTGCGCGGCGAAGGCTTCGTTCAGTTCCACCAGAGCGAAATCGGCGAGCTTGAGTCCGTGCTTTTGTTCCAGCTTGCGCAGCGCAGGGACTGGGCCGATGCCCATGATCCGGGGATCGACACCCGCGGAACTGACCGCCAGAATGCGGGCTAAGGGATGGAGGCCATGTTTGCTCGCGAAAGAGTCACTGGCGAGGACCATGGCGGCCGCACCGTCGGTAATGCCGGACGAATTGCCAGCCGTGAGCGTGCCGGTTTTCGAGAATACCGGGTCGAGTTTGCCCAGCTTTTCGAGAGTGGCATCGCGGAATGGGTGCTCGTCGCGGTCGAAGACGCGTGTGCCCATCTTGCTTGCGAGCGTGACGGGGACGATTTCTTCCAGGAACCGGTTGGCGGCGATCGCGGTGGCGGCGCGGGTCTGGGAGGTGAGCGCGAACTCATCCTGCTCATCGCGGGAGATTTTGTATTGCTCAGCCAGAACCTCGGCGGTTTCACCCATCACCATTTGGGCGAGCGGGCAGAAAAAGCCGTCGCGGTACATGCCATCGACGAGTTCCTGGTTGCCGAAGCGGTATCCCCAGCGTGCGCCGTCGAAATAATAGGGCAGGCGCGACATCGATTCGGTGCCGCCGGCGAGAGCGCACTCAAGATTGCCGGTTGCGATTTCCTGGTAGGCGAGGGCGATCGACTTCATCCCCGAGGCGCAGGCCTTGTTTACGGTATACGCTGGGACGGTTTGCGGCACGCCGCTGCGGATGGAAATCTGGCGCGCCGGATTGGGTCCGCCGCCGGCCTGGCGCGCATTGCCGAATATGGTCTCCTCAACTTGCGCGGGCTCAATGCCGGCGCGCTCCATGGCAGCTTTCGCCGCGACCATGCCCATATCGGCGGCGCTCATGGAGGCGAGCGAGCCTCCGAACTTGCCAATGGGCGTGCGCACCGCGGAGAGAATGAATACGTCGCTCAAACCCCTTCCTCCAAACTTCTTAGTCTAGCAGTTGAGTCGGGAGTCCCTGGTAGCAAGTAATGAATTGGTGAGTCTGGGCTTCCAGGTAGCGCCGGCGTCTCGCCGGCTGTCGCGCGGGCGTCTCGCCCGCCGCTTTCGTGCAACAACAGATGCCGGCAAGATGCCGGCGCTACATTCCATATGCCGCGCGCCGGTGCCCTAGAGCCGGGTGCCCCATCCTAACCTCGCGTTCTGTGCGAGGTTAGGGTGGGAGCCTAGAGCCTAGAGCCTAGAGCCTCTCCCGCAGTACACTGACGATTCCATGAATTACATCTACGGTCTGAATGCGGTCACGGAGGCAATCAAGGCGCGCGGCCGCGCGTTTCAATGGGTGGGGCTTGCCAAGGAGCGTCACGATCTGCGGCTGCAGCGCATCATAGAAGAGTGTCGCAAGCTGGGCGTGCCAGTGCGCTTCCTGCAGCGGACGGAACTCGACCGAATGGCGGGAAATGCAGCACATCAGGGTGTGGTCGCGGTTACGTCGGCAAAACAGTACAGCGGACTGGATGACGTGGTCGAGAGCAAGCGCAGCACCTATTCCCTGATTGTGGTGCTCGACGGCGTGGAAGATCCACACAACCTGGGAGCGATTCTGCGCACGGCCGACGCAGCCGGATCGGACGGAGTCATCATACCGGAACGGCGCGCGGCGGCGGTGACGGGCGTCGTCACGAAGACCTCGGCGGGCGCGAGTGAGCACCTGCCGATAGCGAAAGTCACGAACATCGCGCGCACGGTGGAAGAACTCAAGGAGCGCAATATCTGGGTGGTGGGGCTCGACGAGCGCGGGCCGCAGACTTACGATGCGCTCGACTACAACATGGATTGCGCGATCGTGCTGGGCGCGGAGGGCAAAGGCGTACACGACCTGGTGCGGAAGAAGTGCGATTTCCTGGTATCGATCCCGATGCTGGGAAAGGTTTCCTCGTTGAACGTGTCGGTGGCGGCGGGCGTAGTGCTCTATGAGGTCGTGCGCCAGCGCAGGAAAAAGGCGGCGCAGGATTCCGCATGAAGTTTTGTTCTGTGGTCTGCGTTCTGCTGGTTTCGGTGGTAAGTTGTTTCTCTCTGGATCGCGAGGCGTTCACTTTTACAAAGTACGACCTCGATGTTCGCATTGAGCCGGAACAACAGCGGCTCGCGGTTCGCGGCACGATCGTGTTGCGCAATGACTCTGCGACTCCCCAAAAGAATGCTTCCCTGCAGATCTCTTCGAGCCTGACCTGGCGATCGATTCAAGCCGAGGGCAAGCCTCTGCAATTTGTGAGCCAGCCGTATGAGTCTGACATTGACCACACCGGCGAACTTTCCGAAGCGATCGTGACCTTGCCTAAAGAGGTTGCCCCCGGTGGCACGGTCGAACTTGCGATTGGCTACGAAGGCGTAATTGCGCTGGATGCGACGCGGCTGACTCGCATCGGCGTACCCAACGAAGCGGCGCTGCACAGCGATTGGGACCAGATCAGCAAGCAATCCTCAGCCGTGCGCGGCGTGGGGAACGTCGCCTGGTATCCCATAGCCACGGAGGCTGCGAATCTCTCGGAGGGCAACAGCGTCTTTGAAGCCCTCAGGCGCTGGAAGCAACGCGAACAAAACGCAGTCATGAGAATCAAGCTCAGGTATTCAAATGATGACGGCAGTGGCGTGCCGATTTTGCTTTGCAACCAGGCAGGGACCGCCCTATACGAGCAGATGAGTAGAGTGCTGGCAGTATCCGCTGAGTGCCAATTTGTACCGCTGGGCTTGCGCGTGCCCGCATTCGTCATGGCGAACTATGAAATCCTCAACCAGCCAAGCGTTGAAGTTGCGCACCGCCCGGAGCATCGGTTGAATGCCGAAAGTTACGCCAAGGCTGCGGATACCGTAATGCCCTTCGTTGGGGAGTGGTTCGGCACGCCTCGTGAGAAGGCGCAGGTCGTGGAGCTATTCGATCCGGGTGCCTCCCCTTTCGAAAGCGGCGCAATGCTTCTGACGCCCCTGGGTGACACCGACCCGAAGCTCTTGCAGATCGCGCTCGTGCACGAACTCACGCACGCAGCCTTTCCGTCGAACCGGCCTTGGATTTACGAAGGGCTCGCGCATTTTGCGCAGGCTGCCTACCGTGAGCGGCAAGGAAACCGCCAATCGGCGCTGGATTTTCTGGGATTGCATCGCTCGGCCGTGGTCGCGGCAGAGAAGGTTGTCGCTGAGCGGCCGAAAGTCGCTTCGGCACAAGAAGAGTCCTTGATCGCGACCTCCGTCGACGAGTTTTATCGCAGCAAAGCTGCCTATGTATGGTGGATGTTACGGGACATGCTGGGGGAGGATACTCTCAAGAAGGTTTTGGCAAGCTACCGTTTCGATGAGGACAAAGATCCTGCTTATGTCCAGCGTCTGGTCGAGGCACAATCGAAGCGCGACCTGCAATGGTTCTTCGATGACTGGGTGTATCACGATCGCGGCCTGCCGGATTTCCGCGTGGAGTCGGCCTTCCCGCGAAAGGCTTCGCAGGATAATTATCTGGTGACCGTGACGGTTGAGAATCTGGGAGCGGCCGGTGCTGAAGTTCCGGTTACGGTTCGTTTCGAAGGCGGCGAATTAACGCAACGCGTGGAGGTCCGCGCAAAGGCGAAAGGTGTCGTGCGCGTCGCAACTCCGAAACCGCCCACCGAGATTGTCGTCAACGACGGCAGCGTGCCGGAGAGCGATATGAGCAATAACGTTTTCAAAATTGAAAGTCGGAAACCCTAAGTTGACCACAGAGGCACAGAGGAATTTGAAATTAGGTAATTTGGTAATAGGGTAATTTTCAAACACGGTATAGGCGCGCCAGTGGCGCCACTCAATCTCACAATTACTCAATTTCCCAATTACTCAATTTCCCCATTTCCGATTATTTCCAATTGCTTTTCTCGGTTCCTCCGTGTCTTCGTGGTAGGTTTTTATGCAGTCTCGGAGAAAGTCTTGGCCTACATTCAATTTCTAGGCGCTGCGGGTACGGTCACCGGCTCCAAGCACCTCATCAACACGTCGCTCGATGGAGACGGCAAAAGAGGCATTCAGGTCCTCATCGACTGCGGTCTATTTCAGGGACAGAAGGAATGGCGCGAACGCAATTGGAAAGATCTGCCTATCCCCGCGCGTGAGATCGATGCCGTCATCCTGACCCATGCGCACCTCGATCACTGCGGGTGGATTCCCAGGCTGGTGAAGCAGGGATTCCAGGGCCCGATCTTTGCGACCGCAGCGACCATTGATTTATGCGCCATCATCTTGCCCGACTCCGGACACCTCCAGGAAGAAGACGCCGCGTTCTACAACAAGATCAAAAAATCGAAGCACGACCCTGCGCTGCCGCTCTACACGCTCGACGAGGCCGAGGCGTGCATGCAGTACTTCCACACAGTGCGCGTAAAAGAGAGCAAACAGCTCAGCCCCGAGCTTTCCTTCCGCTTCGTGCCGGCGGCGCATATCCTGGGCTCGTGCATGGTCGAAGTAATGCTCACGGTGGACGGGCGCGCCACCCGACTGCTGTTTACGGGGGACATCGGACGTGTGCGCGACCAGTTGGTTGCGCCCGGGAAGGTGGTGCATTCCGGGCCGAACGAGGGCGAGGTCGCCGATCTTGTGGTGATGGAATCGACCTACGGCAACCGCGTGCATCCCCACACAGATCCGCGTCCTGAACTCGCGCAGGTAATCCGGCAGACGGTCGAACGCGGTGGCTCGGTTGTAGTGCCTGCGTTCGCGGTGGAGCGCACGCAGAAATTTGTTTTCATGCTCATGGAAATGATGCAGGCCGGCCAGATTCCGAAAATTCCTGTCTTCTGCGACAGTCCCATGGCGATCAAGGCGGTCGAAATCTATCTCAAGTATGAGGACGACTACACGGAAGAAGCGCGCACGCTGATCCGGAAATATGGTACGCCCTTGGAATGGTTGGGCTTTACGTTTGCATCGACCGCGGAGGAATCGAAAAAGATCAACGAAGTGCACTATCCGTCTATCATTATTTCATCCAGCGGAATGGCGACCGGCGGGCGGGTTCTTCATCACTTGGCCCAGCGGCTGCCAGACCCGAGGAATACGGTGTTGT
>Ga0210399_10001897_pt1 | contig 16276 bp, 10 predicted proteins | sample IncBWC14MmetaG_FD_150865 | JGI IMG/M metagenome (GOLD analysis project Ga0210399, IMG submission 150865) | Forest soil microbial communities from Barre Woods Harvard Forest LTER site, Petersham, Massachusetts, United States - Inc-BW-C-14-M | ecosystem: Environmental > Terrestrial > Soil >...
CAAAGCGTGCATGCTGTTTCGGTGAATGTTCATCAAATCGGCAGCGCGAGTAACTGAGCGCGTCGTCAGCATCAGGCTCGGCACGCTGTGGAGCCGAAGGAGTATTCCCCATGGGAAGTAAGGAAGACCGCAATAGTAACAGCCGTTTGAAGCGCAAGCAGTACGAAAAGGAACTTAGCCGGCTCCAGGCCGAACTATGCAAACTTCAGGATTGGATCAAATACAAAGGCCTACGGGTGATTCTAGTTTTCGAAGGGCGGGACGCTGCCGGCAAAGGAGGCACGATTCGCGCGATTACTGAACGGGTCAGTCCCCGTGTGTTTCGCGTCGTGGCTCTCCCCGCTCCCTCCGACAGGGAGAAGAGCCAGATGTATACGCAGCGTTACATGCAGTATTTCCCTGCTGCAGGAGAGATCGTCATCTTCGACAGAAGCTGGTATAACCGTGCTGGCGTGGAATACGTAATGGGTTTTTGCACCGACGAACAACACCGCAGGTTCTTAGAACTCTGTCCCATAGTCGAGAAGTACATCGTGGACGCCGGGATCATACTCATCAAATACTGGATGGAGGTCGGGAAGAAAGAACAACAACGCCGATTTGAAGCACGCATTAAGGATCCGCTGCGTCTATGGAAGCTCAGTCCAATGGATTTAGAGTCCTTTCGTCGCTGGTACGAGTATTCCCGGGCGCGTGACCAGATGCTAAAGGCCACGGACTCCAAGTATGCACCGTGGTATATCGTTCGATCCGACGATAAGAAGAGAGCTCGGCTTAACTGCATCTCACATCTGTTGAGCACGATCCCTTACGGCAAGGTTCCGCGCGACAAAATAAAATTGCCGAAGCGCAAGACCAAGGATAGTTACGACGATCAGGCTCCGCTGAGGGGAAGGCATTTTGTCGCCGAGAAGTTCTAGGCCTGTTCTCTGTAATGTAGACTAGCCCTTGCTGCTGGCCGCTGCTGCTTTGTCTCTTCGCGCACTCATAGGAATTTCCGTAAAGGCCGCCTTTTTGCCGAGTTCAAGAGCCTGCTCGGGTGTGGTGGTTGCAAACAGGTGCATCGCACCAGCAATGAGACCGGTCCAGCCGGTTTGATGACTTGCTCCCAATCCAGCACCATTATCGCCGTGGAAATATTCGTAAAACGAGATGTAATCACGCCAGTGTGGATCTTCTTGAAACTTCTTGGTTCCTCCGTACACCGGCCGGTGGCCGTCTTTCTCTCGCAAGAAAATGCTGGTGAGACGACGCGTTAATTCTTCCGCGACCTGATACAACGTCATCTTCTGCCGTGACCCTGTGGGACACTCGATAATGAAACCGTTGCCGTAATAGGTGTAATACTGTAGCAGCGCTCGAATGATTAATCCGTTGACGGGCATCCAGATAGGTCCTCGCCAGTTGGAATTACCTCCAAACATGCCGGTATCGGATTCTGCCGGCAGGTATGACACTCGATACTCTTGGGCGCCAAAGCGAAAGACATAAGGATGCTCGGCGTGGTAGCGAGATAAAGCACGAATCCCGTAAGGACTTAAAAACTCATTTTCATCCAGCATCTTTGAGAGAACTTTCCGAAGTTTGCTCTCGTTCAAGATGGCAGCCATGCGGCGGCCGCCATACCCTGTTTGGATAGGGTCGTGGATGAAAGCAGTGAGTTCGGGCCGGCCTGCAAGGAACTTTCGCAATTCATCGCCCAACTCTGGGTATTTTCTGGTGAGCTCTCCCTCAAACACGGTAACCGCGCACAATGGAAGCAATCCCACCATCGAGCGAACTTTCAAGCGCTGAGCGGTACCGTTGGGCAGTCGCAGGACGTCGTAGAAAAAACCATCCTCTTCATCCCACATTCCCACGTCCCCTCCTTCATGCGCCAACGCTGCCGCGATCCAGAGGAAGTGCTCGAGAAACTTTGTACACATCTCCGCATAGGACGGTCTCTCCAAGGCCAACTGGACAGCAATCTCCAGCATGTTTTGGCAATATAGCGCCATCCATGCCGTGCCGTCCGCCTGCTCCAGGTACCCGCCGGTTGGAAGCGGCGAGCTGCGATCAAACACGCCGATGTTATCCAGACCCAGGAAACCACCCTCAAAGGCATTCTTCCCAGAGCGGTCCTTCCGGTTAACCCACCAGGTAAAATTAAGGAGCAGTTTCTGAAAGCTGCGTGCCAGCCACTCGATGTCCCCTTTGCCGTGCCTGGCCATTTCGCGACGGTATGTAAAGATGGTTGACCACGCGTGAACCGGCGGGTTGACATCTCCGAAGTTCCACTCGTACGCGGGGAGTTGGCCGTTAGGGTGCAAATAATTGCCTCGGAGCATCAAGTCCAATTGCTGCTTGCCAAAATCTTCGTCGACCAACGTCAGCGCCAAAACATGGAATGCCAAGTCCCAAGCGGCATACCAGGGGTATTCCCACTTATCCGGCATCGAGATGATGTCTGCGTTGTACATGTGGTGCCAATGGTCATTGCGCGGAGCAGTATGACCGTCAACTCTAAAAGGATCCGCGTCATGCTCCTCAAGCCATCTGTCGACGTCGTAGTAGTAGAACTGCTTAGACCACAACATGCCTGCAAGGGCTTGGCGCACGATGTTTCCCTCGTCGGCGCTTAACGACGACGGAATCACGGTCGCGTAGAATTCGTCAGCTTCTCGTTCCCTCGTTTGCATCAGTGTGTCGAAGCCTGTCCCGAACGGGTCGAATTGGTTCACTTTTGCTGCATCTGGAAATTTCGGAGCTACGTCGCTGAGTCGCAAGCGAATCGTTTGCGACTGTCTCGCCCCCAAAGTCAACCGATAACTGGCGGCCGCTTTCGTTCCAATGTTTTGAGGGTTGACGGCGCTTTCGTTGCGATGGACGATGTAGTCGTCGATGCCATCCTTAACATAGGGCGTTTCGTTGGGCGCGTGAAAAAGACGTTCGTTATTTGTTTCATTCTCAGTGAAGAGTAGCCCGGCCGCACCATCGCAATACAAGAACCGATCGCCTAATTCAGGGTGCGAGGCGGAGATTACACTGTTGCTTGCTCCCGTGGGCATCTTCTGGAGTGCCGGACGGGGAGCGCCTTCTTTCCAGGTCCAGGTATTTCGGAACCAGAGCGTCGGCAGCACATACAACGTGGCGGCTTCAGGGCCGCGATTGAATACGGTGATTCTAATCAAGATGTTTTCTGGCGTTTCCTTGGCATACTCAACAAACACGTCGAAATAGCGGTCTTCATCGAATACTCCCGTATCGAGCAGCTCATACTCGAGCTCCTGGCGCGACCGATGCCGGTTTGTCTCCACCAAGTCCCGATACGGGAACTCCAACTGCGGGTATTTGTAGAGATACTTCATGTAGGAATGGGTGGGCGTGCTATCGAGATAGAAGTAGTATTCCTTCACATCCTCGCCGTGATTTCCTTCGCTGTTGGTTAGCCCGAAAAGTCGTTCTTTCAGAATTGGATCCTTACCGTTCCACAGGCTCACGGCAAAACAAAGATTCTGCTTGTCGTCAGAAATGCCGGCGAGCCCGTCTTCTCCCCAGCGGTACGCCCGTGATCGCGCCTGGTCATGTGTGAAATAGTCCCAAGCATTGCCATCCCGGCTGTAGTCTTCTCGAACCGTGCCCCACTGGCGTTCACTCAGGTACGGCCCCCATTTTTTCCAGGGCACACGCTGGACACGCGCTTCCTGAAGGCGCACCGCTTCTGCACTGTTATCCATGATTGCTGTCTCCCCCAGGTTCATTCACAAAGCCAGATCACGCCCGAAACTCATCGCGTCTAAGACCTGCCGAAGCATTGGAACCCACCAAGCCAAATGTTCTCGTGCATAGAACTTTCTTCGTCATACAAGAAGCAAGAAACTGTCAATATTTACAGGTGTGTAATTCTGGGCGGCCCCTAAGCTTTTCGATGGTGAGACTCCTGAGAGCAGGATGGTTTCGAACAGCTGTGTTTCTCAGCGCCTATCTAGCGGCCATCATTTGCTGTGCGCAAGACCTCGCTCCTCGGACCTATGTCATCACGCCCATTCACTCCAATGCGGTTACGCTGACCTATTCGCTTTTTGACGGGAGCCTTCTCTTCGAAGGAACAGTTCCAATCACGGGCGCCACAGCAAGGACTCATGTTGCCATTCTTAATTATTCTCGTTCCCTAAACTTTTTTCGCCGTTCAGCAAACTTTACCGCCTCTTTGCCTTATGGTGTTGGGAATTTCAGAGGCACTGTCGTTGGCGCAGAGACACTCGCGTATCGTTCGGGCCTCTTGCCGGCGACTTTCCGGTTTTCGGTAAACCTGATAGGTGGCCGTGCCATGAACGTTGCGGAATTTAGGAAATGGCAGCAGAAGACTATTCTAGGTGTCAGTTTCAGGCTGGTGCCTCAAACGGGCCAATACGATCCAACGAAACTCATAAATTTAGGCACGCATCGTTGGGCCTTCAAGCCAGAACTTGGCTACTCACGGCGCTGGGGACATTGGATTCTGGACGCCTACGGCGGAGCCTGGTTCTATACAACGAACTCTGAGTTCTTCTCACACAATCAGTTCTCGCGTGGCACGAACACGCAAACGCAAAGCCCGGTTGGCTCCTTTGAGGGGCATCTTAGCTACGATTTCAGGCCCAGGCTTTGGATCTCGCTCGACGGCAATTACTGGTTTGGCGGCACGACAAGCTTAAATGGCGTAGAAAACTCCAGCACTCTTCAGAGGAATTCGCGGGTTGGGGGAACCGCTTCGATCCCTTTGAACAGGCGTCAGTCCATCAAGTTGAGTTACAGCAATGGGGCATATATCAGGTATGGAGGGAGCTTTCAAAATGCTTCTGTTGCTTGGCAATACTCCTGGTTGGGCAGACCCTAATAGCCCAGAGCACATGATTCTCATGAACTTTCCCCTTCTTGTATTTGCCTTATCGTTCGTGGTTCTCCTACTGGCGGCTTTCATCGGTGACGCTATTCGCAGCAGGGTGCATGCCCTGAACGAGGAAGAACGAGACGATTTTAATGTTGTGTTAAATGCAACGCTGACTCTCCTGGGCCTCCTCATCGGTTTTAGTTTCTCTATGGCGATTAGCCGGTACGATCAGCGCAAGAATTACGAGGAGGCTGAAGCCAACGCGATCGGTACAGAATACTCGCGAGCCGACCTGCTTCCAGCTGGAGATGCGGCGAGGGTTCGTCAGCTGCTCAAGAAGTATGTGGATCAACGAATCCTGTTTTACACCACTCGAGCCCAAGGTCGGCTCGCGAAGATCAATTCAGACACGGCCGAATTGCAGAATGAATTGTGGGCGGCCATCCGGCCGCCGGCGGCGGCAAATCCTACGTCGCCCGTAGTAGCCCTCGTGGTTTCCGGCATGAACGACGTGTTGAATTCACAAGGATATACGCAGGCAGCTTGGTGGAATCGTATCCCGGTTGCAGCTTGGGGGATGATGGCGGCGATTGCGGTTAGCTGTAACTTGCTGATCGGCTATGGTGCACATGGAAGAGATTGGCGGACACTACTGATCGTGCCAGTTGTGGTATCCATAGCGTTCTTTCTGATATCTGACCTTGACAGCCCACGCGGTGGCGCCATTCTCGTTGCCCCTCACAACTTAATTAGTCTTTCGCAGTCCTTGCAGGCGCAATAGAGCGGTCCCACGGAATCAGTGACACGAACCGTCGTCGACGAACTGATTGTTTGATGCCATGGCGGCCAAAGAGTGGGCGCAGTTCAGAATCTTCTGGTCTAAAGGATCGCTTTCCCACGCGTTTGGTGAGATGTAAGTCCGCGATTTATTTGCTTCCACAAATCTATTGCTCAGCTTTTTCATATTGTTGAATTCGTTGTTAAGCAATTGCAGCGCATTGCGGTCTGTATCGGTGGACGCTGCAAGGGAGACTAGCCGGAGATTCTGTTGAGCTTGAGCGCGAAAGGTTCCTACCCAATCTTCCGTCACCGGATGCCCTTGCCGAATCGCGTTGATCAAGGCGCTCCGCCATTCTCTAATCACCGCCATTTCTTCAAGTCCCGCCTTCAGGAAATCTTTGGAGAATCCTGACACTCCTGGATGGTCTGTCTCGGAATTGGTTGGCGGAGCGCTTGCTCCGCCAGTCGGCAACGTCAGCACAATTTGATTTCCTCTAAAGTTGAGCGTTCCATTGGCGAGTCGAGTCAACGCTTCTATATCGACGTAGGATCGGCCGCCAGTTTCCAGCACCGGAAGCTCTCCAGGATGTCCCGTCAAAACGAGCGTCCGATTCTGCGGAGCGGCGTGCACCATTACAAAGATCGGCAGGCCACAGAAAAACAGAAGTGTCACCAAACGTAGTCCTCTTTGCAACATAAGATGTCCCTAAGAGCCTTTGTCACAGGTTTTATTGCGCGGAGCGCACACCTTGGATGCTGCGTCCTCATTCCGTTTACGACATAAGAGAAACGATGATAGTGCCCCAAGTAGTGAGCAAGATGTGCCCGAAAGCGACGGTGTAAGAGTATCCAAGCGTAACGACTGGGCTGTCGGACTTCTCTTGCACTGCCGCGACTCCCGCAATCATTGTCTGGGCGCCAGCGAGTCCGCCGAGCAACAGTACCGGGTTTAGGTTTAGGATGTAGCGACCGAAGAAAAGACCTGTAATGAGAGGCACGAGAGTGACCACAATGCCGCCAAGGAAGAGGATGTAGCCATATTCCTTCACCGCATTAACAAAGATGGGACCGGCCTTAAGCCCAACCATGGCCACAAAGGCCGCTAGACCGATGGATTTCATGAAGCTAATCGCAGCGTCCGGCATTCTCCCGAACCAAGGCTTTACCGATCGCAGCCAGCCCACGAGAACGCCCGCGAGTAGAGTCCCCACGCTGGTGCCCAGGGCTATTCTCAGATGGCCTATGGGTATCGTTAGGATGGCGCCGACCAGCACACCTAGAAACACAGCTATACCCAGCACAACAAAATTAGTTTCTTCCGTCGGGTTAATCACCCTTCCCACCAAGGGGGCAAGTCTTTCCACGGCAGCTTCTGAACCCGCTACTTGCAGAGTGTCGCCCCGCTCGATGGTTGTGCCTGCCCCGATCGGAATGGATTGACCGGCGCGCGTGATGCCACGTAGCAAGACGCCGCGAGCTTCATCGAAATCCTCCACCATTTCACGCAGAGTCTTCCCCGCAACCATTTTGCTCGTAACGTAGAGCCCATAGGAAGCCACTGGAATCTCAAGTAGTTCTGGATCGGTTGCTTCGGCCGAGGAAGAAGAAAGCAGATTGACCAGGGCCTCAGTCCGCCCGAGTACCGCGACGGTATCTCCCGCCTCCAGGACTGTAGTGGGAAGAGGCCAGAAAATCTCGCCGCCGCGCCGAATTCGCTCCACGAAGAGGCGGGCGCTGGGTACAGACTTTTCGGCCTCCGCGATTGTCTTCCCAACAACTCGACCATTTGGGCGGATCGTATATGCGCGATAGCCGATCGGTTGCCATGCCGACGACACACCAAGCTTGGTACTTTTTATCCCAAGCTTTTCTTCAACCTTTTTCGATTCCGCGCGCAAGTCGATCCGCAGCAGCTTCGGTCCAAAGCTAGCGCAGACCAAGATCACACCCAAGGTCCCGAAGATGTAGCAAATCGCATCCGCAACTGCGACATGTCCAACCCATTGCTGCTTTTGGTCGTCAGATACTGACAAGCCTCGGATGGCCTCGCTTGCAGTGCCGATTGCAGGCGATTCGGTCAAAGCCCCCGAAAGCAATCCAGCAGAGTACCCAGGATCAAGTTTCAAGGAATGCGCCACGGTATACGCTGTTATGAGACCTACGACTGGAACAAACACACCAAGGACGGCCCATCGCCAGCCCTCCCCCCTAAGATTGCTGAAGAAGCCCGGTCCTACGGAATATCCGATTCCAAAAAGGAACAGTAAAAACAACATCGCCTTTGCTTGATCTGAGACGGGCACATGAAAAAAGTTTCCGATAAAAATTCCTCCAAGCAAAGAGCCTGTAACTACACCCAAGCCAACACCGCGAAACTTCAACCGCCCGATCAGGTATCCGATTCCGATGGCCAGGTACACGGCCATTTCCGGGTATTTTGTAAACACACTGCCGAGCCACTCCATATGTAATCCTATTCGCTTAAGTCATGAACCCTTAGTGAGGATTCATCAATGAGATCCGGCCTTCGCTTCCAGGGTGCTACATGAGAGGGCGAACTATCGCGCGGCCGCCTTTTGAGATTTCCCGGCGCCCTTCGAAGCCTCGAATGCATGTCGGTAGCCACGAGCGATGGAGCGAACTCCCCGACCGATTTCTTCGTATGCCTCGTCATCCAGGTTGGCTAAGGACACACGAAGCGACCAGTCTGGGGCGTCGAAACCGCCGCCATTCAGCAGCACGATTCCGTGATCCTCGGCCAGCCGAAACGCAAGATCGAGCGGATGTACATTCTTCTTGAGGTACTCGACTGCGTCTTCGCCAATGTTCTTGCGTGCAAAGAATTCGAAGTCAATCAAACCATAGTAAGCGTCGTAATAAGGGTTGGGAGAAAGCTGGATGCCCAGGCCCTCAATAGTTGCTTTGGCACGACGGTGCACGATCTCCATGCATGCCTTCTGATACAGCTTTGCTCCATCCATCATCTCGGCGAGAGAGAACAGGCTCATCATGACCTGTTGGGGCAGTGACAACCCCGACGTATGATTCAGGGCCACGTCCCGGCTATCTGCCACGATGCGATCGATAAACTTAATCTTGCGCGGATCGAGGGTCAGCGCTCCATAGCGTTTGTCGAGAGCTTTCAGTTCGGCATCCGGCAGCTTCTTAATCTCTTGGTCGAAAATATTCTCTTCATGAATGGCAATGACCCCCAGACGCCAACCCGTGGCGCCGAAGTACTTTGAGTAAGAATACACACCAATCGTGTTATACGGCAGTTCGCCTAGCAAGGACCGGAACTCAGGAACGAACGTCCCATAAACGTCATCGGTCAGAAGCATAAGATCCGGACGCTTCGACTTCACCAAATTCGCAATCTTGGCGACCGTTTCCTTGCTTAGTGCGACGCCCGTTGGGTTGCCGGGATTTACGACGAAGAACGCCTTGATCTTTGGATCCTCGAGTTTTTTGAGTTCCGTGTCCGTAAACTGAAACCGATTTTCTTGAGGGGCCTGGATGTTAACGACGTTCAGGGCGTAGTCTTCGAGGTGAGTCATTTCGATGTAGGGCGTGAAGATGGGCGTGCCCAACGCAATGGTGTCGCCGGGTCGCAACAGACGATTGGCTTTCAGCGACTTGAAGATATAGCACATCGCCGCGGTCCCGCCTTCGACGGCGTAGAGATCGAACTTACCTGCCGGCCGCGGATTTCCGCACATCGCCCACATCAAGTACTCGTGCGCAATGCGCTCGTTGTGGACCAGCATGCGGTCGGGAACCGGATAGTTGTCGCCGATGATGGAGTCCACAAGCTCGTGAACGAAGGCATCGGCCTCGAACCCGAATTTCTTCACCGTGAACGCCACCATTTCCTTGAGAAAGGAAGCACCAGGCATATCGGTGTGCTTGGCAAGCCAGGCATCGAGCCGACTCGCAATGCCCTGAGCCTGAGGCATTCCACCGATGCCGGCGGGATGCTCCATGACGCGCTTGCTCTCGGTAATCGCGAACTGACCGAGCAGGAAGTAACCCTCGCGGGGAGTGGTAGCGATCCAGTTTGGATTACCTCGCCCGGCGTTGAGGAATGCCGACTGCGTCGTGCGGGACGTCTTCTTTGCCAGTTTGATTAGCTCGTCCTTGATTTCGAACGGGCTGAGAGATTCGAAGTTACGAAGCTCCAATACGTCCATAGCGTCCTCCCTAGTGACCTCTAGACATAAAAACGATGAGAACCATTCCCCAAATCGTGAGCAAGGTGTTACCCACAGCGTAAGTCACGGTATATCCGAGCGCGGGAATTTGGCTTTGAGCTCGATCGCAAACCAAGCCCAACGAAGCGGTCGTGGTGCGCGCCCCTGACAGGATGCCGAGCAAAATTGCATCATGGAAACGGAAGATGTATTTGCCAATGTACAAGCCGAAGATGAGAGGCAAGGTGGTTGCTGCGGCTCCCCACAAGAACAGGCTGATGCCCTGTGTGCGCAGGCCGTTCACGAAGCCCGGGCCAGCCGAGATACCCACTATGGCAATGAAGATGTTGAGGCCGACGGAGTTCATGAACCAGACGGTGGGCGACGGGATCCGTCCGAAGAATGGGCGCGTGGAGCGCAGCCAACCAAGCACGAGCCCTGCAATGAGCGCGCCTCCGGCAGTCGACAGGGTCAGGGGTACGCCGCCAATCTTCCAGACCAGCGCGCCAACCAAGGCACCGAGCGTGATGCCTGCACCGATGAACGCAACGTCGGCCACATCCGTCGGGCGATCGACAGCACCGAGCATTTTGGCGGCAGCGGCAGTGTCCTGCGTACGACCCACTAGCGTAAGGATGTCGCCGCGGTAGATTTTCGTATTTGGCAGGATTGGAATCGACGTGGCGGTAGCGCCTCGCGTAATCTTGCGCAGGAAGACGCCTCGCGCGCCAGGTAGGGCGGCGAGTTCAGAAAGAGTCTTGCCGTCCACTTCTTTGTTGGTGACGTAGGCATCAACGCCTTCTACCGGCACGCTTAGTAGCTCCGGATCGTCCACTTCCGCCGGGATGCTGCTCATGCTCACGACCGATTCACGACCGCTTCCGATCGCAGCCATCTTTACGCGTTCGCCGATGATGTTCAGCATCGCTTCGCGAGTACCTGCAACTGCCACCACGTCGCCCTCGCGCAATACTGTGTCAGCAGTGGCTTCCTCGATGACCCCATGGCGACGCAGGCGCATGACGAAGACGCGCGCATTAGGTACCATAGCCTCGGCCTCGACGGCGCTGAGACCGTTGACCTTGCCACCAGGCTGCACACGAAAAGCACGCATTTCCCAACGGTGCCAGGCCGAACCGGGCCCGCCAAGCTCTTTGGAACCGCCCTGCTTTTCTTCGTAGTCCTTACATGCGGCAACGAGATCCATGCGGAGGAGGGCCGGGCAGATCAGAGCGATCACGATTGCTGACCCGACCGTGCCGAACATATACGTCACGGCGTAGGCGATGGGCATCGAGTCAAGCAGTCTCTTAGCTTCGTCTGCAGCCAGGCCTAATCGGTTGACGGCGTCGGTCGAAAGGCCCATTGCGGCGGAAATCGTCTGGGACCCCGAGTAAAACCCAGAGGAGTAGCCCAAGTCGTAACCGACAAACTCACATATCACAACAGGGACTAACAGGCAGAACGCGCATTGAACGACAGCAAAAATTGCCTGCGGCAGTCCATCCTTTGCAACGCCGCGGACGAACTGTGGGCCGACACCATATCCAACAGCAAAAAGAAACATCAAAAAGACAAACGCTTTAAGGGGTTGCGAGATAGTGATACCTATCTGTCCGATCAGCACACCCGCCAGCAGCGTAGCGGTGACCGATCCTAAGCCAATTCCTTTGAAAGTGAATTTGCCGAAGTAGTAGCCCAAAGCCAGAGTCAAAAAGATCGCGATTTCTGGGTACTGTTTAAGAGTCGCAGCGAACCAACTGAATATGGCCATTGTTTAGCTCCTTGCTTTAGCCTGTTCAGCAATTCTCAAAACCGGGTTCGTTTTGCGCATCAGCGCTCGAATCTAGTCAGCCGCCGCTGCCTTCCGCTTGGCAGTCTTCGCTGCGTGCGTAACTTCTTCGCTCGGCGGCTTTGCCGACTTCAAGAGCGTTGGATTTAATAGCTTCAGCCCAAGGGAAGCGCTGTAACCGTGAATTTCTTTCACGTCCAATTTGCGCATGAACTCAATCGTTTCCTTATCGATGACCTGGCCAGGCACCATGATTGGAAATCCCGGCGGATACGGAATCACGAAGTTCGCCGAAACCAGCTCGGGGCCGTCCTTCAAACGTATGTCGATCTCCGGGCTGAATAATTTCAGGTGCTCACACTGCTTTTCCCGATAGGCAGCAAAAAATGCCGAACGCATGTCTCCTTCACTTGTTACGCTGGAAGAGTTTTCTCGGAAACGGTCGAAGAAACAGGTGAAGTTTGGAAGGTTGGGAACATCCGTCATGAGGGAGTTTACGCGCGCGGCAAAAGCCACCTGGGCCGGGCTCCCTCCGTCCGCGAGTTTCTTTTCGATCCCCTGCGAAATCTCGACTAGAACTTTGATAAGTTGAGCAATATCGCTGCGGGTGTTGTTGATGTTCGTTTGCAATAAAACGCTATTTCGCGATGTCTTGTTCAGCTGAATATCGTAATCCGCCGCAAGCATATTCTTGAACTGCGTGCCGTCGAATCCGGCCGAGCCGCAAACGAGCGTGAGTCGAGTGACATCCAATGCAAACTCGTCTTCCCTGAAAGCGTCTACTGCTTTTGCCCAATTCACTCCCGGCGTTAGGTAGTCGACGAACCCCGAATTCCTGAACTCGGTAGGAATCATTTCGTCCGCGCCCAGAATCCGGAAATACTTCGAAACCAGCGGATGAGAGTTCACTTCGCGACGAATGTCGAGAGCCAATTGAATGGCGCGATTAACCAGTTCATATCCCTCCAGCTCCATCTGCCGCCTGGCAACGTCCAGCGAAGCGATGATCTGCAGGTTCGGTGACGTGGAAGCATGGGTAAAAACAGCTTCGTGAAACTGTTCTTCTACCGTGTGATAGTCAGGATCCTTCACGAGCACCATCGAGCCTTGCCGCAAACAAGACATGGACTTGTGTGTAGAGTTTGTCTGGTACACGCGGAGCCGCACCCTTTCCGGGTTGGCGAGAAGACGAGTCTCCAAGAGGGCCTTATCGGTTGGATTTGTTCCGAGCTTTTTCTCTTGTTCTTTGTATGCGTGGTGGTAAGCCGGATCCTTGAACTTGCGCTCCAAAATTGCTGCGGCTCCCATCGCGGTGCGCCGACGATAGAAAGGACTCCATCGGGCGAACCCAAACCATGCTTCATCCCAGAGAAATATCAGGTCGGGCTTTATAGCCAGGCATTCCTCCATGACCCGCTCAACGTTATAGATATGTCCATCAAAAGTGCAGTTTGTAAGCACCAAAAGCCGTGCCCGGTCTAGCTTTCCCTCAGCCTTCAGGTCGAGCAGAGCTTTCTTGATTGTCCGCAGCGGGACCGCCCCATACATCGAGTACTGCGTAAGCGGATAAGCCTCGACGTAAAGAGGGAGCGCACCAGTGATCACCGCTCCGTAATGATGGGATTTGTGACAGTTTCGGTCGACCAGCATGATGTCACCCGGGGCCAGCAAAGCCTGCTCGACCATCTTGTTCGACGTAGAAGTGCCGTTGGTGACAAAAAAGGCGTGGTCTGCCCCGAATGCCCGGGCAGCTTTCTCCTGTGCAACCTTGATGTTTCCCGTAGGCTCCAGGAGGCTGTCGAGACCGCCTGTAGTTGCGGAGGACTCGGCAAGAAACAAGTTCAACCCGTAGAACTGGCCCATGTCACGAATCCAATTCGACTTGAAAATCGACTTGCCTCTTGCGACGGGCAAGGCGTGAAAAGTGCCAATGGGTCTTTGGGCGTATTTCTGCAAGTTATCGAAGTAAGGGGTGTCATACCTGTCTGCGATGCCGTCGAGGATGCTCAGATGCAGTTCCAGAGGCTCCTCAACCTGATAGAAGATACGACGGATGCAAGCCCCACGGACGTCACCGGCAAGCTTCTCCGGTTCCCGGTCACTTAGAAAATAAATGTCAAGTTCCGGACGAAGCAGCTTCAATCCTTGAGCAAGCGCCAAAGCAAATTGCCCCGTCTCCTTATGCATGTTGCTGGCGGCCAGATGTGCGGCTAGGAATTCACGCAAGACTGGGCTGTAGTGAGAGGAAGCGAAGGAAATGCCTTCATAAATGACAACGGCTTCAATGCTGCCGTTAAGAATGGCTCCCAGAACGGCATCTTCGAAATTGCCGACAAAAACCGGTTCGTAGATGAACTTGTCCTGGGACCTACGCAATTTGCGTAGCTCTTGAGTCAAGTCCGCCCATTTTGCTGACCCAGTGGGGCTTACCATCAACACTTCGAAATAAGGGCGATAGTGTGCCTCTTCACTAGTCCCCGGTACCCGATCGCCGAAACTTATTGCCGGCTGTTCCTCGCCTTCCCAATCGGTAAGACTGGTGCGATAAGAGTGTGTGAGGAGAGCGGTACTGATAGACTGCGACAAGTGAGCGGTTCCTGTCGCATCACCTGAGGCGATACGTTCACCCAGCGTTCTTAGCAACGCCTCTCCCGGATAGGCAAAAAAATCCTCCCACTGACGCAGTTCCTGAAAAGAGGCCGACGTTGCCGCCTGTTGCTTTTCTTTCTCGGAAGGCTGCCGAGTTGCTGCACCTTCCCACACGCGCGCTGCTTGGAGCAGCGAGCGCCAGCGATCAAAGCGAGCTTCTGTAACTGTAAAGAACTGATCCACTCGAGCTGCTGGTGCCTTTGGTGCAGTACTCATAGCCGCTCTCCATACGTTTCCGGCCAAAAACCTGCGCTAGAGATTCGTACGCCTTGGATTGCACGTTAGGCAATCAAAACGGAGCGCGGAACTGTCAAAACTTACAGCCAAAAACTCGGCAGCAATCATCCATTGGAGAATGCCGCGGCTATCCGGCGCTTTCCGACTACACCAGTTGAATTGATTTAAGGTGGACCCCATCGGCTAAGGTAAATAACGTAAAACTGTCTAAACTGACAGTCGCGAGCCATGCCCGGTCGGGGCATACCACTTGAAGAGAAGGATCCCCAACGCAAATGGTCAAATGAATCGACGTCTCGACGACTCGGGGCCATTTCGATGTCACAAAGCGCAGATTGGAAAGCTGAGCTTAGAAAACCGAACTGGAACAGCCGCGCGAGAAACTGGTAGCGGATTATCTGTAAAACGCAAGCGAGGGAAAGAACCATGGGCGTTGCTGCCCAAGTACAAACTCAGCCAGTCCCCCCGAAGTCTGTACTCATGGTGGATGCGGAACCCCATGTGAACAGCGCGCTTTGTGACGCACTGAACCCGGAAGAGTGGAACATTGTGCATACGCCGGACAACCGTTCCGTTTTGAAGCTCATCAAGGACAAACCGTTCGATCTTATCGTTACTGGGACACAATCCAGCGGTAAAGAAGATATTGATTTGTTGAGGGAAATCCGTCGGGTCCGACCGCATGTTCGCCTCATCATCCTCACAGAAGAAAGCACACCGGCAGAGGTAATCACCGCGATTCGAGAACGTGCGTTTAGCTATTTCTCCAAGCCATTCTCAACTGCATCATTTGCCGAGGTCGTGCGCTGCGCCACAACAGAGTCTCCTTGGGATGATGGCATCGAACTTGTCTCTGCCACGCCCGAGTGGATCAGCCTCATCGCCCGTTGCGACAGAAAAACAGCCGACAGGTTAGTCCAGTTTTTTCAGGAGATGTCGGATTTGCCTCACCCTGAGAGGGAAGACGTCGCAACTGCTTTTCGAGAAATGCTACTCAACGCTATCGAGCATGGAGGTCATTTCGATCCAAGCCAATACGTTGAAGTGGCCTATGTGCGCACACGGAAGTCAGTCATGTGCAGGATTAAGGATCCCGGCGAGGGGTTCTCTCTAGAAGAAATTCATCATGCGGCTGTCAATAATCCTTCGTATGATCCGATTCGTCATGCTCTTTTCCGAGAGGCCCAAGGCCTGCGCCCCGGCGGCTATGGGCTCTTGCTGACTAAGCACTTTGTAGATGAGCTGGTCTACAACGAGAAAGGAAACGAAGTTCTCCTGGTCAAATACCTCACCTCTCTTCGTGAGACTAATCATTCATCCTGATTCTATTCAAGTGCTCCTTTGGCGTTTACTTGCTGATTGATTCCCTTAGGGCTTCCTTACATAAGCCATGATTAGAACCGAATACCCTTATCGATCCATCCTCCGCTAGCACTTCTGACAGTTTTACCCAAACACGCGATTCGCGAACTTAGATTCCTCGCCTACGTCGAGGAGGCAGAGCCATGAAGCCCTTTCACTTCACAATTCCGATTTCCGTGGTTTGCTGGGCGCTAGCAGCCCATGCCCAGCTCCCCATAACGGAAACAGCAAACCCGTCGGGTATACAAACGCCCAAATCTGGAAACGACCAGGACGCGAATGTCTTAATGGCCGCAGTACGAAAAGTTTCAGAACTTGGAGAATCGGATCCTCAGTATGAATCGGCCCTCTACAATCTAGCTGGGCTCTATCGCCGACAACATAACTACGCCGAAGCGGAATCCGTGTACAAGC
>Ga0210399_10001898_pt1 | contig 16261 bp, 14 predicted proteins | sample IncBWC14MmetaG_FD_150865 | JGI IMG/M metagenome (GOLD analysis project Ga0210399, IMG submission 150865) | Forest soil microbial communities from Barre Woods Harvard Forest LTER site, Petersham, Massachusetts, United States - Inc-BW-C-14-M | ecosystem: Environmental > Terrestrial > Soil >...
GGACCATGCCGACACCCAGGCGCTCCTCGGGGAGGTACTCCCCCAGATCGGTCCCGTCCAGCCGCACGCGCCCCGCCTGCGGCTTGACCAGACCCGAGATCACGTCGAGCGTCGTCGTCTTGCCCGACCCGTTGGCGCCGATGAGCCCGACGATGGATCCCGGCTCGGCCGTGAACGTGACCCCGTTGAGCGCGTGCACCCCGCCGAAACGCACACTGACGTCCTCGACGCGGAGTTGCGCCGGACGCCGGACAGGCGCTGCGGACGCGACCGTCATTGCTCCGCTCCCTTGGCCAGCAGTGCGGGCGGCTGTACCGCGGCCGGCGCAGACACGTGGGGGCCCGGGACATCAGTGGCGTCACGGTGCAACACCGAACGGAGGCCCACGGTCACGACGTCGCCGAAGCGGCGGAGCAATTGGGCCAGGCCGCCGGGCAGGTACAAGATGAAGGCCACCAGCCCCAACCCGCTCGTGAGGAACTGGATCGTCTGGTTGGAGCCGAAGATGGCGGGCAGTCCCTCGAGGTAGAGCGCGCCGAGAATTGCGCCGGGGATGGACCCGAGGCCTCCGATCACCACCATCGAGATGATCACGAACGAAGTGGTCGGATCGAACGTGATGTCGGTGTTGTTGAGCTGCCCCACTGCGAAGGCGAAGCAGACGCCGGCGTAGCCCGCCACGAATCCCGAAAGAGCGAACGCGAGCAGCTTCGTCCGGAGCACGGGAATGCCGAGCGCCGCCGCCCCGAGCTCGTTGTCCCGGACGGCCACCAGGCGGCGCGCCACGCCCTTGTCGCGCCACACCCGGAGGATGAACACGGACAGCAACAGGACCGCCAGGGAGAACCAGGCGAAGGCGCGCTGCGACGCCAGGCTGATGCCGAAGAGCGAGGGCCGGGCGACGACGGTGTACGCCGGGTTGGGCAGGCCGGTGCACAACGTCTTGTTGATGCCCGGGATCGTGATGCACGGGGTTGCGAGCACAGCCGTCTGCATGAAGATGGCAAACGCGAGCGTCGTGACCGCGAGAAAGAGGCCTGGCATCCGGAGCGCGGGCAGGCCCACGATGATGGCCACCGCCGCGGTGACCACACCCCCGTAGATCATCACCAGCGGGAGCGGGACGGAGGTGCCGAGGTGCACGGCCACGAGGGCGCCGACGGCGACGAGCCCGAATTGTCCAAGCGAGACCTGCCCCGCCCAGCCGGTGAGCATGGTCAACGACAGCGCGATAACGGCATAGATGCAGATCTGACTCATCAGGAAGTCGTTGCCGACCGAGAGCACGAGCGGCAGCAGAGCCGCGATCACGACGACCAGCCAGACTCCCGAAGACGACACGCGGCGGCGCAACAGGTCGGCCGTTGCCCGCACGGTTGTCGCGGCGCCGTGCTCCCAGGTGCTCTTGTCCCCCGTCCGCGCGCCCTTGCGCAGTGCTCCCACCCGGACGAGTAGTACGACCATGATCAGGAGGAAGATGATGAGTTGCTGCTTGGCCGGTGACGCGACGTTCCACTGGAGCAGCTCGAGGAACACGCCCATTCCCACCCCGGCCACGAAAGCCACGGTGAGGCTGATCATCGCCCCGATGAGCGCCGCCGTCAGTGCGTAGACGAGCAGGTCGGGCGACAGTGCCTGCGTCAGCGCGCTGGTCTGGTTGGGCGCATTGAGGATGGCGGTGAAGGCCGAGAGCGCGCCCGCCACCGTCCAGGTGAGGGTCGACGTGCGTCGGATCCACACCCCAGAGAGCCGGGCGGAGTCCGCGTTCTCCGACATGGCCCGCATGGAAAGTCCCCAGGGCGTCAAACGGACGGCCAGGACGAGGGCCACCGTGACGAGGGGGGCGACGATCAGCGTCAACACCTCGGTCGGGGTGATGATGAACGGACCCAGGTGGAACGACAGGTCGAACGGGACCGGCACTGGCTTGTAGAGGTTCTTGGGTCGGATGAACGGGAGCGCGGTCAGCGCGAGCAGCACGTAGCTCAGGCCGATCGTCGCGACCATGACGAGCACCCTCGGCCGCGTGAAGAGGCGCCGCAGGACCAGTTCCGACAGCGCTCCGACGAAGGCGGCCAGGCCGATCGAAAGCACAAGGGCGAACCAGTAGTTGAACTTGAAGTCTGCCGTGAGCTTGACGAGGAAGACAGCGGCGATGACGCCGATCTGACCCTGTGCGAAGTTGAGCACCCGGTTGGTGCGGTACACCAGCACGAGGCCGAGCGCCAACAACCCGAAGCCGAGGCCGTAGAAGACACCCTGCACGAGCACGAAGCTCGGAGCGGAGAAGGCCAACACGCGCCTAGCCCAGTCCCGTCGAGGCGGTGCCCAGGAAGACCGGACGAAGCAGGTCGTCGCGCTCCATCAGCTCGGTGGTGGGCCCGTCGAAGCGGATCTCCCCGCGTTCCATGAAGAAGCACCGGTCGGCCAAGCTGAGCGCACGGTTGAGGCTCTGCTCGACGAGGATGACGGTCGCCCCGGACTCGTTGATCCGCCGCACCATCCCCATGAGCCGTTCCACCGTCATCGGGGCGAGGCCCAGGGAGAGCTCGTCGATCATGAGCAACTGCGGCGCCGTCATCATCACCCGGGACAGCGCGAGCATCTGCTGTTCACCGCCGGACAGCGTTCCCGCCGGCTGGTCGAGTCTCGACGCCAGCTCCGGGAACGTCTCGAGGGCCTCGTCGAAGGACCGGGCGATCCGCGCCCGGTCGCGCCGCATCGTGTGCCCGCCGATGCGAAGGTTGTCGCGCACGCTCAGGCCCGGGAAGGTCATCTTGCCGCCCACCAACAACGCAACCCCAAGGTCGATGATCTGCTCGGGCTCGAGATACGTGCAGCTCGTGCCGAACAATCTCGTGACGCCCCGGTGCGGATGCTCCAGACCCGACACGGTGCGCAGGAGGGTCGACTTCCCGGCCCCGTTCGTACCGAGCAGTGCCACCATCTCGCCCTGCGCCACCTCGAGATTGATGTCGAAGAGCACCTGATTGGTGCCGTAGTAGAAGTCGAGGTTGTGCACCTGCAGCGCCGGGATGGCGCCGCCGCTCTGGCGCCGCTTGCCCTCGGCGTAGCGCTCGAGGACGTCCTCGATCACGAGTGTGATGTCCCGGCGCACGCTGCGCGAGCCCAGGAACAGCAGGAAGCCACCGATGGCGCAGACCGGTGCGATCAGGGTGAGCGCCACGATGATTCCGTGCAGGCCGCCGATGGAGTCGGATATCGCGCCGAGAACGACGGAACCCGCGAAACCACCGAAGACCAGAGAGTAGACGCCGAACATGGCGAAGCAGATCGTCCGCATCTCCGCCGGTGCGGTGGCGGCCAGGGTCAGGAAGATGCAGATCGCGAGCGGTGACACCGCCGCGTTGGCCAGGAACTGCAGCGTCACGACCATCCAAAGCTGCGGCATGTACAGCGACAGGACGTACAGCCCGCCGTACGCCGTGATGCAGATGCCGGCGATGACGAGCGGCCGTTGCGGGGCCCTCCGGAAGAAGCGGTCGCCGAACACGTAGGCCAGCGGCAGCCCCAGGAACGCCGCCAGCCCGATGATGGCGTACACCTCGCTGCGCGACGCCGTGTCGAGGTGGAACTTGTCGATGAAGAACAGGTTGCCGAACAGCGGCGCACCGGTTCCGGCAAAGCCCAAGATGGCGACGGCGACGAGCTCGTAGTACAGCGAGCGGACGCGCAGCAACCGGGTCATGGCCGAGCCGAGCAGGACGCGGGGCGCCTTCTCCTGCTGCGTCTGCAGGTCCATGCCCGACGCCTTGAGGATGTGGCTGGACTCGTTGGCACCCTTCTCGGGCTCGCGCAGCGTGAACAGCGCGAACCCGAGCGGGATGCCGAACAGCGCCACCAGCAGCCCGTAGCGCCAGTTGTGCGCGATCGTCACGACGTAGCCGAAGATCAGGATCCCCACCGTCTGCGACAACGGGTCCGACAGGTTGTGCCAGCTGAAGATCCGGCCCCGCCCCTCGGTCGGGTAGGCGTCAGACAGATACGAGTTGTGCACCGTGTTGTTGACGCCCGTGCCCACCGACGCCGCGAGGTACAGGAACGCGAAGGCCCACACGTTGGGCGATAAGGCCATCAGCGCGCCGAACCCGGCGAAGATGAGCAACGCGACGCCCGCCACTAGCTTGCGGCTGCCCCGGTCGGCCCACACCGCGAGCGGAACCGCCCACAGGAGCTGTGACACCTGGGCGATGAAGGCCACGGCGCCGAGCGACGCGTTCGACATGTGGAACGACGTTTGGAGGTTGTGGCCGATCAGGGTGATGCCGTTGCCGAAGGTGCCCGGCACCAGCGCCGCCGCGGTCATCAGGACGAGTGGCGCGTACCCCGACGACTTGAGGATGCCCACCAGCGGTGGTGGCTTGCCCTCCCCTGTGCCCGGCATGACCCCCACGTCCGCCACCACGTCGGGGTCCTTGACCTGCGTGACCGCCTCGCGCAACAGATCGTCCGGGACCGCGAAGTCGAACAGGGGCTCACTCGGCACTGGTGCAGGACTCTAACCTGACACCTGCGTCAGGGATCGTTCAGATGCGCACCGTTGCGACGGTGAGCGGGCCCTCCGGTAGCACGGCAACGCGGGCAGACCGGCTCAGGCCGGCCAGCGTGTCCTCGACCGCCTCGTCGAGGTCCGGCGCCGGCACGAGCTGCGCCGACCGGATCGCCTCCGAAACCAGTCCGTCGGTGTGCAGGCGAACCGTGCCACTCGCGAGCACGCGGCCCAGCACCTGCGCTTGCCAGCGGTCCAGTTCCGGGCCCGCCGTGGACGCGATGAGGTCGTCGGCTGTGCGGGACTCCGCCAACAGACGCGCGAAGGCGCCGTCGTCGGGGACGCCGTCCGCACACGCCGCCGCCATCAGCACCGTCCCGCCCGCCCGCCGCACCCGGTCCGCCGCAGCCATGCCCTTGACGGCCTGATAGAGGTTGCGATCGAGCGGATGGCCCCCGTTGGTCGAGACGACGAGGTCATAGGGGGCCTCCACCTCGCGCCGCGCCGCGCGGCCGACGTGCGCGCACGCGGCGTCGTGCGCCGCCGTCAGCGGCCCGGCGAACACCGCGGTCACGCGCCGCTCGCGGTTGATGGCGACGTCGAGCGACAGCTGCGGCGGGGCCAGATCGGTTGCCACCCGCACGAAATCGTGTACGGGATTGCCGTGACGGATGAGGAAGGTGGCGCGCTCGTCCGCGATCCGGCGGGGATGGTGGGCCTCGAGGATCGTCTCGGTGGCGGCCAGGCCGGGACACACGGCCTTCGGCCCTCCGCTGAACCCGGCGAAGAAGTGTGGCTCGACGAATCCGGTCACGACGCGCAGGTCCGCCTCGACGTACTCACGCTGCAACAGCACGCGGACGCCGTCAACCTCGCCCACCGGCACGTGTTCGTCGTTCTGCGCGTCGTGGTCCACGACCCGGAAACGCGCCACCAGCTCCGCACCGATCAGCTCCGCCATCTCCGTGGCGGTGGCCTGCCGGTGCGTCCCCGTCGCGCACAAGAGCGTCACGCGGTCATCCGGCACGCCCGCCCGCGCCAGTTCGTCGAGCAGCGGCGGCAGGACCGTGCGGTTGGGCATCGGCCGCGTCAGGTCGGGGAAGACGACCACCACCCGCTGCGCGCCTTCGGCCAGCGCTCGCAGCGGGGCGCCCGCGACCGGCGCATGCAGCGCCGCCCGGATGGCAGCGTCCTCGTCGGCCAGCGCCGGCTCGTCGATGGGGAGGATCACCTCGGAGGAATCGGGCACCTCGACCGATGTGCCGTGTCGGCCGTAGGCGAGGTCGACGCGCACGCTTCGCTAGAGGTCCGTTTGTGCGCCGGGCAGCGACGCCGTCGCCGCCAGCACGGACATCGCGACATGGTCGACCTGAGGCCGCAGACCGAGGTAGACCTCGACCGCGTCCGCGTCGGGCTCGATCACCCCGGAGATCGGGTCGAGCTTGTCGAGGGCCAGGCCCATGCCGAGCGCCTTGCCCGCCAACAGCGCGGCCCCTGCCGACGCCGCCTCACCCGAACGGCGCCGCGTGGCGGGCACGCCCAGGACGGAGGTGAGCACACCGACCCAGACCGGGAGCCCCGTCCCCGCTCCACCCAGGGTGACCCCCGCCGCGGACGAGCCGCCGAGCCGCCCGACCGTCACCACCTCCATGACCCGTAACACGTCCCACGCCACCGATTCCATCACCGCGCGCGCCAGGTCCTTGGGCTCGTGGGCGGCACCCAGCCCCATGAAACCGGCCCGGGCGTCGTCTCGCCACCACGGGGCGCGCGCCCCGTCGAGCCACGGCACCGCCATCACGCCGTTCGCGCCCGGCGGGCTCTCACCCGCCATGCGGGCCAGCTCGTCGGGGGTCTTGTCGAGGAGACGCCCGAGCCACGCGAGAAAGGAGCCGGCCGACGAGAGCCCGCCTTCGAGCAGCCAGCCGCCGTCCGCCCCGCGGGTGACCACCGCGCCGGCCGGCGACGGGACGGGCCGTTCCTGGACCGGCACAGAGATGTTGGCGGTCGTGCCCCAGCTCACCATCGGCCGGTGCTCCGACGCGCCGGACCCGAGGACTTCGCACTGCCGGTCGCCGGCACCGATCACAACGGGGATGCCGGGACGCAGGCCCAGCTCGGCGCCCGGCACGGACTTGAGCTGGCCCACCACGGTGTCGGACGCCACGACGCTCGGCAGCTTGCCCAGCGCAGGGCCGGCCAACTCCCGCACGGCGTTGCCGTCGAAGTCGTACAGCCCGCTGCGCGACGCAAAGGTGGCGTCGGTCACCACCTGGTCCGTCATGCGGAAGATGACGAGGTCGCGCGGTGACAGGATGAGGTCGGCCGCCTCGAGGCGATCCGGTTCGTGTTCGGCCAGCCAGGCAAGTTTCGCCGCCACCGCGCCGGCATCGAGCGGAATGCCCGTGCGCGCCCGGTTGATGTCGTCTCCGCCCATGCGCGCCGCCAGCTCCCGCGCCGACGCCGCCGCCCTGTGATCGGACCACAGGAGTCCCTTGCCGATCGGCTCCCCCTTCGCCGTCGCCGGCACGAACGTCTGCCGGGCTCCCGAACACGCGACCACGTCGACCTCGCCGAACTCGCGTGGTGCCTGCGCTCGCGCCTCGGCGCAGGCGATGACCGCCGTCGTCCACCAGCGCAGCGGGTCCTGCTCGGCCCATCCGGGCTGCGGATGCGCGGTCGCGAGCTCAGTACGCGCCAGCGTGACGAGACCGTCCTCGCCCCACAGGCCGACCTTTGTGACCGTGGTGCCGAAGTCGATGGTCAGGATCATCATGTCGGGTGCACCAGCGCGGCCACGAGGCCCGCCATTTCGGCCGGGTCGGGGTCCTGATAGATCGTCCTGCCCATCGCCATCCCGGCGCCACCGCCTTCCATGACGTCGCGGACCTCGTCGAGGACGGCCTCGCGCCCAGCCTCCGTCCGCGGCCCACCCAGAAACAGCACGGGGGCGCCCACGCTCGCGACGACGCGTGCCACCGCACGTTGCCGCTGGGCACCCGGCGCCTCGGTCGGAACCGGCACCTTGATCACAGGCGCGCCGATGTCGTGGGCGAGCACCGCCGCGAGGACGACGGCGTCGGTGCCGCGACGGATCCGCCCCTCCTGCCACACGATCGGCTCGACCAGCGCCTCGAGACCCGCGTCGCGCGCTTGCTCGAGCACCTGCCCCAGCAGCTCCAGGGCGGGTGCCGTGAGCGGGTCCTCGAAGTCGATGCGCGTCATGTGCTTGATCCCCGTCCAGCCGTCTGACGCCGCACGGCCGACGCTCGCAACAAGTCGGTCGTCGAGCTCGAACACCGAACCGGCGAGACCGGTGCGATTCAAGGATAGATACGTCCGGTGCCGGGCGGTGATGTGGCCGGCGGCAGCCAGGCCCTCGAGCGGCTGGGCCGTCGCCAAGATCCCGTCGCACGCCGGCAGCGCCTTGGCCAGGGAGCCGAAGAACTCCGCCCAATTCTCCGTCGTGAGCACGGCCCGCGCGCGGTGATCGGCAGCCAGGATCAGCGCCGGGGTGGGCAGAGCGCCGCCGCGCGTCATGTGGCAGCGCCGGACAGTGCGAGGACCACCTTCGCCACCGCGGAGAAGTCCTCGCGCCCGTACCCGGCGGTGCTAGCCGCCGTCAGCAGTTGCCGCACCGCCGCGGTCGTCGCCACCGGCACGCCCGACCGCGCCGCATACGCCAACGCAAGGTCGATGTCCTTGGCCATGAGGTCGGTCATGAAGCCCGGCTGCCACCCGTTGGACGCCGGGCTCTCCGGGACCACGCCGGGCACCGGCAACCGGGTCCGCACCGCGACGCAGTCGCCCGTTGCGTGCGTCAGGACCTCGTAGAGCTTGGTCATGTCGACGCCGGACCTCTCTGCCAGCGCGGTGGCCTCCGCCGTCGCCGTCATCTGTGCCGCGTAGATCACTTGGTTACACAGCTTCACGACCTGGCCCATCCCTGGGCCGCCCACGTGCACGATCAAGCCCGCGAACGGGTCCAAAGCCGGCTCCGTCGCGGCCAGTACACCCGCGTCGCCGCCCACCATCAAGGTCAAGGCCCCCTTCTGGGCACCTGCCGTGCCCCCCGACAGGGGTGCGTCCAGGTACCGCGCCCCGGTCTCGACCACCCGTACGTGTTGGGCCCGCTCCACCTCTGGATCGATGGTCGAGCAGTCGACCACCGTCTTGCCTTCTCCCAGGACCGGCTGCATGCCGTCGACGACCTCGATGACCTCCGGCGAGTTGGGGACGCACAGGATGATCACCTCCGACGCCTCCGCCACGCCGCGTGGTGAGCCGCCGTCGGTCGCGCCAAACTCCACTGCCGCGTCGATCGGTCCCCGGCCGCGCGAAGCGACGGTCACGTCATGACCGGCACCGACGAGATGTCCGGCCATCGGCAACCCCATGGCGCCGAGCCCAATGAAGCCGATCCGCATGCGTGCTCCTCCCGAACAAACTCGACGCGCCGATTAGGCGAACTGCGGCAGCCACGCCGCCGTGCCGGCGAGCAGTTCGTCGACCATGGTCTCCATAGCACCGAGGTCCCCGCGGCCGGCCAGCGCGTCCAGGGCGAACGCCTCCCCGGCCAAACGACGGTCGCCCCGCAGCGCGGCCTCGACGGTGAGCTCTTGGGTGGCGACGTGGCGCCGCACGATCTCGTCGTAGGGCGCGGGCAACGCCGAACGATCCCGGCCCCGGATGCCGTCGCCGTCGATCACGCAGATCGACTCGAGTATGACGTCGGGCGGCAGGCCGACACCTTGCCCAGTGTTCGGGATGTTCACCGGCGCCTCGAACGGCTCGCCGCTGAGCATCGCCTGGATCATCGGCGAGGGCAGCTCGCCCGACTGCCAGGTCTGCAGATCCTTCGTGCCGGCGAGCCACGCGTCGACGTCCGCCACGTACTCGGCTTGATGTTGCTCCCGCCTGCTGATCGGACTGAGACCGATGTTGTACGACGCGCCCCACTCCGACTCTGGCGTGAGCGCGAACGAGACGAACTCGGCGATGTGACGGTCACCGGCCGCCGGGAAGGTCCCCCAACGGTCCAGCAGTGTCAGTTTGAAGAGGTGTCGCTCCGCGAAGTCACGCTTGGAGAACTTCTCCGCCTCGGGCCGGCCCGGCGAAGGGCGCAGCGATTCGAGACCTCCCACCTCGTCGACAAGCTTCCGCAGCACGTCGAAACCGTCGGCCCCGTCGACCTCGAGCGCCGTGAGAACCGGGAAGTGGTTGATGCCGGTGACCGAGCAGGTGACGGCCTCGAACGGCCGGCCGCAAGCGATGGCCAGGTCCATACAGAAGTTCCCGACCTCATGGCACAGCCCCACTGTCTTGATGGTCGTCTCACGGCACACCGACCGTGTCAGGCACGTCATCGGGTTGGTGATGTTGAAGAGCCACGCGTCGGGGCAATGCTGCTCCATCGCCTTGCCGATGCCGACGAGCACTGGGATGTTCCGTAGCGACCGGTTGATCCCGCCGGGCCCGACCGTGTCGCCGACCGTCTGCGTGATGCCGTGCCGAGCGGGTACGTCGAGGTCGATCGCCATCGAGCGAAAACCGCCGGTCGAGATGCACACGATGACAAAGTCAGCGCCGTCGAGCGCCGCGCCGAGGTCGGTCGTCGTCGCCACCGTGGCCTTGGCGCCCATGGCATCGTTGAGCTTGTGGGCCAACGCTTCCATCTTGGGCAGCGGCGCGGGATCGATGTCTTCGAGCACGAGGTGCATGCCGGCCAGCGCCGGAGTCCCGAAGAGATCCGCCATGAGCTCAGGTGCCCACTGATAGCTGCCGCCACCGACGATCGTCACTTGGGTGCTCACGACGCCACAGTACAGTCCCGGTCGTGAGTCGCCTCCGGTGCCGTGCCGGCAGGAAGCCTCCCGCCGCCGTCGCGATGGCACCGCTCGCGCATTCCGGAGCCGTACGGGGTGATGGAGATCAGGATCCTCCGCGCCGGTGATGATCGCCTCGTCGCGGCGGCCTCACACCTGTTCGACGGACCAGCCACGCCCAAGCAACGGCCGGCTTCCTCGGGGAGGCGGGCCACCATCTCGACGCCAGCTGCGAACACCGACCTGCTTATGACAGGACCTTCTCACCCCAGAAACAGGCGAAGGGATTGTCGTTGTACGGCGGCACGTCCACGTACCCAGCGGAGCGGTAGAGCGCGAGCCCGTGGACCTGCTTCGGGCCGGTGTCCAGTCGGATCCTCTCGTAACCAAGCTCCCGTGCCGTCTGCTCGAGTGCCTCGAGGAGCGCTCTCGACACCCCACGCGAACGGGCCGCCGGGCAGACGAACATCCGCTTGATCTCCGCGACGCCGTCGTCGAGTCGCCTGAGGCCCCCGCCCGCAACTGCCTCGGCACCTTCGTACCCAACGAGGTACGCACCGTCGGGACCGCGGAGCTCGTCCGGCACGAGCGGCGGATTGTCGAGTCGATTGAAGGAGTCGTAGACGTCGTTGAGTTCGACTCGCATCTGGGCCAAGAGCTCTGATGCCGGCAGCACCTCCGGGTCGGTCTGCTCGAAGCGCAGGTCGTTCACGCCACCTTGTCCGGATGCAGTGCACGAACCATGCGGTGCATCCCGTCGCGCCAAGGCACCGTCGTGGGACCGGCCACCTCGTGCATACGTGTCGTGTCGATCTGCACGCTGTCGATCGTCTGTTCGGTCAGATCGAAGCGAGGCTCCACCCCGGTCAGCTCGCCGAGGTAGGTGCACCATTCCTCGATACTCACCGGCTCGCTCCCACCCCAGTTCACGGTCAGGGCGGGGACCGAGGCCGCCGCCAACAGGCGCGGCACCATGGCGAAGATGTCGTCGGCGTGCAACGGGTGGTACACGCTCGGGGCGTCGACGTAGACGGGGATCGCGCTCCCGGACAGCATCATGTGAAGGTGGATGGCCGGCCATCCGCCGTTGTCCCCGTAGGGAACAGACAGCCGGGCGATCGTGGTCGGGACCCCGAACCGCTGAGCTGCCCAGCGCGCGGTTCCCTCGGCGGCGATCTTGCAAATGCTGTAGGTCTGCAAAAAGGACCAGACGCCGTGGTTGTCGCCGAGCGGCGCCGACTCGTCCAGGGCATGATGTCCCGCCGGTTTGTAGACAGCTGTTGACGAGCAGTGCAAGAACGCGGTGGCGCCGCGGTGATGCTCCATCAGACTGGCCAGACCCCCGCTGTTGGCGGCGAGGTCGCGCTCCCAGTCGTTCGTCTTGGCCACCGCGAAGTTGAGCACGTAGTCCGCATCGGCCGGTAAGCCACCGACGTCGCCGGCCACGAGATCGATGGGCACGCACTCGACGCCTGCAGCCTCGAGCTCGGCCCGAGCCGCTGTATCGGAGAACCGTGCGGCACCCACCACACGGTTGTCCCGGGCCAGGGCCAGCGCAAGGGGTCGAGCGACCTGTCCGGTGACTCCCGTTACGACGATGGTCTTTCCGTGGAACGTGTCTGAGCTCATAGCACCCTTTCGTAGTCGCTACGCTGCCCCGCGTGCACCTCTACGCCGCGTTCCTGGGAGGCGAGCTCACGGACGGTCGCATGGGGGAAGACCACGAGGTGGTGTTCGTCGTCGCGGACGACGTGATCTCGGCCCGCCGCGCTGCCAAGGCGAATGGGGTGGCGACGGCCGCGCCCATGTGGATTCGCTCACTCGACTCGACATGATCGACGGCTACACAATCGGCCTCGAGGGGGGCGGCTCGGGCGACCGGACCGAGACGGAGGGCTACAACGCCTGACGGTCAGACGGCCGGCGAAAGTCCTCCGTCGAGGTTGATCGCGACCCCGGTGAGATAGGACGCACGGGGCGACAACAGGAAGCAACCCAGGTCGGCGAACTCCTCGGCGCGGCCGAAGCGGCCTAGCGGGATGGCTGCGTCCCCGGCGAAGCGCGCGTAGAACTGTTCGAGCGTCTCCCCTGTGCCTTCCGAGGCGCGCTGCCACTGTCCGCTCTCGATCAGACCGATGAGCACGGCGTTGGCTCGGACACCCTCCGGGGCGAGCTCCTTGGACAGGGCCTTCATCAGTGCCATACCCGCAGCCCGGGTAACCGAGCTCGGTTCGCTCGACCCGCCCGGCGACTTCGCCGAAATCGCGAGCGTAAAGAGAATCGATCCCCGCGTCGCACGTAGTTCGGGCAGAGCGAGCCGGGTCAGGCGTACGGCGGCCATGAGTTTCAGTTGGAAGTCGGACTCCCAAGCCGCGTCGTCGATCGACTGAATCGGGCCACCCGCCGCGCGCCCGGCGTTGTGGACGATGCCGTCGATCCTGCCCCAGCGTTCGATGGCCGCCTCGACGAAAGCGTCGAGATCGGCCGGACTCGTGACATCGGCCTGTTGGGCCAGCACCTCGCGACTGATCTCGCTCAACGAGGTACCGGCGGCGCGCACTCTTTCCGGATCGCGTCCGCAAACCGCCACCGATGCGCCCTCCGCCGCGAGCCGGTTGGCCAAGGCCAGACCGAGTCCGTCGGTGCCACCGGTGATGAGGACCGCCTTGCCGCTCAGCTCGAGATCCATGCGTCACTCCTCCTTCGTCAGGGCCGAGCGGACACCTTCGAGAAAGATGTCCGCCTGAGCCTGAGAACGCAGCCGTACAAAGTGCAAGTCGGCCCACTGCGGATCGATCTCTGCGGCCCGGTAGCGCCGTCGATACACCCGGTGCCGGGTCGCGGTCCAGGCAATGATCGACTTTTCTGGGTTGAAGGACCACAGATTCGAGAGCGGTTCCTTGTTCCCATTCCAAAGTTCCTCACGTGTGATGGCGCGGCGCAAGGTTCGTCGGATCGTCCGTCCCATGACAGTCCGGTAGGGCAAATCGAACCAAACCACCGTGTCGGCCCTGCTCCACGTGATGTCCCGGATGACCGAATAGTTGCCGTCGACCACCCAGGTCTCCGGCTCGGTCGCCGCCGCGACACGCGCCCTGAACTCGTCGTCGGAGAGGGAGGTCCATCCTGGCTGGTGATAGATCGAGTCCAGCTCCACGTGAACCGAGCCCAGTGCCCGCGCCAGCGCAGCGGCCAGGGTCGTCTTTCCCGATCCCGAACACCCGACGACGGCGACCCGCTTGATCTCAGCGCTCCTGCTCGGTCGGCCGCACCAGAATCTCGTTCACGGCGACCCGACGCGGTTGCGTCACCGCATAGCGGATGCTCTCGGCGATGTCCGCGGCCTGCATGATCTCGGTTCCCTGGAAATTCTGGGCCATTTGCTCAAGAACCTCGGGCCGATTGTGGGAGGCGAGCTCGGTTCCGACGGCTCCGGGCTCAATGATGGTGACCCGGACGTGACGCCTCGTGACCTCTTGGCGGAGGGACTCGCTAAAGGCTCCGACTCCGTGCTTAGTGGCGTTGTAGACGCCACTGTTGAGACGGGCCACCCGTCCCGCAGTAGAGCTCACGTTCACCACGTCGGCGACGGAACGCGGCTCGCGTTCGGCTGAAGCAAGAAGATGCGGCAGCGCGGCATGCGTGCAATACAGAAGACCGAGCAGGTTCAGGTTGACCATGCGCTGCCACTCGTCGATCGGCGCACCGACGATAGGCCCGAGGAGCATGACACCAGCGTTGTTGACCAGCGTGTCGAGCCGGCCCAACTCACCGACCGTCGTGGCCACGGCACTGGCGGCTTGCTCGGCGTCGGTGACGTCGGCCTCTATCACGAGCGCGTTCTCGGTGCCGACGCGGGCCGCCAGTGCTTCGAGACGGTCGCGGCGCCTCGCCACTAAGGCAACCCTGGCCCCCTCTTCTGCGAGCACCGTGGCGGTTGCCTCCCCTATCCCGCTACTCGCCCCCGTCACGAGGGCCACGGTCCCATCCAGTCTCTTCGTCATTACGCCTCCGGCTCGGTGGGTCGGGTCAGGTCGGCCCGCGTGTCTCGGTCTAGCGCGCCTTCTCATGCTCTATCGCGCTTCTCAGCAGATAGAGGAGTACGCGCGGCCAAGAGCGTTGCACACCAGGTCGTCAAGCTCGTCCGTTGTGGCCAGCCGAGGAAAGGCTGGTGAAAGGGATCCCTACGAAGGCTTAGAGGGCTCCGCGTCGGCCTCCTCGGTTGTTCCATCCGCCCCGCTGAACGGTTCTATCCCGAACAGCCCGACCGGCGTGCCGATCTCGTCTGGGACCCGTGTCGGGGTGTCGCGGTTGAGCACTTCTCCACGGAAGTAGGCCGGCCGCATCGCCCTGTAGACGTACATGAGGATGACGCCGAGCACTGACGCGCCCACCATGAGGACGAAGATTCCCCCCATGTGCCAGTGCGGCGAAAACGGCAGCGTCCAAGTCGTGTAACTGTTCACCGGCTTCCAGTAGTGGACGAGGAGCCACGGGATGCAAGCCCAAAGGATGAGGCCGCCCAGCGTCGGCAGGATGCCGCGAAGCCACAGGTTCCGTCCGCTCTCCCTGAGGCTGTGCCGCCAATACCACGCGCAGGCAAAGCCAGTGAGCCCGTAGTAGAAGGCGATGAACACGCTGAGCGCCGTCACGGAGTCGAGGATCACGCCGTTGCCGGTCGCCAGTTCGTTCATCGTCACATACAGCGCAATTGCGACGCCGCCCATAGCGAGGGTCGAGGTCGTCGGCGTGAGGAAGCGCTTGTGGACCTTGGCGAAGGCGGACGGGATGGCCTTGTACACGGCCATCGACAGCGTGGTCCGCGCCGTCGGCAGGATCGTCGTCTGCGTTGACGCCGCGGCGGAGCTCAGGATCATCAAGAAGAGCAGGTGGATCATGACGTTCCCGAAGCCGGAGCTGCCGAAGATCGAGCCGCCGAGGACCGAGAGCACGTCGCCCGTGTGGGCAGGATTCTGCAGCCCGATCCCCTTGGTCCCGATGCCGGCGTAGGACTGGGTCGCTACCACTACGAGGGCGTAAGTCGCCAGCAAAATGACCGTCGAGAGGACGGCGGCGCGCCCCGGGATCCGATGCGAGTCTTTTGTCTCCTCGTTCACCGAGACGGCCGTGTCCCAGCCCCAGTAGATGAACAGCATCAGGGTGAAGCCGGCCATGAACCCGGTAGCGGAGAAGTGGTTGAACGGGTTGAACCACGAAGCGCTCACTGTGAGGTGGCCGGGGGGCGCCGTGCCGTTTCCGACCTTCACCAGTGCGACGATGGAGAGGATCAGCAGAATCGTGATCTCGATACCGAGCAGCGCCTTCTGGAAGTTGGCGGAGACCTCGATGCCGACGTAGCAAATAGCCGTCATCACGATGATCCAAGCGACACCTACCAGCAGTACCCAACCACTGGTCGGGTTGCTGGCGATGCCGTCGGCATTGAAGAGGAAGAAAACGTATGTCGCGGCGACCTGGGCCAAGCTGGCCATGACCAGCACGTCTGCTGCCACGATCGCCCATCCCCCCAGCCAGCCGGTCTTCGGACCGAATGCCCGGGCGCCCCAAGTGAAGGTTGTCCCGCAGTCGGGGTCGGCGTAGTTCATCTCCTTGTACCCGTAGGAGATGAGCAGCATCGGGATGAAGGCGAGGACCGTAATGATCGGCGCCTGCAACCCGTTGATGTAGATGACGACGAAGCCGAGCGTGGCGGCCAGGCTGTAGGCCGGCGCAGTCGATGCGACCCCTACCACCACTGACGAGATGAGTCCGAGGGCTCCCCCCTTGAGGCCCTTCTCTCCGGGATCCTCGTGAGCCAACGTTGCGTCCAGGTGAACCATGCCGCGCCCCCCTTTGTTGACTAAGGGATTACGGGCGGAACCATACTCAAAGGGCGGCGGAATATCCCGGATTTTTCACCGATCTC
>Ga0210399_10001902_pt1 | contig 16240 bp, 15 predicted proteins | sample IncBWC14MmetaG_FD_150865 | JGI IMG/M metagenome (GOLD analysis project Ga0210399, IMG submission 150865) | Forest soil microbial communities from Barre Woods Harvard Forest LTER site, Petersham, Massachusetts, United States - Inc-BW-C-14-M | ecosystem: Environmental > Terrestrial > Soil >...
AATCGACGGAACAGGTACAGATCCCGGCCCCGCTCTGGTTAGATATGATGAACCCACAGACATTTTGCAGTCCTGAGAGTTCGGTGGTATTAAGTGGTGTGTCAGGGGCCAATGTTTCGACCAGCCGGAAGCCGGTTCCCCTGTTGGCGATGTGCGTTGACCAGACGTCTAGACTCGGAATTGGCGAAACGCTGGTTGGATTACATGGCGTCGCTGCGGACAAAACACTCGGAACCACGGCGACGCTTCCAATGTTGAAAGGCACACCGTTTCCTGGATTGCCCGTGAGGTTGGTGTTGACAGAGAGCCGGATAAAGCCGTTGGCTGTAACCGGGCAACTGCAGCACTCCTTAAGTTCTTGTGTATTGTCGAAGACATAGATGTTTGCACAGAGGTCGCCCATAACCGAGGCGGTGCTTTGCACACCGGGGTTGACGATCCGGATGGATTCATCCGGGCCGGGTACTCCCACGGGAACAATCGAAGCGTCAAAATACGCTACGGAGAAGGTCGGAGTGACCGCAGCGGCCAAGACTTGAAGCGCTGCCGTTTGAGCATGGTTGAGAGCGCCCTGGCTCCCAGTGAGAGTTACGACAGAATTCCCGGCTCCGGCGCCCACCGCCGCACTGAAGGTTACCGCTGTAGTTGCATTAGCAGCAACATTGAACGGTGAAGCGGGCGAAACCGTGACTCCCTTCGGCAAACCACTGATCGCGACGGAGACGCTGCCCCCAAACTGGTTGAGGGGGACCACGCTGAGATTAACGGCTTGGCTGGTGCCGGGTTTCAAGGCCACGGCATTGTTGTTCAACCCAAGTCGAAAGTCCGGGATGGATGCCGCTTGAATTTGCAAAGCCGCGTTTGCGTTGTGCGTGATGGATCCGCTGCTACCCTGGAAAGTAACACTCATCGTGCCAGGAGAGACGGAACTCGCGGCGGTGAAAGTAACTTGCTGCTTTGAGCCAGCGGTAACTTGCAAGGGCAACGCCTGTGACGCGACTATCCCGGCGGGCAAACCCTTGATATCAACGGCCACCGTCCCACTGAAGGAATTCAACGGTGTGACCGAGATTGCGGCTGGCGTGCTTGTCGCCCCCTGAATTACAGAGAGCTGTCCAGGTTCGATGTTGATGCCGAAGTCCGCGGCAGCAATCACAGACATCGTGGCTCCTGCCGAATGGCTCAGCGATCCGCTCGTGCCTGAAAAAGTCAGATTCACGGGCCCCAGCGAGGCCGAATTCGCCGCTGAGAATGTCACCGATTGTGATCCACCCGCAGCAACTGCGAAGGGCATTGCAGGCGAGGTGGTGACACCGGAAGGGAGACCGCTGATCGAGACGCTCACACTGCCACTAAAGTTGTGGAGGGGTGAGACCGCGATCAAAGCGGGAGAGCTCGCGCTTCCTTGCGTGACGGTTACCGAACCCGGCGTGACAGCCATCGTGAAGTCCGCCGGCACCGGGGGTGGGCTGCTGGATCCCCCACCGCAACCGATGATCGATAGTCCCGCAACAAAGGCGAGAACCAAAAACAAGTATCGCTTGGGTTCTGTCATGGGAAAAGCTCCTCCTGCGCTACGCTCCATTGGCTGGCGCAATTCCCAGCCGCGGTCCCACCAGGAAAGCTCAAGTCAAATCCTTCAGTCACCATTCGTGCCGAACAGGAACGAAGTATCCAACGCTGAGTGTCCTGGTTCCGAGGCTAGGTTTAAAACTCTCACAACCATACTCCTTGGAATTCGCACCCGATTGCGGTGATTAACCGGAGCGGGCGCTTGCCGTTTGGTTTCTGTCGTGTGTCGTGGCTCAGCCAGCAGTGGCAGTGCAGATTAAGTCGCAACGGCCATGGCCGGTGCTGTTGGCCGTGAGGAATCCGCATCTGCTGGCGGCTTCGGCTAGCTCACCAGCGCTCAACGGAGTGTCCAGTGCTTCGGTTTCAGTGACATCGAATCCGCCTGCGCCCACGTTTATGGGGTCAAGGTTCACATGGGTAGCCCAAGCGCGCAGATCGGGCGTCGGGGTCGGGTTTGTCGCATCGCACTTGGAGTCCGAGATGATGCTGATGGAACCGCTCGCGGGAATGCCTCCACCGTCTCCGGGGTTTGCCGTGGCTGCTCTTACAGTAAACGTTAACAGCCCGTTCGCTGTAATTGAGCAACTGCAGCATTCCGCCAGCTCCTGATCAAACCGCCAGATGTAAATGTCTGCACAAAGAGTTCCAGCGGGTGCCGGGGCACCGGCCAAGCCTGCGTTAAGAATGTGAACATACGCATTGGGTGCTGCTGCAACGTTATTGTCGAAGTAGGTGACCCGAAGGACGTCCAATGTTTGAGCCGAGGCTAGTACTGAAAATGCGAGAACCATTGCGAATGCGAGAGCACTGTACAGAACAAACCTGCTCGCCGATCCGCGGATTGGAAGGTGAATTTTGCTGACATGCATCGCTTTTCCTCCTTGGCCCCTGCATTGGCGGGACACAGCAACCGCGCGAAAAAGAGGATGGCGAATAGCAGAAAGCCAATTCATCGTCGAGCAGTCTTAATGGGCCGCGTTAGTTGCTCTAGGGCCAGTGTGAATGCTTGTACACTCTTGATTAGGGGTTACAAGTCCCCAGATGGCTGTAGCCGAGCGATGTAATAAGTGTGCGCTAATGCATTTGGGTTAGTTTCGACCGTGAGGGATGGAAAAACGAGGCTTTCCTGCGTTCTCAGATCAGAAATTGCAATCCCGCCCTGTATTTGCTCTTCCCCGGGAGCCGCTGCGCCCAACGGACTTGCATGAGAGTGGGGATATTCATGGAGATGTCGGGCAGGGAGAGTACGCAGCGTACAACGGAGTTTTGTGGCAGCGCCTCGTCAATCAACACGCAGACGCCACCTCTTCCCACATTCTCGGTCACCCCATCGAGCAGGAGTTTCGGTTCCTCCAAGATATCAACGCGGGTGAGCACGCCGACCCGCAATTCTATGGCGTGGGGAAAGCGTGGAGATGCCCTGTTGTGCACGATTTTTCCCCTCGTCACGGACAAATGTTCCATAAAGCGGAAAATGATTGCGCAACTTCGGGAGTCCGTCAATTCCACGAAGGGATTAGTCTTCCGGCGGGTTCCCCGATGGGTGAATCGGATACATGATGTCAGAATTCGAGGTAATGGCTTTTCCAAGAATACCGGAGCGAGTAGAGACGCCCATCTTGATCATGATGAGTCGCAGGAAAGCCTTCACAGTATTCGTGCTGATGCTCATGCGATCAGCGATCTCCTTGCTGGTCAGACCTTGGAGTAAGAATTCCAGAGTTTGCTGCTCTCGGGTTGTTAGATGATATTTCAGTGCGACCTGTGGCAAAGAAAGCGAGGCAGACGATCCGCGTTCGAAGAGGACAGCCAGAGAAAGCTGTGAATACTCTTTGGCCTGGGCGTCAACTCGAAATGTGCGGCAATGATAGAGCCGTTTCCCGGAGCGGAACTCGGACACAATTGGAGACCCTCCGCTCGACTGCGAAGCGACCAGCATGATTCGAACACGTTCCAACAAAAGTGAGGGCTGGCATTTCTGGGCGCCCGGTTTCTGCGGATAGCTAAGTATTTCCGCCGCGGAACGGTTGAGCAACACGGGGTGCAGGGTTGAATCGAGAAGAACGAATCCAACCTCTGACCCGGTCGTCACATGCTCAGTCTTTCGCATGGCACAGCTTTTGATTGGAGCGGCAATCAACTTAAGGCTTAACAGGGTTTCTGCTACACCGACAACTTCCGAGGGCCGCGAGTATGAAACTGTTGAATGGCAAAGTCAATAACGCCAATTCGTCAGCAATGGGCTTTATAACGCAGTGAATTGTAATTGCTATAACTACCGCACTCCGAGAATGTTGTTGCGCGGGACAGAGAATTTTGAACAAACTCCTTGCTCTCGCGCATCGCGTCGAAACTGGTATAGATTCCCATCAACTCACCCGGAGGAGGTCCCATTCCATGACACTGCGAATCGTTGCCATCTTATTCGCCGGCGTTATATTTGGAGCGTCGCCAACGAGCCCAGTCCATCAGCAGTCCAATAGTAAGGACAGACGGCCCTCTGACCCCGCATTACGGGCAATTTGCGGGCCACTCGAACAGATGTCTTCTGCGCAGTTCGAACTTCTTCTGGAGACCGTCCGGACCGCCTGGCTGGAGGGGAGCCAAGAACGGGCGACCGCTTGCTTTTCGGCTTCTGCCATCTTTTCGACACCCCCATCTCCCGGACTTGTGGGCCGAGAAAGCCTCGCTCGGGTCTTCAGCGGAGGGCCGCACCGGGAATTGCCAACACGCATCGAGTGGCACCATCTGATTTTCGACCCCGCACAGCAAATCGGAGCGGTTGAATACACCTTGCAGCGGCGGATCCCAACTCACGGCGTGATCATCATCAAAATCTCACACGGGTTGATTTCCAACTGGCGGCAGTACGGGGTCGCGTCGGATTTGGCTTGGGAGAAATTCAAGGGAATGAACGATTTCTAGAGAACTCGCTGAGGTTTGCTGTCGTCAGCCTGCCGGTTGGTATGTACTCGTCATTAGACTAAGACAAGAGTTTACCTGTTCGAGAGTACAGGTGATTCCCTGGCATGAGTGTTGGCCAAAGCCGCGTACCTAAGGCTGAACGATTTTCATCCTTCCGTTCAGTAGAGAATCAGGGTGATCGGACCTTATGCTGCAGTCTGTATGCAGAGCCACGCATCCAGACCATCTTTGCTGCGGCGAGCTCTTCCAGCTTATCGGGGAGTAATTTGGGCCGCATTTCTAAGCGCAACCCTGTTGGCCGGAGGGACAAACCCGAGAACCGCGAGCGCCGCACCCGCTAAAGGAACACTGGCAATCAGCCCCTCGATGGCGAGATTCGGGAGCCTTGGCGTGGACAAAGCAGCGGGTATTTCGTTGATAATCGCAAACACCGGCACCGGCAACGTGACGATTAGCAAAGAGTCCGTGTTGGGGAGTTCGTTCACCGCAACACCACTCGCACTCCCCTACGTTCTCGCGCCCGGAAAGCGTTTCGCCGTGACGATCACTTTTGCCCCTAAATCCCCCGGGCAATTCACTGGATATCTCGAGTTCGTAAGTGATGCGACAAATGGGACCGTGTTCTACCAGATGACCGGGACGGGCGTGCAGACTACGGGGGGACTTCTTGCCGCGACCCCCACGAGCGCCAGCTTCGGGAGCGTCCCTGTCGGGAGCAGTAATTCCCAGGCACTCCTTTTGAAAAACGGTAGTACCACGATGAACATCACTATCTCTGCATTGGCGGTGAGCAGTGCAAAATTCACGCTGCAAGGATTAACCTTGCCCCGGGTGTTGGGCCCAGGCGAAACAGTAGCCTGCACGCTGGTTTTCACGCCCACAACAACGGGTTATGTGGCGGGGAGCGCCTCGATCACGAGTACCGCATGGGATGGCACACTAACGCTTACCATGAGCGGAAGTGGCGTGGCCGCAACGCCAGGCTTGACGGTGACGCCCACGACCTTGTTATTCGGAAACGAACCCGTCGGACACACGCAAACCCAGGCGGTGACCTTGAAAAATAGTGGGAACTCCAGCGTGATGGTGTCAAGTGTTGGTGTTTCCACCGCAGACATTCAAACGGGTGGCGGGGTGAGCGGAGCAACAATTGCGCCTGGGCAGACGGCGACGCTGAGTGTTTCGTTTTCGCCAAAGAAGGCCGAGACCGTGAATGGCAGCGTCATAATCACGAGCAATGCCGCAGGCTCTCCCGCAATCATTCAGGTATTGGGAACTGGAGTTTCCGGGAGCCAGGTTCCCGGTAACGGACATTCCGTAGCGTTGAGTTGGCAGGCGAGTACTTCTCCGAATGTCACGGGATATTATGTCTACCGGGCCAGTGGAGTGACCACAGCCTATAGCAGGCTCATGACGACGCCAGTGAGCGGGTTGAACTATGCAGATGCTGCTGTCATTGCTGGGGACACTTACACGTATGCGGTGACGGCAGTAGATTCGTCCGGACAGGAGAGCACCTATTCAGCATCCGCGACGGTGACAATTCCTTAGGTTCACCGCGTGAGTTTCAATCCAACTTCGGCCCAGTTCAAGGGCGAGGTAAATGACGCGCTTCCTCGTCAGCGACACCAGATAAGGCCCCTTAGATTTTCGATCATTCTGGTTGTTAACCGAGAGGTTGATTTCACCCGACCTACCTTTCATCGGACGATTGAGAAGGACGGAGTAGCGCGGGCCGGGCATGGTAGGTGATCACCAATTTGCATTTCCGAAAATTGATGAGACGAGAAATGCAAAGAGTCCCCTGAGTTTCCCCCATACTGGCCAGATAACACGCTCTTAACTCACCTCCGTTCAATAATTTCCGGATTGCACTCCTGCCTACCCGTGTTTTTGCAAACTCGGCGTGCAGAGAAGTCTCGGGAATTAAACGACTTGGAAATCCAGACCTCCTATCTGGGGGATTTCCACACGCGAGGTTTGAGTGAAGAGAGCTTTCAATAGGCTAGAGAAAACACGCGAGATGTTTTGGTCGGGGCGCCGAGATTTGAACTCGGGACCTCCTGCGCCCAAGGCAGGCGCGCTACCAGGCTGCGCTACGCCCCGACCGAGAGTTCTATTCTAGCGTACTTTTGTTGCTTCTCCTCAGTCCTGCCATGTGCTGTTGTGCATCGCATTTTAGGAAAATTCGCGGAGTTGTTTTTCCTCGCAAGGGATTTGCCTTCTGTTCGCGTTCTGAACGGCCTTAGGCTACGATGAGCTTGGTCCAGTTCGGATTCCGGGGATACGTCAGCGAAAGGAAATGGGAATGAAACGGGGATTGCTTGCCGCACTGCTCGGCGCCACCGCGCTGTTCGCGGTTGCTTGTAAATCGAAGACCGACGAAAAGGAAGCGATTCGCGCCGGAGTGATCAAGCATCTTGCCGCGCTGAACATGCTCAACCTGAACAATATGGACGTCAAGGTGACGCAAACTACCGTGAACGGCAATCAAGCGCAGGCGCAGGTGGAGATTCGCGCGAAGGGCGGCGATCCGAGCAGCAACGCCATGCAAATTGGTTACACGCTAGAGAAGCGCGGCGAAGAGTGGGTGGTGTTGAAGAGCACCGGCATGGGTGGCGGAATGCAGCATCCGGGCCCGGGAGAAGCGCCGGTTGCGGGTTCAGCGACGGGCGCGCTGCCTCCGGGGCATCCCAATGTTACGGGTAGCACCGGCCAGGCACCGGGGTCCCATCCTGATTTCAACGCTATCTTGAACAGCGCGCCGAGCCAGCAACAGAATCCGCAGACACCCCCGCCGTCTTCTTCCACCAGCAAGCCCTGACGAAACCACCGCTCCGGCCGACACAAAATATTCGCTATCGAGTGATCGTCGGTAGCGCAGGCATCTTGCCGACAAGCGTTCGCACAAAACAAACATGGCCGGCTGGAAGCCTGGCGCTACCGTGTAGTTCGCTAATAAACTTGGATATCTTCTCTATTCGCTTAAAGTCAGAACAACAATGCTGGATTTTTACATGTCGACGAATGAGCTTCGATACTCCCCCTCAGAGTAGTAATAGGCGTCTACTTCATACTCTTTCTCACCGCAATCAAAGAGTAGAAGGGAATCTTTATTGCCTATGTGAAACTTCCGTCGGGACGGTGCATCAAATAATTTCTCTGATCTCGCCGTGTGCAGGAAGAAATTCGAAGCTCCGGCAACATCGCCCCTATCGACAATCTGAAATTCCTCCGTAAATTGAGGCCCACTCGGAGTGTAGATAATCAATCGGTACGCTGAGTGCGGTTTTTCACGGGGCACTATGATAACGGCATAAGACTGCCGATTATTTTCGCGGAACTCACCTACTGCAATGCCCGGGCAACCAGCATACTTCGCGGAATGCCACCTAGCTTTAGCAAAAGCGCTAAGATCATCTAATTCGTGAATTTTCCACGAACCGAATTCAGCAATCAGCCTTTGCCTAAATTGAACAGGAAAGTTATCGCTTGAGCAAGGATTGTGGTTCACTCTGTCCGCAACCGGCTGCGAACAAACGGCCCCTGGCAAAGTCAGACATATTCCCGCCAAAATTACTGCGCGAATTAAACCAGGATAGCTCATTGATTTCATCCCAATGTTTTGTCTTTGGAATAGCAAAGCGATTCCAGGTTGCATTCGGCGCATTTGGGTTTGCGGGCGGCGCAGACGCGGCGGCCGTGCCAGATGAGTTGGTGCGAAAACTTGATCCACTTGTTTTCGGGGATCACCTTCATCAGGTCCTGCTCGATTTTTTTCGGGTCGTCGTTGCGCGTCAGGTCCAGCCTTTGCGATAACCGGATTACGTGGGTGTCCACGACTATGCCGCTGGCGATTCCGTACGCGGTGCCGAGTACCACATTGCCCGTTTTTCTGGCCACACCTGGCAGGGTGAGGATTTCTTCCATTGTGCGTGGGACCTCGCCGCCGAATTTTTCTATCAGTCCCTTGCTCGCGCCCATAATGGATTTGGTCTTGTTGCGGAAAAACCCGGTGGGCCGGATTTCTCTTTCGAGTTCAGCGGGCGAGGCATACGCGAAATCTTCCGGCTTCGTATATTTCTTGAAAAGCTCCTGGGTGACCTGGTTGACGCGAACGTCGGTGCACTGTGCTGAGAGAATCGTCGCGATCAGCAGTTGAAACGCGTTCGAATAGTTCAATTCGCAGGTCGCATCCGGATAGACCGCATCCAGCCCGGCAAGAATCGCGGCGACGCGCTTCGGGTCGGTTCCCGCCGCGGCTCCTGTCGTCTTCTTGGCCGCAGGTTTCTTGCCCTGGGCCTTTTTCACAACTTTCTTTTTGCCGGCCTTCACTTTTTTCTTCGCTGCCATCTCCGCCTCTTCTCTGCGAACTCTGTGCAACCTCTGTGTCCTCTGTGTTGAACTCTTATCTCTTCACTCCAACACTTCCAGCAGCCGCCGAAACGCCTTTCCGCGATGACTGTGCTGGCTTTTTTCTTCGACCCGCAATTCCGCAAAGGTTTTGCCCAGCGGCGGAAAGAAAAACACCGGGTCGTAACCGAAACCGTCCGACCCGCGCGGCTCGTTCAGGATTTCCCCGTCCACCTTTTCCGAAACGACCGCCACCGCGCGACCAGCCCGAACCGCGGCAATCACGCAAACGAAATACGCGCTTCGTTCCGAACGCTCGAGCCCCTGCATCTCGGAAAGCAACTTGGCAATTTGTTGCTCGTTGCTCGCTCCGGGACCCGCGTACCGCGCCGACAAAACTCCCGGCGCACCACCCAGCGCTGGAACCACCAATCCCGAATCATCGGCAAACACAATTCCATCGCTGTTGCGAGAATAGTAGAATGCCTTCCCCGCAGCGTTTTCCGCAAAGGTCGGCGCCGATTCCTCAAACTCCGGGAATTTCGCGTAGTCTGGCAACAGTTCTAACTGCCAGTTCTTGCCGCATGCCTCCGCCAGCACCCGAAACTCTTTCAGTTTTCCCTCATTTCCCGAAGCCAGATAGAGCTTCCGCGCTTCCTTCGTATCCATCATGAATTGCGGTGCTCTCGACGCGAAATAGGTTCCATCAAAATATCGTTACCGCTTGCGGCGCAGGAAGTTCGCTGGCAGTACGGTGCGCTGCTCTTCATTCAAGCGGCGAATGCCGGCTGCCGCTAGCGCCAACAGATCCTGCATTTCCGCGCCGGCAAAAGGCCGGCCCTCGGCGGTCGCCTGAATCTCCACGAAATCACCGCTGCCGGTCATGACCACATTCATGTCCACTTCCGCGCGCGCGTCTTCTTCGTAGCAAAGGTCCAGCAGCGAAACATCATCCACAATCCCAACGCTCGTCGCGGCGACGGAATCGATCAGCGGGGAAGTCTTCAGCATGCCCGCCGCAACCATGCGTTCCATGGCTAGCGCCAGCGCCACAAACGCCCCGGTGATGGAAGCGGTGCGCGTGCCGCCATCCGCTTCGATGACGTCGCAATCAATCCACACGGTTCGTTCGCCAAGCGCTTCCTGATCCGTCACGGCGCGCAGCGAACGCCCAATCAGCCGCTGAATCTCCAGCGTCCGCCCGCTCTGTTTGCCGCGCGCTGCTTCGCGCGGCGTGCGTTCTTCCGTTGCGCGCGGCAGCATGCCGTACTCGCTGGTCACCCAGCCCTTGCCGCTGCCTTTCAAAAAACCAGGAACGCCGTCCGCGACGGTAGCGGTGCTGATCACCCGCGTCTTCCCCAATTCGATCAACACGCTGCCTTCGGCCTGGGAAATAAAATCCGGCGTAATTTTCAAGCTGCGTAACTGGTCGGCGTGCCGTCCGTCGCTCCGCATTGCAAGCCTCTTTTCCATTTCGCGCAAACTGTCGAAGGACTTTCTATCGCTTCGTCGCCCTGCGCATGGTGTCCACGGCCTTACGGATCGGCGCAGGCAACTTGGAACCCGGCGGCGACGGATTATCCAGTTGCGTGCCCGCCGCGTCCTTGGCGTTCACGCGGAACAACTGCGTCAAATCCACGTGGCCCGCCAGCGTATCCGCTTCCTGGCCGTGAATCAAAATTTTCAGGCGCAGCACCTGCGGCACATTGTCTTCCAGCGTGCGCACGATGGACTCCACGGCCAACTGCTCGCTTTGAATCCCTGAAGGAATCGAAGTACGAATTTCGTCGGAAAAATCCGCCACCGCCGTGCCGTCGGGCAAAATGTAAAACGCAAGGAGCGCGGCATCCGGCGGCAGCGTGCGCGATTCGGAATCCACGGGCCCAGCTAGCAGCGTGTTCAGCACCTGCTTGGCGCGCAGAACGGGATCGCGTGACAACGGCAATTCCACGACCACTGGAAGCAACTCGCCTTCCTGGCCGCGCGAGCCCCAGAACATCTTTACCTTTACCATCGGATCGCCGGTGCTCACGGGAGCCACTGGCAGCAATTCGCGCCGCGCTTGCTCCGCGGTCTTCTCCGTCAAATCCTTCGCCTTATTCACCTGGCGCCGCAGGGCAGGGAAATAGAGGGCCGCGACAATTACCGCCGCGAGCAGCACGCCGCCGAGCCACACGGTCCACTTCGGGCTCATGGCTGCACGCTCCCGCCGGGGACCGGGATGGTCGGGACCACGTACGTAGGCCGAAACTCGGCGAGGCCGCGCGCGATTGCGTCCGCCACACCAGGAACCATGCGGTCGAGTTCCGCGCGTTCTTTCACCGAGACGCTGGAGATTTCCACGGCGATTGCCGGCGCGGCCGTGGTGCGCAGTTGCCGGACAGGCGCGGTCTGCAGCGTGTCGGGCGAACCTTTAAAACGTTTCGACAATTCCTGTTGCACCAGGCCGCCCATCTTGCGGCTCAAACTCAGAAAGGGTGCCTGTGCGCGGTCCCAAGGAATCAGCCCAGTGATATTGTTGGCTTGGGGTGCGTCGGGCTCGACGTAGACGCGCGCGGTGCCTGTCAGCCCGGTCGAGGCAATGTGCATGGTGATAAAAACCGCGCCGCGTTGCGCGTTGGCGCGGGCCGAGCGGTCGTCGAAGGAGGGATTGTCGTTCCCTTCGCGGGTAAGGATTACCTGGAAGCCTTGTGCTTCGAGCGCCTTCTTCGTGGCCGCAGCGAACTGCAACACCTCGTCGCTCTCGCTGATGCCTTCCGTGCCGCGTGCGCCCTGATCCGTGCCGCCGTGCGCGGGGTCCAGCACCACGATATTCAAACCCGTGCGCGGCGGAGCGATGGTGCCCGGCGATTGCTGAGAGGTTGCGCTTGCGGCCGGCTGCACGGCTCTTGCCGCTGGATAATTTGTTCCGCCCGTTTGCTGAGGGGCCGCCCACGTGATTGCGACACGGCACAATGTAGCAGCGATAATAGCGCCAGCAAGAATTCGCCACGAATTGGGAGAGTATCTCACGCCCAGCAGGATACCAAATCTGAACGCCATCGTTAGTTGGAAGGTGGACGTTGCGCCGAAGAGGGAACTATATTGAGTGCGGAGGCGAAGCCTCCGCTTTTACGCCTTCAGCTATGTTGCCCAAACAAACATATTTCTCGGGGTTGAGTCCTCAAAAGAGAGAGCTTCGCTCCCGCACTCAAAAAAAGCCCGGAGCTCTCCCGAGCCGGGCTTTCTGCAGAACGATAGGTTTAATCTGCCGCCGCTCCTTGGGAAGCTGCTTCTGATGCGAACCGGGCTTGAATTTTGCGCGTGGCGTAATACATCGCAAATCCTGCCACGACAATAATCATGCCGAAGAGCAGGCCGTTCATGCCCAGGATATTTCGTGGTCGCTTTCGACGAGCGATAGCAGCAGCAATCCTAGTGGAAAGATCCCGCAGGTGATTGCGCCAGCCAGGCCGCCCGGAACGCGAAATTCCCTCTTCAGCTTCGGCTCGCGGACGCGCAGCACCACCAGCGTGACGAATTCCAGCATCAGCGCCGCGCCGTACAACATAATGTCCAGCGTCACCAGGCGCTTGAACCCGAGGCCGAGGCACAACGCCCAGCAGCTTGCCAGAACCACAATGGCTACCCAGGGCGTTTCGTTCTTCTGAGTCACTTTGCCGAAGACCTTCGGCATCATACCGTCCTTGGCCATGGCCAGCGGCAGGCGCGAATAGCTCATGACCAGCGCGTTGAACATGCCGAACGCGCTCATCATCCCGCCGATGGTGACCATGAACCGCAGCCATTCGAAGCCCATCAGCTTGCCACCGAGTTGGCCGGCGATCGCCGCCCAGGAACCGTCCTCGGCAAAGGCCGACGCGGGCGTTCCGGTGAAGTAAACCGCCAGAAACGGCAAGACGTAGGTGAGCGAGACGAGGATGACCGCGGCGATCATCGCCCTCGGATAGGTGCGTTGCGGGCGCTCGACCTCCTGCGCGATGGTCGAAGCATTGTCCCAGCCCATGTAATTCCACATCGCCACCAGAACGGCACCGAGCAGGCCGACGCTGGCGCCCGTCGAAGTCGCATGAGGCTCCCCCGCGAACGCACCGAGCTTCATGGGCGTCAGCACCACGATCAGCCCGAACGGCAGCGACAGCAAGAAGAACAACCAGAGTGAAGTGATGCCCACCACGCGGATACCCGCTAGATTCAGCACCGCGCAGGTGACCACCACAAACAAGCCCGCGAGGATTCCGTGATTGCCCTCGCCAAACCAGGGTGACATCTGTTTCAGGTAGAACACGAACAAGGTGGGATAAATCGCCATATCAAAGATGCTGGCGGCCAGCGAGAGCCAGGCTTCCTGGAAGCCCCAGAAATTGCCCAGGCCGCGGCGGACCCACGCGTAATAGCCCCCTTCGTGGGGGAGAGCGCTGGAGAGTTCGCCGATCATGAAGGCCGTCGGCAAGCACCACAGCACCGGAAGAAACAGCAAAACCAGAATCCCACGGCCGTATCCCGCGCCGGAAATAATCGCCTCGGTGCCATACGTTCCGCCGGATACCATAAAAAACGTGGCGGCAACCAAAGGCCAGAGCGTCAATTTTGCGGCTCTCTTTTTGGAGATGGGAAGTGCTTGGGAAGGAATTTGGGCGGGCAGCGATAAAGTGCTCAATTTTTTCTCTCGTCCTCCTAAAGTGACTCTCGCTTTCCAATTTCTTGAAGCAAGCTCACCTTTTGAAGAATACAATCCCTGCCCGCGCATGCAAGAAAAAAATGAGGTTCGGCGGAATTTTTTTCGAGCAAGCCAACTGGACTTCGGTACTAGACGTTTCGTTCCAGCTTTGCAGTCGGGCTGCGCTCGTTGGCAAGCGGCTGTGATACACTCCGCGATGCTTTTTCATTCCATTTCAACCGGAGTCATCGGCATGAAGCTTTTCCTGGCACCGCTGTTCGGACTTTTTCTTCTGGCAGGTTCCATTACTCCCGCGCAGCGACTCGTTGCCCAGCGCCCAATCACCGTAGACGATCTCTTCGGCGTCAAAGAAGCCCACGAATCGCAAATCAGCCCGGACGGGCAAGCGATTGCATTCAGTGTCCATTCAACCTCGTTGAAGGAAGACAAGCCGGAATCGCAGATCTGGATGGTGCCCGTCGCCGGGGACAACGCCATTCCGCTCACAGCGGAGGGCGTGGCGTCGTCCCACCCGCGCTGGTCGCCGGATGGAAAATATCTGGCGTTTCTCTCCACGCGCAAGGATGCCGAAGGCAACGACGAGAAGGCGCAGGTATACCTGCTCAATCGCCTGGGCGGCGAAGCCCAGCGCCTGACGGACACGATTCAGGATGTGGACGAGTTCGAATGGGCGCCCGATAGCAAACAACTGGTTTTGATTCTTCGCGATCCCACGCCGGAGGAGCTTGAAGGGGCAGTCAAAAAATCCAAAGGTACTGACGAAGGGGCAGGGAAGAAGTCCAAAGCGCAGCCTCCCTGGGTGATCGACCGGCTCCAGTTCAAGAACGACAACGTCGGCTACATCGACCGCCGCCGCACCCATCTCTATGTATTCAATCTGGCGGCGAAGACCCAGCGGCAGGTCACCTCGGGCGATTACGATGATTCTCAACCTGCCTGGTCGCCCGATGGCAAGTCTCTCGCTTTCACCAGCAATCGTACCAAGCCAGATCCCGACACCACCTACAACTCCGACATTTGGGTGGTCGCCGCCGACAATACCGACCAGGGCGCCCATCCGACTCAGGTCACCAATTTTCCGGGGCAGAAGGATCACCCCGCCTGGTCGCCCGACGGCAAGTGGCTCACCTACTCCGCTTCGACTGACCTGAAGCTCTTCTACTACGCTACGAAGGACGTCGCGGTTTCTCCCGCCGCCGGTGGCGAGGCTAAGATTCTTACCAAAACTTTTGACCGTATGGCCACCGAGCCCCGCTTTGCGCCGGATGGGAAGACCATTTATTTCCTCGCCGACGATGACGGTACGCAGACGCTGGCGCAGGTAAACCTTGCCGACGGGAAAGTCACCCGGGCGATTGGTGGGCGGCTGAACATCGACGGGTATTCGTTCTCCAAAGACGGGACGCTTGCCGCGACCATCTCAACAACCGACCGTCCGTACGAAGTTTTTACGATTCCCGGCGGGAAGCTGACCCGGCTGACGCACTTGAACGACGAGTGGCTGGCACAGCACAAAGTGGTTAAGGGCGAATACGTATCCTTCAAATCGAAGGACGGAACCGCGGTGCATGGCTACCTCTATAAGCCAGTGGATTATGTGCCCGGCAAGAAGGTTCCGACCATCCTGCGCCCGCATGGCGGCCCAGTCGAGGAATACCAAGACGAGTTCTTTGACATCGCGCAGCTTTTTGCGGCCAACGGGTACGCTGTTCTGTTGCCCAACCCCCGCGGCTCTACGGGCTATGGGGAGGAATTCTGCAAAGCCATTTTCGCCGATTGGGGGAATAAGGACTATCAGGACGACATGGCTTTCGTGGATTTCGCCCTGGCGCAAGGATTGGCGGACCCGGACAAACTGGGGGTCGGCGGTTGGTCGTACGGAGGAATTTCCACCGACTTCATCATCGGCCAGACCAACAGGTTCAAGGCCGCCATAACGGGTGCTGGCGCGGCTAACTTCACCAGCATGTGGGGGCATGACGAATACCAGCGGGAATACGTGATTGAACTCGGCTATCCCTGGGAGAATCAGGCGCTTTGGGACCGCATTGCACCTTTCTACAGGGTGAAAGACATCTTGACCCCGACGCTCTTCGTGGGTGGCAACGTCGACTGCAACGTTCCGATCCTGGGCGGCGAGCAGATGTACCTATCGCTAAAAGAATTAGGCCGGGACACGCTGCTGGTCGTCTATCCAGACGAATATCACGAGTTCAAGACGCCCTCCCATATAAAGGACCTGCATGAGCGCTACCTGGCTTGGTACGCGCACTATGTCAAAGCCGACGGCACCCCCGCGCGGCCAGCTCCGAGCAAGGAAAAGCAGCCCGCGGATTGATTGCTTCATTTTAGAGTGCGGCAGCGAAGCTGCCGCTTTTACAGGCGGCGCGATCGTGGTATGCAACGGCTGGCTGCACCTGCGCGGCTATGTGGCGAGCAGCGTGGGTTCGAGCAGCGGGTGCCCACCATGCCCCACCTGCCGCCCGGCGCTAAAATTACGGGGACTTACCTTCGTTTTGGTTTTGGAGCGAGGTGCAACCTCATGGATACCTATTTGCTTGAGCCGATTGGATGGATTCGGTCGGAACTCAAAAACACCAAAAGACGCTCCGCGCTTCTATACCGAAGGGGCGCCAAACGCACGCCTGGAGCTGGATGCGCGCCTTTGGGATGCGATGGACGGGATAAAAGTCGGTGACGACATAGTCG
>Ga0210399_10001910_pt1 | contig 16221 bp, 15 predicted proteins | sample IncBWC14MmetaG_FD_150865 | JGI IMG/M metagenome (GOLD analysis project Ga0210399, IMG submission 150865) | Forest soil microbial communities from Barre Woods Harvard Forest LTER site, Petersham, Massachusetts, United States - Inc-BW-C-14-M | ecosystem: Environmental > Terrestrial > Soil >...
ATCGATGGGGCGGGCCGGGTGGAGGCACGGATCCACGAGCCCATCGCCCACGACTCCGCGGACAAGCTACTCGAGCAGATGGCGAAGGCGGTGGAGCGGCTGGGAGGGGGGGCCCCCCTGCGCGCGGTGGGGGTGGGCCTGCCCGGGATCGTTGACCATGCCACCTCGCGGGTGCGGGGGGTTCCCAACCTGCCCGCCCTCTCCCAGCTCGAGGGGATGCCGCTCGGAGAGGAGTTGACGAAGCGGATGGGTCGGCCGGCCTTTCTCGAGAACGACGCCAACGCCGCCGGCCTGGCCGAGGCCTGGTTGGGGGCGGGGCGGGACGCGGAGAGCGTGCTCTTCGTGACCCTGGGCACGGGGGTGGGGGGAGCGGTGATCCTCCGGGGCCGCCTCTGGACCGGCCACAGCGGCTACTCGGGCGAGATCGGCCACATGCAGCTCGATCCCGGGGGGGTCCCCTGCGGCTGCGGCTCGCGGGGGTGCCTCGAGACCATCGCCGGCCGCCGGGGCTGGGCCCGCCGGGCGGAGGAGAAGCTGCGCTCCTCGACCTCCACCCTGGCCGGGAAGGCCCTGGAGCCCGCCGCCATCGTGGAAGCCGCGCGGGCGGGGGACGCCGTCGCCCTCGAGGTCGTGGAGGAGACGGCCCGGGCCCTCGGCCAAGCCCTGGGCGGCGCCCTCAACCTCCTCAACGTAGAGCGCGTGGTCGTGGGGGGCGGGGTCGCGGCCGCGGGGCCCTTCCTGCTCGACCGGGTCGTGGAGCAGACCCGCGGGCGCTGCTGGCCCAAGGTCTTCGCAGACTGCTCCTTCCGGCTCGCGGACCTGGCCGGCGACGCGGGGGTGGTGGGGGCGGCCCGCGTGGCCATGGTCGGCCTGAACGGGCTGGGACTCTAGTGTTCGAGTCAAAGGAGCGCCTGGCCTCCGAGATCGGAGGCCTACTCCAGTCGATCCGCCGCTTGGCGGACGGTCCCTACGCCTGCTTGCTAGAGCCCAAAGGGATCGTCTTCGAGAGCGCGGATCCCGACGCCGGGCCCTGGGTGCTTCGCCGCTTCCTGGAGCAGCGGAGCGCGGCTCTCTTCCGCATCCCCACCTCCCTGGCCTCCGGGGAGCCCATGGAGGACCTCTTCGCGGCCTGGACCCCGCGCGAAGGGGTGGGAGACGACGAGTTCTTCCTGGCTTTCATGAACGGCCGCATCGTTCTGGTGGTGGCCTGCCCCGAGGCGGAGCCCCTGCAGGAGGGGGCCCGGAAGCTCATCAAGGCCCTGGCCGACCGCCTCGTTCGCTACAACGCCACCTGGCGCCTGGACGAGAAGGGCCGGGGCTTCTTCTTTGGCGGCGTCAAGCTGGACCTGGTCGTGGTGGGCCGGGCGGAGGGCTGAGGCGCCAATGACCGATCTGGCCCGCATCCGGAATTTCTCCATCATCGCCCACATCGACCACGGCAAGACCACCCTCTCCGACCGCCTGATGGAGCGGACCGGGGCCTTGACCTCGCGGGAGATGACGGAGCAGTTCCTGGACTCCATGGACCTGGAGCGCGAGCGGGGCATCACCATCAAGCAGCACTCGGTGCGTCTCGAGTACAAGGCCCGGGACGGGAACGACTACGTCCTGAACCTGGTGGACACCCCCGGGCACGTGGACTTCTCCTACGAGGTGAGCCGCAGCCTGGCCGCCTGCCAGGGCGCGCTCCTGGTGGTGGACGCGAGCCAGGGGGTCGAGGCCCAGACCCTGGCCAACGCACATCTGGCCGTGGACGCCGGCCTCGAGATCATCCCCGTGCTCAACAAGATCGACCTGCCGGGGGCGGAGCCGGAGCGGGCCCGGGAGCAGATCGAGAACATCATCGGCATCGACGCTTCCCACGCCATCCTGGCCTCCGCCAAGCAAGGGGTCGGGATCGACGAGATCCTGGAGGCCATCGTCAGCCGGGTCCCCTCCCCGAAAGGCAGGCTCGAGGAGCCCTTGCGGGCCCTTGTGTTCGACTCCTGGTTCGACCAGTACCGGGGGGTGGTGATCCTGGTCTACGTCGTGGACGGGCGCCTGGCTCCCGGAATGAAGGTCCGGCTCATGGCCTCGGGCGGCACCTACGACGTGGAGCAGCTGGGCGTGTTCACGCCCAAGCCGCTGAGGGTGGACGGCTTGGCCGCAGGCGAGGTGGGCTTCGTGGTGGCGGGGATCAAGAAGATATCCGACACCAAAATCGGCGACACCCTGACGGAGGAGAAGCGGCCGGCGGCGGAGCCGCTGCCGGGCTTCTCGGAGGTGAAGCCGATGGTCTTTGCCGGCCTCTACCCGGTGGACGCCGACCAGTACGCGGAGCTCAGGGACGCCCTCGAGAAGCTGCGCCTCAACGATTCCTCCTTTTTCTACGAGCCCGAGACCTCCACCGCCCTCGGCTTCGGCTTCCGCTGCGGTTTCCTGGGCTTGCTCCACATGGAGATCGTGCAGGAGAGGCTGGAGCGCGAGTTCAACCTCGAGCTGCTGGTCACGGCCCCTTCCGTGCGCTACCGCGTGCTCTGCTCGAACGGGGAGGTCCTGGAGATCGACTCCCCGGCCAAGCTGCCCAACCCCAGCTCCATCGAGGCCATCGAGGAGCCCATCATTACCGCCATCATCCTCACCGGGGACGAGTTCGTGGGGCCCATCCTGAAGCTCTGCGAGGAGAAACGGGGGGTGCAGAAGGGGCTCCAATACATCACAACCACCCGGGTCATGATCACTTACGAGCTCCCCTTCAACGAGATCCTCCTCGACTTCTACGACCGCTTGAAATCCGCTTCCCGGGGCTACGCCTCCCTCGACTACCAGTTGACCGGTTACTGGACCTCGCCCCTCGTCAAGCTGGACGTGCTCGTCAACGCGGAGCCGGTGGACGCCCTTTCCCTGATCGTCCACAAGGACATGGCCTACGCGCGGGGCAAGAGCCTGGTGGACAAGATGCGGGCCATGATCCCCCGCCAGATGTTCGAGGTGGCCATCCAGGCCGCCATTGGCTCCCGGGTCATCGCGCGGGAGACGGTCAAGGCCTTGCGCAAGAACGTTCTCGCCAAGTGCTACGGGGGGGACATCACCCGCAAGCGCAAGCTCCTGGAGAAGCAGAAGGAGGGCAAGAAGCGCATGAAGCGTGTGGGTCGGGTGGACATTCCCCAGGAGGCCTTCCTGGCCGTGTTGCGCGTCGATTGAGCGGTTTCGGCTAGAATATCCAGGCAATGGCCGAGAAGGAAGGGTCCGCCAAGAAATCGGTGCCCCGCGAGTACCTGGAGTCGGTGGTGGTGGCCGTCATCCTGGCCCTTTTCATCCGCACCTTTGCCGTGCAGGCCTTCAAGATCCCCACCGGCTCCATGGAAAAAAACCTCTTGATCGGGGACCACCTGCTCGTCAACAAGCTCGTCTACTCTCCCTCCTGGGGGCGCTGGGAGTCTCTCCTCCTGGGCAAGAAGGAAATCCAGCGGGGCCACGTGGTGGTCTTCAAGTTCCCCGAGGATCCGACCCGCGACTTCATCAAGCGCGTGATCGGCCTGCCCGGGGAGAAGGTCGAGATCCGGGACAAGAAGGTCTACATCAACGACCGACCCCTGGACGAGGCCTACGTGCACTTCCTGCAGCCCCCCCTCCGCCGCGACGACCCCGAGTACGGGCTAAGGGGGGAAGACGGCCGCGACAACTACGGTCCGAGAGTGGTCCCCCCCGGCGAGCTCTTCGTGATGGGGGACAACCGCGACAACAGCCGGGACAGCCGCTTCTGGGGATTCCTCCCCCGGGATCAGCTCAAGGGCCGGGCCTTGCTCGTCTACTGGTCCTACGAAGCCTCCCGCGAGGAATTTCATCGCACCGGGCTGTGGGAATGGGTGAGCGACACCCTGCTTGCGATCTGGAAGACGCGCGGCAACCGCTTCTTCCATCTGATCCGCTAACGGCCGCGTCGTGGCCGAGAGGACTGACATGAAGATGAGGAACGAAAGAGGCGAGGGCAGGTTGGGGACCCTTCTCACCCTGGCCGCCCTCGTGGCCTTCGCCTACGCCGCCTGGAACGTCGGCCCCGCTTACATCGACCACTACGGGTTCACGGACAAGGTCAACGAGATCGCGCGCACCCCCCGCTACAAGGCCCCCACCGACGAGAGGATCATGGACCTCCTCATGAAGGAGGTGCGCGAGCGGCGGCTCTACGACTACATCCGGCAGCAGAACTTCAAGATCAGCACCACGGATACGAGCCGCCAGATCACGGTCACGTACGACCGGACGGTGGAGGTGCTCCCGGGCTGGAAACACACCTTCCGGTTCACGTTCACGGCCGACCAGCCCCTGGTCTGATTCGAGCGGGCGGGGCGGCGGGCGGGAAGGCTCCCGCCGCCGCCCGCACTTCGAAGTCTCGCCGGCTCCCCCTGCAGGAGACAAAGGGGATCGACTTTGGGCCGAGCCCCGGGGACCTCGACGGACGGGGCGGGCGATACGTCCGAGTTACATCCTTCCCAGGATCTGCTTGGCGATCACCATCAGCTGCATGTTGGTGGTCCCCTCGTAGATCTGGCCCACCTTCTGGTCGCGGAAATACTTCTCCACCGGGTACTCGCGCGTAAATCCGTAGCCGCCGTAGACCTCGATGACCTTGGAGGTGACCTCCTCGGCGGCGCGGGAGGCGAAGAGCTTGGCCATGGCGGCCTCCTTCACGAAGGGGGCGCCCCGGTCGCGCAGCCGGGCCGCGTTGTAGGTGAGGAGGCGGGCGGCCTCGATCTGGGTGGCGAGGTCGGCGAGCTGGAACTGCACGGCCTGGAACTCGGCGATGGGCTTGCCGAACTGCCGGCGCTCCTGGGCGTACTTCAGCCCGTGCTCGAAGGAGCCCTGGGCCACCCCCACCATCTGGGCCCCGATGCCGATTCGGCCCTCGTTCAAGGTCTCGATCGCGATCCGGTAGCCCTTGCCCGGCTCCCCCAGCAGGTTCTGCTTCGGGACCCGGCAGCCCTCCAGGATCAACTCGCAGGTGGAGGAGGCGCGGATGCCGAGCTTGTCCTCCTTCTTGCCCACCGCGAAGCCGGGGAAGGAACGTTCCACCAGGAAGCTGGTGATCCCCTTGTAGCCCTGGGCGGGGTCCAGGGTGGCCATCACGATGAACAACTCCGCCTCCGCGGCGTTGGTGATCCAGAGCTTGCGCCCGGTCAGCTCGTAGTGGTCGCCCTTGTCCCAAGCCCGACAGGCGAGGCCGAAGGCATCGGAGCCAGAGCCAGCCTCGGAGAGGGCGTAGGCCCCCACCCACTTCGAGGCCAGGTGCGGGAAATAGCGGGCCTTCTGGTCCTCCGTCCCCCAGCGCAGGAGGGCGTTGTTCACGAGGGTGTTCTGGACGTCCACGAGCACGGCTAGGGAGGCGTCGACCCGGGCCAGCTCCTCCACGACCAGGATGGACATGAAGAAGGTCGCCCCCGCGCCCCCGTGGGGCTCGGGGACCTCGATTCCCATGATCCCGAGGTCGAAGCAGGCGTCGATGAGCTCGCGGGGGATCTGCGCCTCCCGGTCCATCCGGGAAACCAGGGGTCGGACCTTCTCCTCCGCAAACTGGCGGACCTGGTCCCGGAACATCGCCTCGTCTTCGGAGAGGTCGGTGAGGGGAAGGCCGCGGGGAGCGGTCACGGTCTCAGACATGAAATCACCTCGTAGCCGGAGCTCTATGCTACCCCCGCGGGCCGCACCACGGAAAAGCCGGAAAACGCATCTTGACACGGGCCCTGGGGCGCGTATCATTCCTTATTGTGATGTTGCTGCCCCCTGCCGAGCGACCCGCGGCCCGCGTGAGGCGAGCCCCGTGTGTCCGGCGGGTGGCCGCGGTCTAGTTCGCTCGAAACGACGAACCGACCTTGAGACCCGCTGGAGCCGCTGCTCCAGTGGGTTTTTTCTTTTGCGGGAGGCGAGGCGCCGCGATGGGTAGGGTTTGGGGGGACGGGGGGTAGGAGTGGGGATGGACGTAGGCGTTTTCGGGGCCACGGGCTACAGCGGGCGGGAGCTCGTGCGCCTCCTGGCCGCGCATCCTGAAGCCAAGGTCCGCTTCACGACCGGCTCCGGCCACGGCCATCTTGCCCACGAGGCGGGCCTGGAACGCGAAGCGGGCGCCTACTTTCTCGCCCTCCCCCACGAGGTGGCCGCGAGCTTCGCGGCCCGGCTCCAGAGGGCCCGGCCCGCGGCCGTGGTCGTGGATCTCTCCGGCGCTCTGCGCCTGCCCACGGCCGCCGCCTACCGAGCCTGGTACGGCCACGAACATCCCGCCCCCGACCTTCTCGGGAGGGCGCCCTACGGGCTCCCCGAGATCTACCGTGACCGCATCCGCGGCGCCCGCCTCATCTCCAACCCCGGCTGCTACGCGACCTCCGTCCTCCTGCCCCTCCTACCCCTCCTGCGCGAGAGGCTGGTGGAGGACGATGTGGTGGTGGACGCCAAGAGCGGGGCCACCGGCGCGGGCCGCACGCTGCGCGAGGACCTTCTCTTTTGTGAGCTGGCGGACAACCTCTCCGCCTACGCCCCCGGCCGGACCCACCGCCATGTGGGGGAGATGGAGGCGGTGCTCGAGGACCGGGTGGGGCGGGCGGTTCCCCTGACGTTCTGCCCGCACCTCCTGCCCGTGAAGCGGGGCATCCTCTCCGCGATCTATGTGAAGACGGGGGCTGCTCCCGGCGAGCTCGCGGGCGCCCTGCGCGCCTTCTACGCGGGCTCGCCCTTCGTGCGCGTGATGGAGGGGGGGCCGCCCCGGCTGTCGGAGGTGGTGGGGACGAACGACTGTCGGATCTCCGTGCATGCGGGCGCCCCCGGGCGGGCGGTGGTTTTCTCCGCCCTCGACAACCTGGTCAAGGGAGCCGCCGGCCAGGCCATCCAGAACCTGAACCTGGCCCTGGGCTGGCCGGAGGGGGCGGGCCTGCCGGGGGGAGAGGGCCCTTGACGGGCGCCCGGGTCTACAAGGTGGGAGGGCCCGCGCTCGAGGACCCGGGTCTCATGAAGCCCCTGGCCGCCGAGCTCAAGAACGGGGGCGGAGACGCCCTCGTGGTGCACGGGGGCGGTCGCCACGTGGACCGGCTGCTGCGGACGCTCTCGATCGAGTCACGCTTCGTGGGGGGCCGCCGGGAGACCTCGCCCGCGGCCATGGAGGTAGTGGAGATGGTGCTGTCCGGGGTCGTGAACAAGGCCTTGGCTTCAGGCTTGATGGGGGCGGGGGTGGCCGCGGTCGGGCTCTCCGGGCGGGATGGCGGGCTCATTCGGGCGCGGCTGGAGCCGGGGCTGGGGCGGGTCGGAACACCGGAGTGCGTGAACCCCGGGCCCGTGCTCGCCCTCTGGCGGGCCGGGTTCCTGCCCGTGGTTTCCCCCGTATCTTCCGGTCCCTTGGGGGAGTCGGTCAACGTCAACGCGGACGAGGCCGCGCTCGGCCTCGCCCTCGCCCTCGGCGCGAGCATCCTCGTCTACCTCTCGGATGTGGACGGGGTCCTCCTGGGGGACGCCCCGGTGGCGTCCCTTACCGCGGGGGAGGCCCGGCGCCGGATCGAGGAGGGTACGATTGGGGGAGGGATGGCTCTAAAGGTGAGCGTGGCGCTCGAGGCCGTTCAGGCCGGGATCCCGGAGGTCGTGGTCGCCGGCCGGGCCCGGCTCACGGGGGGCTTCCCGGGCACCCGCATCACGGCCGGCCCAGGAGGGCAGGCGTGAGCGCGCTGCTTCCCGTCTACGAGCGCGACCTCGTCCTCGTCTCCGGCAAGGGCGCCCGGCTCTTCGACAAGGAGGGGCGGAGCTACCTGGACTTTGCCGCCGGCATCGGCGTGAACGGGCTCGGCTACGGCGACCGGCGGGTGGTGGCCGCCATCCGCCAGCAGGCAGGCCGGCTCATCCACGCCAGCAACCTCTTCCACACCGAGCCCGGCGCGGCCCTCGCCGAGCGCCTGGTCTCGCTGGCCTTCCCCGCCCGCGCCTTCTTCTGCAACTCGGGGACGGAGGCGGCGGAGGGGGCCATCAAGTTCGCCCGGCGCATCGGGAAGCCCACGGGGCGCAGCGAGCTGGTGGCCTTCGAGCGCGGGTTCCATGGCCGGACCCTGGGCTCGCTCTCCGTCACCTGGACCGCCAAGTACCGCGAGCCGTTCGAGCCCCTCCTCCCCGGCGTCCGCTTCTGCCCCTGGAACGATCTGGCCGCGGCCGCGGCCGCGATCGGCGGGAAGACGGCGGCCGTCATGATCGAGCCCGTGCAGGGCGAGGGCGGGGTGCGGGCCGCCCCCCCGGAGTTCCTGCGCGGCCTGGCCGACCTCTGCCGCGAGCGGGGGGCCCTCCTGGTGGCGGACGAGGTGCAGTGCGGACTCGGCCGGACGGGGCGGCTCTTCGCCTACCAGCACGCCGGAATCACCCCCGACATCCTCACCCTGGCCAAGCCCCTGGGGGGCGGCCTGCCCATAGGCGCGGTTCTCCTGCGCCAGGACCTCGCGGGCGCCATTCAAGTGGGCGATCACGGCAGCACCTTTGGCGGCAACCCCGTGGTGGCGGCGGCCGCCCTGGCCGTGCTCGACCGCATCACCACCCCCGGGTTCCTGGAGAAGGTGGAGAAGAAAGGCGCCGCCCTTCGCCGGGGCCTCAAACGGCTGGCCCGCCGCTTCCCGGTTGTGGCCGAGGTGCGCGGCCTCGGCCTCATGCTGGGGGTGGAGTTCAAGGGCGAGGTCCGGCCGGTCCTGAAGGGGCTCCGTGAGCGGGGCGTGCTCGCGACCAAGGCCGGGGACAACGTGCTGCGACTCCTGCCTCCGCTCGCGATCGGGGGCGGGGATATTCGGGTGTTCCTGACCGCCCTGGAGGCGGTTCTCGAGGGAGGTGCAGGTGCGGCTGCGTAGGGCGGAGGAGAGGGACGTGGCGGTCCTGCTGGACCTCATCAACGGCTATGCGGACCGGGGGCTCCTTCTGCGCCGCAGCGAGGAATCGCTGCGGGCACGCCTGGGTGACTTCCTGGTGGCGGAGGTGGACGGGGGGGTGGCGGGCTGCGGCGCCCTCACCGAGCTCGGCCCCGGACTGGGCGAGCTGCGCTCGCTGGCCGTGCGCGAGGACCAGGTCGGGCGCGGGATCGGCCACGCCATCGCCGAGCGGTTGTTCGCCTGGGCGAGCGAGCGCGGCTTCTTGCAAGTCCTGGCCCTGACCAGGCGGGTTCCCTTCTTCCTGAACCTGGGCTTCCAAGTCACGCGCCGCGAGCAGTTCCTGGACAAGCTGGTCACCGATTGCAAGGCCTGCCCCCTGAACCTCTGCTGCGACGAGACGGCCATGGTGCGGGCCGTGACCAAGGACGCTCAACCGGTGCTGAGCGTCGATCAAAAGAGAGAAGCCCCAATCGGCCTCGCGGAAGGAGCGCCCCGGAAATGAGCACGGTCAAGAAGGTGGTGCTGGCGTACTCGGGGGGTCTGGACACCTCCATCATCATCCCCTGGATCAAAGAGACCTACGGAGGCGCGGAGATCATCGCCTACTGCGGGGATGTCGGCCAGGGGGACGACCTCGAGGCGGTGGAGCGCAAGGCCCTGGCCACGGGAGCTTCAAGGTGCGTGGTCGAAGACCTGCGCGAGGAGTTTGTGCGGGACTTCGCCTTCAAGGCCCTGGCCGCGGGCGCCGTCTACGAGGACAACTACCTGCTCGGCACCGCCCTTGCCCGGCCCCTCCTGGCCTACCGCCAGGTGCAGACCGCGCTCGCCACCGGGGCGGACGCCCTCGCCCACGGCGCCACCGGCAAAGGCAACGACCAGGTTCGATTCGAAGTGACCTACGGCGCCTTCGCTCCCCACCTCAAGGTCATCGCTCCCTGGCGGGAATGGACGATCCGCTCCCGCGAGGACGCCCTCGCCTACGCGGCCACCCACGGGGTACCCGTCGACCAGACCCCCAAGGACCTCTTCAGTCGGGACGGCAACCTCTGGCATCTCTCCCACGAGGGCGGCAACTTGGAGGACACCTGGGACGCCCCCCGCAAGGAAATGTTCAAGCTGACGGTGGATCCGGAGGACGCCCCCGACCGTCCCCAGGTCGTGACCCTCGCCTTCGAGCAGGGGGTGCCCGTGGGCCTGGACGGCCAGCGGCTGGGACCGGTCGCGCTCGTGGAGGCCCTGAACCGCCTGGCCGGGGCCCACGGGGTGGGCCGGTTGGACCTGGTGGAGAACCGGCTGGTGGGGATCAAGTCTCGGGGTGTCTACGAGACCCCCGCCGGCACCGTGCTCCACCTCGCCCATCGGGAGCTGGAGCGCCTGGTCCTCGACCGCGACACCCTCCACTTCAAGCAGTCCGTCTCCGTGCGCTACGCGCAGCTCATCTACGACGGGCTCTGGTTCTCGACCCTCCGGGAGGCCCTGGCCGCCTTCGTGGACGAGACGGAGGTGGAAGTGACGGGGGAGGTGAGGGTGCGCCTCTTCAAGGGGCGGGCGGAGGCCATCGGCCGCCGTTCTCCCCGCAGTCTCTACCGCCAGGATCTGGCCACTTTCGGGACCGGCATGGCCTACGACCACAAGGATGCGGAGGGTTTCATCCGCCTCTTCGGCCTGCCCGAGCGGGTGCGGGCCCTGACCCGCGAGCGCGCTGCCGGGGACGCGAAGACGGAACCCCTCGGGGAGCGCCTTCCCCGGTCCGCGGTAGAAGCCAAGCGATGACCACCGGCGTCACCGCCCCCCTGGGCTTCCGGGCCGCGGCCATCGCCGCCGGCATCAAGCCCCAGGGCCTGGACCTGGCCCTGATTGTGGCCGACCGGGGATGCGCGGCCGCGGCCGTGTTCACCCAGAACCTGGCCCAGGCCGCGCCCGTCATCGTCTCCCGCGAGCACCTCGCCTCCGGGCAGGCGCGGGGGGTGGTGGTGAACGCAGGCGGCGCCAACGCGGGCACGGGCGAGCAGGGGCTTCGCGATGCGCGCGAGACGGCCGCTCTTCTCGCCCGCGAGATCGGGGGCCGGCCCGAGGAAGTGGTGGTCGCCTCCACGGGCGTGATCGGGGTGAACCTGCCCATGCAAAAGGTGCGGGCGGGGATCGCGAGCGCGGTTCCCGAGCTCTCGCGGGAAGGGGGGGCGGCCGCGGCCCGAGCCATCCTCACCACCGACACCCACCCCAAGGAGGTGGTGGTGGAGTTCCCCCTGGGGGGGGCGACCGCGCGCATCGGGGCCATGGCCAAGGGCTCGGGAATGATCGCCCCCAACCTGGCCACCCTCCTCGCCTTCTTCACCACCGACGCCGAGGTGGCCCCTCCGCTCCTGCGCGGGGCCTTGCGGGAGGCGGTGGGAGAGAGCCTGAACCGGATCACGGTGGACGGCGACACCTCCACCAACGACATGGCGCTCGTCCTGGCCAGCGGCGCCTTGCCCGCCCGAGCCATCCTCGAGGAGGGCCCGGACTACGACCTCTTCCGGGGCGCTCTCGTCGAGGCCGCGCGCCGGGTCGCGCGCCTGATCGTGCGCGACGGCGAGGGGGCCACCCGCGTGGCGGAGGTGCGGGTGGAGGGGGCCCGGCTGGAGGCGGAAGCCGACCGCATTGCCCGCACGGTGGCGGAGTCACCGCTCGTGAAGACCGCCCTAAACGGCGGTGATCCCAATTGGGGCCGCGTCCTGGCCGCGGTGGGGCGCGCGGGGGTGGATGTCGACATGGGGCGAGTGGACCTCTGGCTCGGCGATGTGTGGGTGGCGGAGGGCGGGCGGGCCCGCCCCTATGATGAGGAGGCGGCCCGGCGGGCCTTCTCCGAAGACCCCGTCCGCATCCGCGTGGGCCTGCACGCGGGACGGGCGGTGGGCTGGATCTGGACCTGCGACCTCTCCCATGGCTACGTGGACATCAATGCGCACTATCGCAGCTAGGACGGCGCTCGCCGCTGGGGCCGGGCTCCCCTCGTGAAGCTCTGGGGCGGCAATTACGCGGGCGATCCCGACGCTGTCTTCTGGGAGTTCAACCGCTCCTTCCCCTTCGACCGGCGCCTGCTCGCGGAGGAGATCGCCGCCTCTCAGGCCTACGTTCGCGCCTTGGAGCGATGCGGGGCCCTCCCCCCCGACTCCGCGCGGGCCCTGGAGGCGGGGCTTCAGCAGGTCCTCCAAAAGGCGCTTGCCGACCCGGCCTACTCGGAAATCGATGCCGAGGACGTGCATAGCTTCGTAGAAACCAGGCTCTCCGAGATCGTGGGCGACCTGGCCGGCCAGGCCCACCTCGGCCGCAGCCGGAACGAGCAGGCGGTCACCGCCCTCCGCCTCTGGACCCGCACCGCGATCGACCGCCTCCTCGGGGGGACCTCGGCCCTGGTGACCGCTCTGGTGGAGAAGGGACGTGCGGGGGCCGAGACGGTCATGCCAGGCTACACCCACACCCGGGCCGCGGAGCCGATCACCTTCGGCCACCTGGCCGCCGCCCATGCCTGGGCCCTGGTGCGGGACCATGAGCGCCTGCGCGACGCGCGCGGGCGCGTGGATGTGCTCCCCCTGGGCTCGGGGGCCCTCGCCGGCACGGCCCTTCCCCTCGACCGGGAGGCCCTGGCCCGCGATCTCGGCTTTGCCGCCGTCTCCGCCAACGCCCTCGACGCGGTCATGGACCGCGATTTCGCGGCGGAGTTTGTTTTCGCTTGTGCCCAGCTCCAAACCCACCTGGCGCGGCTGGCCGAGGACCTGATCGCCTTCTCCGGGCCCGGGTACGGCTTCCTCACCCTGCCCGAGGCCTTCACCACCGGCTCCAGCCTCATGCCCCAGAAGAAGAACCCCGACGCCTTGGAGCTCGTGCGCGGCAAGGCCGCCCGCGTGGACGGCGACCTGCTGCGGCTGCTCACCTTGATGAAGGGGCTCCCCGCCGGCTACCAGAAGGACCTCCAGGAGGACAAAGAGGCGGTCTTCGACGCCGCCGACACCGCCGCCGCCTCGCTCGCAGTGATGAAGGGCGTTGTCTCCGGCCTGGGCCTCGTCGCGGAAGCCATGCGGAGGGCGGCCCAGAGCGAGGAGATGATGGCCGCGGGCCTGGCCGTCGCCCTGGCCCGGGAGGGCATGCCGTTTCGCCGCGCCCATGCCCTCGTGGGCTCGCTGGTGGCGGAGGCGCAGAGAGCGGGGACCACGCTCCGGGAGGCAGCCGCCCGCGCCCTCCCCGCCCAGGCCCCGGCGGTGGCGGCGCGCCTTCCCGCCCTCTTCGATCCCGAGCAGGTCGTGCGCACGAAAGCCGCACCGGGGGGGACCGCCCCCGACGCCGTCCGGGCCGCTCTGGACGCGGCGCGAGCCCGGGTCGGGGCCGCCCCTGTCCTGGGCGGGGGCGGCGCGGGACCGGGCGCGGGCCTTCCCGGGAGCGACCTCATTCAGGAAGGCCTCGAGGATTTGAAGCGGGGTGTCGAGTCGGTACCCGCCCTCGTGGTCTCCATCGGCGCCCCGCGCCTGCGCCGGCTCGGCCTCGACGTGCCCTCCCCCTTTCCCACCCCCGAGTTCCGCCTCTACGAGCGGCTACGGAAACTGGACTCCGAGGGGGCGCACACGCGGTACAACGACCTCCTGGGGACGCTCGTCAGCTTCGAGCGGGCGGCCGCATGGGCCAACTAGCGGACGGAGATCGGATCCGGGAGTTCCTGCGCGCGCTCTCTGAAGAGGCGGAGAGGGAGGCGCGGCTCTACCTCACCGGCGGCGCCACCGCCGTGCTCTATGGCTGGCGCCCCTACACCATCGACCTGGACGTCAAGCTCGTTCCCGAGGATGAACGGCTCCTCCGCGCCCTCCCCGTCATCGCGGCGAGGGTGGGGATCAACGTGGAGCGGACATGTCCCGGCGACTACCTGCCCGAGCTCGAGGGCTGGGAGGACCGCAGCCCGCTCGTGGCCCGCGAGGGGCGGTTGGCCTGCCACCACTACGACCTCTGCGCCCAGGCCCTGGCCAAGATCGCACGCGGCCACGTGCAGGACATGGCGGACATCGAGGCCATGCTCTCCCGCGGTCTGGTGGCCCCCCCCGGTCTGCGCGAGCATCTTCGCTTGATCGAGCCCCGGCTGCACCTGTTCCCAGCCATCAATGCTGTCGCGCTGCGTCTTTGGGTCGAGGAGGCGCTGGGGTCAATCCCCCACAAACCCCTGGGCCAGTAAAGCACTCAGAATCAACACTTCTCCAGGCTTCAGTTCCCTGTTCCTGGGCCGTCGAGCCCGGGCCTAGAGGACCAAGAACTTCTTGGGCGGCTGAAGGTGCCGCGCTGACGCTTCCCCCCAGGTCGAAGCAGTCGAGCCGTCGTGTACCACTCCAGACCAGCATCTTTGGAGTCGCTGTTGTTGGACCACACTGGGACAGCAAGAGCCAGGGCGAGAGCAAGCAAATCCACCTCGGAGCGCTTGACCGAACGCGACCCCCGGCAGCCGGTTGCGAGCAGCAGAGGCTGCCCAAGGCTATCGGACCTGCCTCGGCGTCGGTTCGTGTTACCGTGGCATCCTGACTCGCCCACATGACGGGCGCTACGGCCAGGAGGGCCGGAAGTTAGGCACGTGGAGCGTCGAGACCCCCGCCGACGTTTGGCGGACGCCGCGGGAAGCGTGAACGGCACATTCAGGACGCCGACTCCGAGTCAGGGTCGCGCCTCGCGATGGCCCTCTTAGCGGCCTCGAGTTTCCCTGCGTACTCCGAGGGTTCGCACTCGCGCACCGCTAACAGGCGGAGCTGTCCTTCCAGGGCCTGGGGACCATGTCGTAGTGCTTGGCAATGTGCGGAAGGTACTCTCGTACTTCTTCGAGGACACCCTGTGTTGTCAGCACGCTGACATCGGTCCGGGTGAATACCTTGAGCGCCGCATGGCCCAGGACGGCGGACAGAAGGACGTTGGCGTCGGCGGCGACTGCGGCGCCGCGTTTTTCGCCAGGCTTCGAAGTCACGCAGCGCCCTCGCCTCACTCACGCCGTGCGCCTTCAAGTGACTCGCAATCCCCGCGCCTATGCGGTTCAGGAGCTCCTGGCGCAGCTCGACGGGGAGCTCCTGCGGCTCACTCAGGGGGACCAAGAGTCCGGAGAGCTTTCCATGGCGAGTCACGAACACGAGCTCACCACCCCCGGGCCGAGTCAGGCGCAACCGCTTCAATGAGTCTAGGCTTGCCTAGACAACTTGACGCCAACCCGAAAGCATCAACTGGGGGGGCTCACGCCACCCCCCGCGTGAGTCAGTTACCGATCAAGACGGTCGACGAGCCCGTAACGATGACGCCAGGAGCGCAGAGGGTGGACGCTGTGTCGCCCACCCGAGCCGCCCCCCGGCCCCCGATCAGAACGGTTGTCGACCCGATCAGAATCGGTCCGCCCACACACGGCACAACCCCGGTGACGAGGGGGTCGGTTGCGATATCACCGACCCGCGCCGCCGGCTGGCCTCCGATCAGCACCGTAGGCGCTCCCGGACCCGTGATCGCTCCGCCGTTGTCCATCCGATCTCCGACACGCGCAGCTGGGCTCTCCCCGAGCGCGGGAGAGGCAATAGCCATGGCGAGAGCGAGCGACACCCTTGGGATCATAGGTTTCATAAACCTTGCCCTCAGTTGATGGTGACCAGGGGGGCAGTGACCACGACGAGCGCCCCCCCTTTGACGGTGGCGCTCCCGCCCGCGTTGAGAGTGGCGGTTGCGCCCCCCTTCAACTCGGCGTCGATGTCTGCCTGGATCTTCACGCTGGTGCCCGAGACGGTCGCCGTTCCTCCCACAATCTGGACCTTCGCGGCCGGGCCCGTGAGTACGATCCCGTTGTTAGTGACGTCAAGCGAGTACGCGCCGTTGGGGCTTTGAAAGTGGCCGCTGAAAACGCCGGGCGGACCTTGCGGTCCCGTGTCCCCCGCGGGACCGCGAGGGCCGGGGGGACCAGTGGGTCCCACGGCTCCAATCGTCACCACGAACGCGGCGGCCGCGCGGTGCCTCTCCCCGTCTTCGCCCCTCTCCTCACGCGAGCGAGAAACCGTCACCAGATAGTCCCCCGGCTGGTTCTCAAGCCCCGCCACCGGTTGAAGGGACGCCACGATCTGCGTCCGGTTGTTGCTGACGACAGTGAGGGGCGTTCCGTCCAGCGTGACCACGGGTCGGGATGGAAAGTTATTGCCCTCAATCGTGACCTGGCCGACCGTGAAATCAACCGTCGTGCTCACGATGGCTGTTGATCGGTTGTGCTCGTCAGCATTGTCCTCGTGGTCGGTCCTTACCCCGGCGGTAATCGCCAACGCTGAAGAGATCGCTACCCCGCCCAGAAGCAGGGCTCGCTTGGTTCTAGCCGCATACATGGAAACCATTC
>Ga0210399_10001912_pt1 | contig 16218 bp, 17 predicted proteins | sample IncBWC14MmetaG_FD_150865 | JGI IMG/M metagenome (GOLD analysis project Ga0210399, IMG submission 150865) | Forest soil microbial communities from Barre Woods Harvard Forest LTER site, Petersham, Massachusetts, United States - Inc-BW-C-14-M | ecosystem: Environmental > Terrestrial > Soil >...
TATAGGGGCTCATTCCGTAGCGGAAAAATTTGCCTTGGCGGCGGAACGCCGCAGGGGCGATGGCGCGACGGCGTTCAACATTCCTTAACTCAGGGCTATCCCTTGCTCAAATTGTCCGCCGCAAATTCCCAGTTGGCGAGCCTTTCGAGCAGTCCGTTCGCGTAGCCTATCCTTCGACTCTGATAGTCCAGATAGTACGCATGCTCCCACACATCGATGGTCAACAGCGGATTCTGACCCTCGGTCAGCGGAGTGTTCGCATTGCTGGTCTTGATGACTTTAAGCACCCCGCCATCCTCAACCAGCCAAGCCCAGCCGCTGCCGAAAATCTCCACCGCGGCCTTCACCAGTTCCTTCTTGCACGCAACCACGCCGCCAAAGGATGATTCCATCATCTGCTTGAGCGTCGATGGCGGCTCGCCACCGCCATCTGCTTTGAGGCTGCGCCAGTAGAAGGTGTGGTTCCAAGCCTGTGCCGCATTGTTGAATATGGCGATGTGTTCGGGCAGGCGCCAAGCAGCCTTGACGATGTCTTCCAAGGGCAGGTCCGCGAATTCCGTGCCGACGATCAATTTGTTCAATGTGTCCACATAGCCCTTGTGATGCTTGCCGTAATGCAAACTCAACGTTTCGGCCGAAATCATTGGATGCAATGCGCCCAGCTGGTAGGGAAGCGGGGGCAATTCAATGGGTCGGGATAAAGCAGCTGCTGTGCTCATGAACACTCCTTACGCCGAATCGGGGATACCGGATTCTCGCCGGCGATCAGCGTAAGGATCATCAAATCGCGTAACTACCGGCGCGCACCATCAGGCGGCGTAGGTGGATGCTGACGACGGCTCTACGCGCCTTTTGCGCAAATTCGCACATCGCCGCTCTTGGTCGAGATTCTCACGCGCGCGCGGTTGTCGCCGGTCTTGAAGGTCAGGCGCGACCCGGGTCCATGTCGCGCTTCCTCCGGCTTCGGTCCGAAACAATTCCTGATGTCGCCGCTGAAAGTTTGAATATCAAACTCAGCCGAAGGGTTATTGGCAAACTCCAACTTGACGTTGCCGCTCACCGACTCCCCGTCAATTTGCGCGTCGGGACCAAGCGCAAAATTCGCCGTAAAGTCTCCGGATACCGACTGCAGCCGGGCACGCGACGGTGTTCCGAGCGTGATTTTCGCATTGCCGCTCACCGTCGTGACTTCGGTGTCCGCGTTTCCTCCCGTCACCACCACATCACCGCTGACGGCCTTGACTTCGAGGACCTTGGCCGCGGTAGCGTTAATGGTGACATTGCCGCTGACGGAATTTGCATGCACATCGCCCCCTCCCTCGCCGCTGATATTGCCGCTCACGGTTTGCAGCTTGAGGTCGCCGCGGACCGCGGATACCCTGAGGTCGGAACTTACCAGAGATGTGGATACCGAACTGTTGATCGGCACATGAACCAGCAGGTGCGCCTCGCCGTCGGATCCGAATCCGAAGTGCTGCGAACGCAGTATCACATGGATCGAAATGCGATCCGCGCCGCCCGTGACATCGACGCGCTCCACGTTCTTGCCGACTGTGCCGGTGACTGCGACCTCGGGTTTGTCCCAGCCCTGTAGATTGATTTCTCCCGCCACGTTGATGATCTCAACGCTGCCCTGGCTGCTCGCCGGCCGGTGCTCCTCGACCTGCGAGTCGGCATGTGCCGGGATCCAAGGGGCTGCGAGTGAAATCAGGGCACAGGCCAGGATACAAAGCGCTCGGCGCCCAACAAAGTTAGCGTGTGACATCGTCAAATCCTCGTCATAGGGGGTTGGGTGGCCTGGACGACGCGGTCGTACAGGTCGAATTCATCGTGCCACGTGCTTTCCCACAGCTGTTCGAGCACCGGGCTCCCGGGGTCGGCCGCCAACGCCTTGCGGATGTCTTCATGCGCTTGACGGATGACGGCCAAACTGGCTTCGATTTTTGCGCGCGTGGCGGGTTCGAGAAGCGCCAGCCGTTCGCGATAGGTTTTCTGCATCATGTCGCGCGCCAGTACGTATTTCGCATCGGTCGGCTCTTCGAACGAGCTGCTGGCGACCTCGGTCTGAATCAGACGCGGCACGGATCTGCCCTGAAGGACGGCCCAGGTGAACAGGCTGGCAAGACAGGCCGCGGCCACGACGATGCCTGCCGCCAACGCCAATGGCGGAGCGCGACGCGGCGCACGCACGAGGCGCTCGACGATGCCCGGCCACAGATTTCTGGGCGGCGTCACGTCTTTCGGCAGGTTTGCGATCAGCCTGTCCAAGGAATCTTGCTGCCGCTCGTTCATGCTTCCTCCAATCCCAGGTTTGCGGAGAGCAGCGAGCGAGCGCGATGCAACTGCGCCTTGCAAGTGCCTTCAGCAATACCCAAAGCGCGCGCCGCTTCGGCGTGGCTATAACCGTAAATCCCGACCAGCACCAGCACATGCCGCGCGCCTGCCGGCAACGCGGCTATGGCCCGCTCCACATCGAGCGGCGGCGCACCGCTGCCGGGATCGTCTCTGTCGGGCAGCCCCAGTTGCGGCTCGGCCACTTCGTATTCATTGCGCAGACCCTTGCGCCGCGATAACACCGCGTTGACCGCAATCTGGTGAAGCCAGGTTGAGAAGCGGCTGCGGCCTTCGAAGCGCGCCAGCGCGCGCCAGGCGGCCACGAAGGACTCCTGTGTGCAATCTTCGGCGGCCTCACGCTGACCGGTGAGACGCAGGCACAAGCCGTAGATGCGCGGTGCGAACTGCCGGTACAGACGTTCGAATGCGGCCACATCTCCGGCGGCTGCCGCGGCAATCGTATCCGTCGGCTCACCGCCGGCGTCCATGGCAAGTACCCTCTGCAAAGTTTGCATCATCGCGCCGTGCGCCCCCTTCAAGCATTTAGAGGGCGGCAACCCCTCAAGGGTTTAAGCCTGCGTGGGATTTTTGAACAATGCGCCTATGGTGTTGACCGCCCGCTCGGCTTCGGTTCGATCGGGAACGATGCTGTCGTCGTCGAAGCCGTAGTAGTCGCTGTCGCCCAGCGCCTGGAAGACCAATCCGTCGCGCCGCGGCACAAAGGCCACGCCCTTGTAGATCAGCCCATAGTCGACATCGGGCTGCGGTATCGCCCGGGCCAATTGCCCACGTACCGGCGTGAGGGTTTGATCGCCGAACAACGCCCGCGCCCCGTAACCGGTCGCATTGATCAAGGTTTTCTCGCGCAATCTTGCCAGGTCCTGCGGCGTGTGGAATTCCGCGATCTCGATTTTACCGCCGTTGGCGACGAATTCGCTCATCAGCAGCCTTGAGTACGCCGCCAAATTGAACATCAGCTGCGAATTGCGCTTGAGGTATCGCTGCCCGAGCGAATGGCTGCCCGGCGCAAAATCGACGCTCTGGGGAATCAGATCACCGATCAATTCGCGCTGCAGGTTGGCGAAGGCCGGACGGCCCGCGAGTTCACCCGGGGCACGCATCGCTGCATCATCGGATACATAGTAGCTGTCGATGAATTCCACCGGGGTACCCGGCAGCCCCAGGAAATTTTGATAGGTTTGAAACGATGCGCGTGCCATTTGTTCCCAGAGCTGCTTGAACGCCGGGGTCGCGTGTTCCTCGAAGCAGATTCGGGAATCCGGGGTCCACACTCCCGTCGCCAATGACGAGCGCACGTTGGGCGGCAATTCCTTGGCGTAAATCGTAACGCGAACGCCGGCGCGTTGCAGCAGCAAGGCGGAGGTTATTCCCAGCGCGCCGCAGCCGATGACCGCGATGTCCCGCTCGCCGCCCGCCAGCGCTTTCTGCACGGCGATGCCGCTCGATCCCCAGGACAGCGACCAGCCGCTGCCGCCATGACCGTAGTTGTGAATGATCAACTTTGTTCCGATTATTTCCGCGTCCAGGCGCGGTCCCTGCGCTCGAAACGGCCGCGTACATACGGTGATGCGGGTAATCCGGTCGATGCTCGCGCGCACCGGCACGAGTTGCAAGACAGGTGACTTCGCGTCGCGCTTCGTTCCCAGCGTGGCACCGCAGCCTTCGAGTACCCCAAGCAGCGCGGCTGCGCCCGCCCCTGCCAATAGTTGACGGCGTCCGAGTTTTTCCATCCCGCTTCCTCGATCCTTAGGAATCTCAATTGTAATCAGGAATCCCATCAGTTGCTGATATTGCGGGATGCTACCGTTGCCACATGCTAACGTTGCAACGTCGTTATGAAGTGGAGCAGACAATGTCCGGGATCAAGCTCACAGCCACCTGCCTCTTGCTGCTCGGCCTCGCCGGCGGCGTAGCCTTTGCGGCGCGCAATGAGCCGGTCTATCGCGCAGTGGAGGCCAATCGAGCGGCGGCTCTCGAGTTGCTGCAGCAAATCGTCAACATCGATTCTGGAACCGGCGATGTCGAGGGCGGCGCCAAAGTGGACGCGGTGCTGGCGGCCCGGCTGAATCAACTGGGCGCGGAGGTGAGGACCGAAGCGGCCGAAAGCGCCGGGCTGCCCGGCATCCTGGTGGCCGTTTTTCACGGCACCGGCAAGGGCAAAATCCTCGTCATCGCGCACATCGACACGGTATTTGGTTCGGGCACTGCCGCCGGCCGACCTTTCAGCATGGACAAAGAGCGCGCGCACGGCCCGGGGGTTGGCGACGAAAAAGCCGGCGTCGTGAACGCCGTTACGGCGCTCAAGATCCTGCATGACTTGGGATTCAAAAACTTCAAGACCATCACGCTGCTGCTGGATAACAGCGAGGAACGCGGCTCGCTCGGCTCGACCCAGCTGATCAAGCGCCTCGTCCGCGAGCACGATGTCGAGTTCAACATGGAGCCCGGCGATCCGCCCGACGCGCTTACCGTCTGGCGCAAGGGGTCGACCACCATCCACATTGAGGTCAAAGGGCGCGCCGCGCATGCCGGAATGGCGCCTCAGGATGGCCGCAACGCTGCACTCGAGCTCATTCACCAGCTATCGACCCTGGAGGGCGCATTTCCGCATTCCGGCCCCGGCACCACGGTCAATCTGACCGTGATGCGTTCGGGGGAGCGAACCAATATCATTCCGGACTCCGCGGACGCCGCACTCAACGTGCGCTATCGCGAACCCGCGGAGTTGGAGGCGGTGATAAAGAAGATCGAAGCCGATGCCCGCACCACCGAGATCCCGGACACCACGGTGACCATTTCTCGTGAACGCTCGTTTCCGCCGCTCACCGAAAACGCACAGATTGACGCCTGGGCCGCGCGCGCCCGCGCCATCTATGCCGAAATCGGCAAAACGGTGGAACTGTCGGGAAACGGCGGCGCCTCCGAGTCGGCCCTGGCCATGGCGGAAGGCACGCCGGCGCTCGATGGACTGGGGTTCGTCGGCGGCGATTTTCACACGGATCACGAATGGATCGATTTGAACAGCGTAACGCCCCGCTTGTATTTATTTACCCGATTGTTGATGGAGGCCGGCGCAAACCCGCAAAATGCACGCTAGTCACCTTGTGAGCACACAATGTCGGTAGTTGTCTGTCCTGCCTGTGATCTGGCGCACCGCGCGAGCCGCGCGCCCGTGACCGAACGCACCCGCTGCGTGCGCTGCCACGCGCTCGTGCAACGGCGTGAAAACCGCCACATCGATGCAGCCATCGTCCTAGCTGCCACGGCGCTGGTTTTGTTCCTTCTGAGCAACGCATATCCGCTGGTCGAGATCAATTACAATGGCACCTCCCGAGCGGCAACTCTGCTGGATGCGGCCGAGGGGCTTTACGCCCAAGGTCATGCCGCTCTCGCCTGGCTGGTATTCATCACCACCGTGCTGGGTCCCTTGCTGCAGATTGCGATTAACTTGTATCTGCTGATTCCATTGCGCGGCAAGCGGCAGGCACCCGGTCAGAACGCGTTATTTAGATTGCTCACGCAGATCAGGCGCTGGACCTTTGTCGAGGTGTTCATGCTTGGGAGCATCGTTGCCTTGGTGCGCTTGTCGGGTTACGCACAGGTAATGACCGGAGTCTCCTTGTGGTCATGCGCATTGCTCATGTTGACATTGGCGGCGCTGACCACGCATACCTCCCCCGCACAGTTCTGGCGCTGGGTCGAGCGGAGCCGGCCGTGACGACGCATGTCACGGGTCGCAGCCTCGGTCTGCTCCACTGCCTGCAGTGCCATGCCACGGTGCGTGCCCTGAATCTTGAGTACCCGCGTTGTCCCCGCTGCCATGCGCATCTTTTTGAGCGCAAGCCACACAGTCTGGGCGTGACCGCGGCCTTGCTGGTATGCGCCGCAATCCTGTATGTGCCGGCCAACCTGCTGCCGGTGATGTACACCCGCTCACTGCTCGAGGACGAAAGGGACACCATCATGAGCGGGGTCCTGGTGCTACTGAACAACTCCTGGCCGATCGCGGTGCTGGTATTCGTCGCCAGCATCGTGGTGCCACTGCTCAAAATCATTGCGCTCAGCGTGCTGGTGGTTTCGGCCTGGCGTCGCTCGCCGCGCCAGCGCGCGCAACGCAGCCAGCTCTTTCGCATGGTCGAATTCATCGGACGCTGGTCGATGCTCGATGTGTACGCCATCTCGCTGCTGGTCGCGCTGGTGCAGATCAGGACCCTGGCATTCGTAGGCGTCGGTTGGGGCGCCTTGTGCTTCGCTGCGGTCGTTGTATTGACGCTGTTCGCGGCGCGCACATTTGACGAGCGCCTGCTGTGGGATGCCGCAGCATGAGCGACGCGCCGAAATCCGAACTGGACGATCTTCCCGCGGCGGTGCCGGCGCGCACCCTGTGGGGGCGCCTGCCGTTGGTTTGGATCCTGCCGGCGGTGGTGGTTCTCGTGGGCGGCTTCGTGGTGGTTCGCGAACAACTCGCGCGGGGCACCGCGATCGAAATTCGCTTCCAAAATGCCGAGGGCCTGGAGGCGAGCAAGACCAAGGTGCGCTACAAAGATGTCGAGATTGGCGAGGTGAGCGACATTCGAGTGGGGGACGACCGCAAGGAAGTCATCGTTACGGCGAATATTCACCGCAATGCGGTCGCATACCTCGTCGCTGATACACGATTCTGGGTGGTGCGCCCGCGCGTGAGCGGCGCCGGGGTATCGGGATTGAGCACCTTGGTTTCCGGCGCCTACATCAGTGTGGATGTGGGTCAATCGCAATCCAAGATAAAAAGCTTCGTCGGTCTCGAGGTGCCGCCGATCGTGACCTCGGATCTGCCGGGCCGCGGGTTTATTTTACACGCCGACGACTTGGGTTCATTGGACATCGGCTCGGGCGTCTTCTACCGCCATATCATCGCCGGCCAAGTCGTGGGCTACACGCTGGACCCGGCGGGCGCCGGCGTCACGATCAAGATATTCGTCAATAAGCCGTTCGACTCCTATGTCACGGGCGCCACTCGTTTCTGGCAGGCGAGCGGAATCGATATGTCGCTCAACGCGGACGGGGTGCGGCTGCGAACCGAGTCCCTGACCTCGATTCTCGAGGGCGGAGTTGCGTTTCAATCGCTGCCCGGCGGCACGCGAACTCCGGCGGCGGGCGACACGGACTTTACGCTGTATCCGGATGAAGATCGGGCGATGCGGCCGACGGACGCTGAGATTCGTCCCTTCGTCATGTACTTCAAAGACTCGCTGCGCGGATTATCCGCGGGCGCGCCGGTCGATCTGCATGGCATCATCGTGGGCGAGGTCAAAAGCCTCGACGTCGAGTACGACCAGGCTTTAGGGTCTCTCGCATTTCCGGTGGTCGTCGAGCTCTATCCGCAGCGGCTGCGCGGGCGTGCGCGCCACCCCGGCCGTCGGGCAACACCGCGCGACGACAGCGAAACGGCCAGCCGCGCATTGATCGACAGTCTGGTGGCGCATGGGCTGCGCGCCGAATTGAAGACCGGGAATTTGTTGACCGGCCAGAAGTTCGTTGCGTTGGATATCCATCAGGATGCCCCGAGGGAGAAGGTCGCCTGGAGCGAGGCGCCCGCGATATTTCCGACCATCTCGAGCGGGCTCGACGATATACAGGATTCCGTCGCCAGTATCGCGAGAAAGCTCAACAAAGTACCCTTCGATCAACTTGCCTACCGCCTGATGAGCGCGACGGCCTCCCTGGATCAGGCTCTGAAGAGCGCGGATCATTTGATGCAAAACGTCGACAGCAACATCGCACCCCAGGTGCAAAGCACGTTGAGCGAAGCCCAGGCGGCCATGAAGAATGCCAGGGATTTGTTGGGCCAGGAGTCTCCGTCACAGAGCGACCTTGGTTCGACGCTGATGCAAGTATCGCGCGCCGCGAAATCGATCAGCGCGCTCGCCGATTATCTGGAACGACATCCGGAATCGCTGTTGCGCGGCAAACCGAGAGATCCACCGTGAAGACCATCATTCTGGTTGCGTGCGCGCTATGCGGCACGGCAGGCTGTGCCACCCGCCAGCCGGATCATTTCTATGTGCTGGCGGCGCAGCCCTCCGATATTCGCGATTCCCTGCCGCGCAACAATCTACAGGCCGCCCTGCGCCTGACGCTGCCCTCGCTCGTGGACCGCAATGAAATGGTGCTGGCGACGCCGGACGGAGTGGCGGTGATGGAGCACGAACGCTGGGCCGCGCCGCTCGCGGATCTCATGGCCACGACCCTGCGTCAGGACATCGAGCGGCGCCGCGGCGATGTGCTGATCTCTCGCTGGAGCGCGGATCCGGGAATTTCCCGGGTTCGCATCGAGGTGGACATCGTACAGTTGTCGGCGCGGCGCGGCTCTGAGGTCAGCATCGAGACGCAATGGCGCGTGACCGATGCGGGCCACACATCCATCGGCCGCGAAGTGTTTGTGGCGCCTGTGCATTCGGACAGCTATGCGGCCCTTGCGAGCGCGTTGAGTACGTGCGTCGGACTGCTGGCGGACCGGTTGGTCAAGGAATTTCCGCCGGGCTAGCTGGCGCAGCCTCGAAACGCGTGATGAAGATGGCCAATTGGCAATACAGCCAGAAATACGATGTCTTGATTCTCGGCGCCGGCGCGGCGGGACTGGCCGCCGCTCGCCGGCTGGCTGCGGCGGGAAAATCTGTCGCCGTTGTCGAGGCGCGCGAGCGGATCGGCGGGCGGATATTTACCGCGCCGCCAGCGCCGGGAACCGCTGCGGCAACGATCCCGATCGAGCTCGGCGCAGAATTCATCCACGGGCTGCCTCGCTCGAGCTGGGATTTGATTCGCGAAGCCCAACTCGCCACCTACGAGCTCGACGGGGAGCCGTGGTGTTTCGACGACGGACTGCTGCACGCTTGCGGCGAGGAGCGTCGCCGGGCGTTCGAGGTGGTGGCGCAAATGCCAGCGTGGCTGGCAGCACAGCCTGCCGGTAGCGACGCGACATTCGCCGAATACCTGAAACGCACGGCAATCGATGCCTCGCTCGCGGAACGGGCCTCCGGCTACGTCGAGGGCTTCAATGCCGCCGACCGCAATATCATCGGGGTCGCGGCGCTCGCGCGCCAGCAGCGCGCCGAGAATGACATCCAGGCCGACAGGATATTTCGGATCTGCAGAGGTTATTCAGCACTACCGCAGTTCTTGGCGGATCAATTCCGGCAATCAGGCGGCACCATTATTTTCCGACGGCCGGTGCGCGCGATTCGCTGGTCGCGCGGCGCGGTGAGCTTCGGCGGGCTGGACGCCGAGAATCGAGCATTCGAGCTGCACGGCGAGCAGGCGGTGATCACGCTGCCGCTCGGAGTATTGCAGGCTGAGGCAGTGCAATTCGACCCGCGGCCCGATGACCTGATGAGGCAAGCGGCGCGCATGGCGATGGGGCCGGTGCTGCGGCAAACGCTGCTCTTCGATGCGCCCTTCTGGGAAGGTGCGCAGCCGAGTGCTGCAGGGGCGCGCGCCACGGAAGGAATCGCAGATCTTGGTTTCTTGTTTGCGCGCGAGGAAACGCCTGCGACCTGGTGGACGGTCCGGCCGGAGGCGGCTCCCATGCTCACCGCATGGACAGCGGGCCCCAAGGCAGTTGCGCTGGCAAAGAAAGCCGCTCTCAGCGGCGAGCCGCGCACGCTTCTCGCTGAGGCGCTCCGGGTGTTGTCGAAGATCTTTGGATTGGAGGCGGCCACCATCGAAAAGATGCTGGTCAGCTGGCACACCCACGACTGGCAAGGCGATGCCTATTCACGGGGTGCCTATAGCTATGCGCCCGCGGGCGCCCTCGATGCCTCATTGCGGATGACGCAGCCAGTGGCGCAAACTTTGTATTTTGCGGGTGAGCACACTGATACGGAAGGTCACTGGGGAACGGTCCATGCAGCCCTCAACAGCGGACTTCGCGCCGCCGAGCAATTGCTGGAAGCGCGACCTTAAGATTGCATAGGCGCCAGGCCCGCGGGCGATTTCGTTCGATGCTACGATGAGCCACGCGGAGACATGTGTGAAATATCGCCACCTCGGCAGCAGCAACCTCCTGGTATCCGAAATCGCGTTCGGATCCTGGCTCAATTTTTCCGACACCTTCGCCAAGGACAACGCCATCGCTTGTGTGCATCGGGCGCTGGATCGCGGAATCAACCTCCTCGATACGGCGAACGTGTATGCCCGGGGCGCGGCCGAACGGCTGCTGGGCGAAGCGCTGTCGGGAATCAATCGCGACAGCTTCGTACTCGCCACGAAATTGTATTTTCCGATGAGCCGCACCGACCGCGGACTGTCGCGCGCTCAGGTGTTCAAGCAGCTCGATGAGTCGCTGTTGCGCCTCAATCTCGAGTATGTCGATCTGTACCAATGTCATCGCTACGATGCGGATACGCCGCTCGAAGAAACCATGCAGGCATTGAGCGAGGTGGTGCGCGCCGGCAAGGTTCGCTACATCGGCTTTTCGGAATGGCCGGTCGACAGGGTACGAGCCGCACTCGCGATCCCGGGCGTGGAGAAATTCGTGTCAAGTCAGCCGCAGTATTCCCTGCTGCATCGCGACCCTGAAAAGGCGGTCATCCCCTTGTCATCGGTCAGCGGCATTTCGCAGATCGTCTGGTCGCCGCTGGCACAGGGCATCCTCTCGGGAAAGTATCTTCCCGGCGGCAAACTTCCCGGCGACAGCCGCGCCGCCAACGATGCGATCAACGGTTTCTTCAGCCAGACGCTGCTGCAACGCGCTGTGCTCGAAGCCGTGCAATCGCTGCGGCCGATTGCAGCCAGTGCGGGTTTGACGCTTGCCCAATTCGCGCTTGCCTGGGTGCTGCGGCAACCCAACGTGGCGTCGGCAATCATCGGCGCGACCCGTCCGGAACAAATCGAGGAAAATGCCGGCGCGTCGGGAATCGAGGTGCCTGCCGAGTTGTTCGAAAAAGCCGAGGGAATCATGGCAAGAGCCGTGGGGGGAACTTAAGAGATGAAAATCAGTGCGCGCAACGTGCTGCCCGGAACGGTCAAGGCCGTCACTCCGGGTGCCGTCGATAGTGAGATTCTCGTGGAGTTGGCGCCTGGTCTTGAAGTGGTCGCCATCATCACCAAAGTATCGGCGGAAAAGCTCAAGCTGAAGCCGGGAGCCAAGGTCTACACCATCATCAAGGCTTCAAATGTGATGATCGGGGTGGATTGAACGGCCCGCCCGCCTCGCTCCAGATCTGCCGCGCCCATTGCGCGAGCTGCATGGATTCCGCCCATCGATCCGATAATTCGCGGCCGTCGTGGTCGGTGATCGCATAGTCGGGCGGCCCGAGTTCGCAAATGAATGCCAGTGCCGCGCCGTCGGCGCGATGCTGCGCACGCCACGCTGCAAAGCCCTGCCGCCACCAGCGCTGAAACAGCGTCACCCATTTTGCGTTCTGAGCAAATCGCAGCGCGATCTGAATCTGCCCGCGCGCCGCAATGCGGCCTTGAAACGAATCGGAGCGCTGCAGGACGCTTTCGATCAATGCCTCGAGGAACGGCGGCGGCGGACAAGGCATCTCGCGATCCACCACATAGTGCGACAGATCGGCCGACATGCGCATTTCCGGCACGGCCTCGAGCAACTGCACGGTGGTGTAAAGATCGTTGGTGATGCAGTTGCGATGCGTCTCGAACTGAATGGGCATGCGCTCTTGTTCGGCCACGCGCAGCCAACCTTCGATCAGCGGCACCATATCCCCAAGCTTCACGGGCATCATCTGGCCGATGACCACGACAAACGGCGCGGCGATGCGCTGCGCCAGGCGCAGTGCCGGGCGCAGAGCCTCGATGGACGTTGGAAATGCGGTCAACGCCCCGGCCAGTCCGGTGCGCGCGAATTGCGCGACCGAGGATTCCGCTTGCGCCTGGCTTAGCGCGCCAAGATCGATCGCCATGCCGTCGAATCCCGCCTGCCGCACGCGATCGAATTTTTCGGACATCGACGCTTCGGGCGCCGTCAGTCCATCCATCGCCCATAAGGCCTGATAGACCAGCAGGCGATCACCCATGCTGCGGGTCGGCGATCCAGGTACTGCTGTCCGGATAATCGGCTTCGGTCTTTCCGGCTGCAAAGGCGCGCAGCACGGCAATTAGAAAACCCAGGTAGGTCATCGACGGCGGCGCTGCGCCGCGCTGCGTAAAGACGATGTCGTTGAGCCGATGCAGGCGGTGGAATGGAACGCCAGGAAAGGCGTGATGCGCGGTGTGATACTGCATCTGCCATCCCAGCCAGCGCATCAGCGCATTGGTGCGCGTGCTGCGGGTGTTCTTCAGCACGTTGTCCTCGTGCGTGAGGCCGAGATGCTCGATGGTGTTCTGCAGCTGGTGCACGCACTTCATGGCCAGCATGGGCGCAAGCCACAACCACACCGCGGCCCAGTTGCGGGTGGCCACCGAGACCGCTGCTATGAGAACGTAACCCGCCAGATGCCATCGCGCCTCGTGCACCAATTCGGCATGGCGCGCCGCGGGCAGATACGGTTCGGTGACTACTCCCGCGGAGAAGCGAACGATGCGACGCCAGCGGGTGTACCAATAAGTAATGCCCGACATCCACAGCAGGAACGAAGTTCGTGTATAGCGCGGCCGCACCAACTCGCCGTCGCGCGCCCAGTCCTGGGTGAAGCGGTGGTGCGCGATGTGCTGAATCTGGTCAAAGGTCCGCGGATAGAACAGCACGAACCCGAATGCCCGGCCAAGCCATTCGTTCAGCCATTTGGTGCGGAACACGGTCCAGTGGCTGAGTTCGTGCTGTCCGGCATAGAGAAAATTGAGCAGCACACCATGCATCATGAATAGCGGTATGGCCCAGGGCGTACCGCGAACCAGCCACAGCAGCGTGCCGGTGACAGCGATGGCGCCGAGATGCGATAGCGATTGAACGGCGCCTTGGGCGTCGGACGGCACGCACAGACTCCTGAGAGTCGCCGCGTCAATCACGTCCCGTCGCACGAACACTTCGTCCACTTGCCGCTCCTCGCGTCGCGAATTCCAGTATCCTAAGCCAAACACTCACCTTGGGGAAATTCATGCTGTCCAGACGCGCCCTGTTGCGAAGCGCGGGCTCGCTTCCATTGCTTGCAGCGGGAGCCGCCTTTGCTCGCAGCACACCTAAGCCCACGCTCAAGTCCATCACCGGCGACGCCAGGCCAATTTCGGCGGATGAGCGCCACGCGCGCATCGCCAAGGTGCAGGCGCTGATGGCGCAGCGCCAAGTTGCCGCCCTGCTGCTCGAGCCCGGCTCCTCCCTCGACTACTTCACCGGCATCCAATGGCATCGATCCGAGCGCACGACGGCGGCCATCGTACCGGCCAGCGGCGAGATCCTGGTCGTCACGCCGGCATTCGAGGAACCCTCGGTTCGCGAAACTCTTCAGGTGGGCGGCGATGTGAGGCCTTGGAACGAACACGAGAGCCCGTTCGAGCGCATCGTGCAAGGCCTGAAGGACCGCGGCATCAATTCGGGGGTGATCGCGGCGGAGTCCACCATTCGCTTTTTCATCATTGCCGGGATCCAGCAAGTGTCCAGTGCGTACCAGATCATCCCTGCCGATGAGTTGGTGCGCGCCTGCCGGCTCATCAAGTCCCCGGCTGAACTGGCGCTGATGCAGATGGCCAACAATGTGACCATCGAAGCGCTGCGCTACGTTCACACGCAGGTGGCTCGGGGCATGAGCGCGTCGGCGATCGCGGCGCTGATGAACGATGCCACCTTTGCGCTCGGCGCAAGCTCCTCGGATTTCAGCCTGGTTCTGCTCAACGAAGCGTCCGCATACCCGCATGGCTCTGTAAAGCCGCAAGAAGTGCGCGACGGTTCGACCATTCTCATGGATTGCGGCTGTTCGGTGCATGGCTATCAATCCGACATTTCCCGTACCTGGGTGTATGGGGATGCAAGTCCCCGCCAGCGCAAGGTATGGAACACCGTCAAACGCGGCCAGGAGATTGCTTTGGAAACCGCGAAGATCGGCGTTGCCACTGGCAGCATCGACGATGCCGTGCGCCGTTACTACGAAAGCGAAGGCTGGGGGCCCGGCTATCGCTTGCCGGGTCTTTCGCACCGCACCGGCCACGGCATTGGCATGGACGGTCACGAGCCGGCGTATCTCGTGCACGGCGATGCAACCCCGCTGCAGGCTGGGATGTGCTTCTCCGATGAACCGGGTATCTACATTCCCGGTGAATTCGGCATCCGCCTGGAGGACTGTTGGTACATGGGTGCATCCGCACCGAAGCTGTTCACGCCCCTGGCCAAATCGCTGGACCAGCCCATCTAACTTTCCTTAGGGTGCCCAAGCGGATGTATCTCGCGCTCTTGTCACTGTGTGCGTGGGCCTATCTTTTTTTCGCTCACGGCGCTTTCTGGCGGTCCCGACCGGAGCTTCCGCCCGCCGTACCGCCGCAGTTTCCGGACGTCGACATCATCGTACCCGCCCGCAATGAAGCCGCCACAATCGGCGCGGTGATACGCTCGCTGCTGGCGCAGGACTATGGCGGCGCTTTCCGCATTACATTGGTCGATGATAATTCTAGCGACGCGACCGCAGCTTGCGCCGGGGAGGCGCCAAACCTTCGGCTGATGCGCCTGGACTCGAAGCCGGAAGGCTGGTCGGGAAAATTGTGGGCATTGAGCCAGGGACTCAAGGATTGCCGAGCTCCCATCGTGCTGTTCACCGACGCCGATATCGTCCATGACCCGCGGCATCTGTCAGCGCTGGTGGCGCAGCTCCTGGCTGCGCGCCTGGATTTGGTGAGCGAAATGGTGCGCCTCAATTGCGCGAGCCTCGCTGAACGCGCGTTGGTCCCGGCGTTCGTGTACTTCTTCCAGATGCTGTATCCGTTTGCGAAGGTAAACGACCCACAGTCGGCGGTCGCGGCGGCGGCCGGCGGGACGCTGCTGATCCGCCGCGAGATGCTCGAACGGATTGGCGGAATCGTCGCAATCAAGGCGTCCCTCATCGACGATGTCGCCCTGGCGCGCGCGGTCAAGCCGTTGGGCCGCATTTACCTCGGCCACTCCCGACTCGCCACATCCATCCGGCGCTACTCCACCTTCGCCGATATCTGGCACATGATTTCGCGAACCGCATTCACCCAACTGCGCCATTCCGCCGCACTGCTTGGCCTGACGCTGGCTGCATTGACCCTGGTCTGGCTGGTGCCGCCCGGCGCCGCGCTGTTCTGCCGGGGTTGGGGACTCCTCGCCGGCCTGAGCGCCTGTCTACTGGCGGCCGCGAGCTTCGTGCCCACTCTGGCGCGCTATCAGCGCAGTTATTGGTGGGCCGCCGCGCTGCCCTTGATTGCGCTGTTCTATATGTCCGCGACCTTCGGATCGGCGCTTAATTTCTGGCGGGGCCGCGGCGCCCATTGGAAGAACCGCGACTACCCGCGCTAGTTCCTGGCGGCCGCCGTGGCCGCAGGCGGCAATGCCTTCAGCACCTGCGCCTTGATGGAAAAGCCGTTGATTTCCTGCGGTACGCAGTCGGTGCGATAGCTCAAGGCCCGCAGCGTGAAACTACCGGCGATGAGGTCTTTCATCTGTTCCAGAAGTTCGCAGTCGCCGTCGCTCATGATGATGGGCCGGGAGGAATTCACCACCACTGCGGTCCAGTGGGCGTTGACGGCATCGGGCGCGCCCGCATCAGCCGGAGCCAGAGTATAAAAATCAGCATCGAGGGCCGCGACGCGGCCCGGCGCGAGTTCATGCGGGCAGCCGTTCGCCTTGACATTAAGATCCGCTCGCGCCCCGAAATACAGCAACAGCGCACGCACGTGATCTTCGATGCCGGCGCAGCTATAGCGCGCAATGATCCCGAAGTAGTGAAATGTCGCCGAGTGATGCTGCCAGGTGCTCGC
>Ga0210399_10001915_pt1 | contig 16210 bp, 10 predicted proteins | sample IncBWC14MmetaG_FD_150865 | JGI IMG/M metagenome (GOLD analysis project Ga0210399, IMG submission 150865) | Forest soil microbial communities from Barre Woods Harvard Forest LTER site, Petersham, Massachusetts, United States - Inc-BW-C-14-M | ecosystem: Environmental > Terrestrial > Soil >...
AACATAGCATCGGCGGCGTTCGAAGGCGTTGCCTCTGTTTCAGGGGGGCGGACGCGCTGAATCTTCACCCGCGCGACGCGCTTCCCGTCCATTTCCACGACCGAGAAGCGAAAGTTGCCATACTCAAAGCTTTCTCCGCCCTTTGGAATGAAACCCAATTGGTCGAGGACGAAACCACCCACGGTCGCGTAAGCCGGATCGTCCGGCAAGCTGATGTTGTATTGCGTGTCCAGGTCGCGCACATTCAAGGCGGCATCAAAAATCAGCGCGCCATCCGCGAGCGTGAGTGGCCGCTCGACAACGTCAAACTCGTCGTGAATCTCTCCCACCATTTGTTCGAGGATGTCTTCCATGGTCACCAAACCGAGGATACTGCCAAATTCGTCCACCACCAGGGCCATCCCGACGTGGTGGGTGCGCAACTCGAGAAGCAGTTCGCTGGCGGGCTTGGTCTCGGGCACGATTAGCACTTCGCGTAAAACGCGCCGCAAATCGAAAGGCGGCGGTGAAAGATTTTCTTCGAGGCGGCGTTCGCGATCGAGAAGGATCCATATCATGTCCTTGATATGCACGAAGCCGAGGATGTGGTCTGCCGTGCCGCGGTAAACAGGGATCCGCGAACGCTGCGTTGTTGCGAAAACTCGCATCACTTCGTCCAGGTTGGATTCCACGGGAAGCGTGTGTATGTCCGGCCGCGGCACCATAATCTCCCGCACCTGGATCTGCGCGAGTTCCATGGCGCTCAGTATGAATTTTTCCTCGCCGGGTGCTATCAATCCGCGTTCGCGGGCCTGCTGAATTTGGATTTGGAGCTCTTCGGTCGAATGCGCAACACCATGAACCTGCGCTGAAGTAACTCCCAAAGCCTTCACAATGGCGCCTGATATCCCATCGAGCAAATGAATCGCCCAGTGAAAGGTGTTCAGGAACCAATGGAACGGCAGGGCAACCAGCAATGCCACACGCTCGGCACGCGCTAGACTGAGCGTCTTGGGAACCAATTCCCCGATCACGACATGCAAAGCGCTCAAGAGGGCGAATGCGCATGCCAGCGCGATGGCATGGGCGAACAGCGCGGTATTCGCTCCCAAACCTCTGGGCCAAATCGCCTGAATCATTTTCGCAAACGTCGCTTCGCCAAGCGCGCCAATTGCCAAGCTGGTGAGGGTAATGCCAAGCTGAACGCCTGACACGACGCGATGCAAATCACCGAGGAGTGCTTCAACCACGCGCGCCCGGGCATTCCCCTTCGCCACCAACTGCCGGAGGCGTGACAACCGGACCGCGACGAGGGAAAACTCCGTCGCTGCAAAAAAGCCATTCAGCGCAACCAAAGCCAGGACACCAATCAGGCGCACTGCCAACATAGGCGGATTCTTTCTCCCTGCGGCATTGTAGCAGCATGGTGTTCGCCCCATACGGGCTCGTTCGGAATCATCAATAACGCTCGGTTGCAGACCCGCAACGGGTCCTCTACACTCAATTTTTGCCTAAATCGGGTGGGAGTAAACTTGCGCGCCATTCTTCGGGTTTTCTACTGGATCTTCGCCATTCTCGTAATTGCAACAGCCGCCTCAGCGTGGTGGTACATCTACCGCCCTCTGCCGCAGATTGACGGCAGCGCTTCCCTGCCCGGTCTCGAGCACGAGGTCACCGTCGAACGTGACCTCTGGGGCGTCCCCCACATCCGAGCCGCGTCGCTGGAAGACCTCGCGGAGGCCCAGGGCTACGTCATGGCGCAGGACCGCCTCTGGCAGATGGATTTGCTCCGCCGCGTTGCCCGAGGGCAGCTTTCTGAAATCCTGGGCCCCAAGACCCTTCTCATCGACAAGGAGTTTCGAACGAATGGCTTCGCTGGCGCCGCGGAGCGTGACGCCACGCTTCTCGATCCCGAATCTCGCAAGATGATGGAAGCGTATGCCCGCGGTGTGAACCAATTCATCGAGCAGCACAAAAAGAGTCTCCCGCTAGAATTTTCACTCTTACGATACGAGCCCAGTCCCTGGCAGCCCTCCGATACTCTGACGATTTCCGCCTATATGTATCGAACTCTTACGGACACCTGGGAAAGAGAGTTGAATCGCGCCAAAGTTGTGGAACGTGCTGGCGCCGATCGTGCGAAGGATCTCTTCTCCGAAGAAGCAGTGATGGACCATTTCGTCGTCGGTGATCCCAGGGTTATCGATGATGGCTCGCAACGTTCCGCAGCCGGCGCCGACGATGAAGATGACGACGACATGCACCCGGATACCGTGCTGAAAGCTGGCCGCGGGGCTTCGAGCGGCATTCTGACTCGGGAGAGCGATCCCGACCTTACCACCGCTCTCGCGCAGTCCATTCAAGAATTTCTCCAGGAATCAAAAAGCGAGATTCGCCAGGGCCTCGGCAGCAACAACTGGGTCGTAAGTGGCGCACATACCGCCACTGGGAAGCCCTTGCTCGCCAATGACACTCATCTCGAGCTCTCCATTCCGTCCATCTGGTACCAAATTCATCTCACCGCACCCAGCTGGAACGTCAAAGGCTTCACCCTGCCCGGCGCGCCGATGATCATCATCGGCCACAACGACCACATCGCCTGGGGCCTCACCAATAACGGCGCCGACGTTCAGGACCTGTACGTCGAGACGTTCAATCCAGCATCGCCAGATGAGTATCGAGTAAAGGGCGCATGGACGAAGGCACAAATCATCGACGAAACCATTCTTATCAAAGGCCAGCCAGACGAACACCTGAAGATTACCGTGACGCGGCACGGCCCCGTCGTTCATCGCGAGGGAGACAAAGCCTACGCACTGCGCTGGACCGCCACGGAACCCGGCGGGCTCGCCAACAGCTACAACGGGCTGGGCAAAGCGCGCAACTGGAAAGAATTTCGTGAAATCATGAAACGCGTCTGGGGACCGGGTCAGAACGCGGTCTATGCCGATGTCGACGGGAACATCGGCTACATTATGGCCGCGCGCGTGCCGATTCGAAAGAAGGGACACGGCGAAGTGCCTGTCCCGGGAGACGCAGACGATTACGAATGGACCGGCTATATTCCCTTCGACCAGCTCCCCCAGGCTTTGAATCCCGCCAGCGGCCTAATCGCCACTGCCAATGCCCGCGTGGTCGGGCCGAATTACAAACCTTACCTAACCGACCGTTGGGGCGATCCCTACCGCACCGCCCGCATCTACGACCTACTTCACGACCGGCACGATTTACGTCCTGAAGACATGTTGAAAGTTCAGACTGACACATACAGCTACCCCCATGTCTTCCTCGCCGATCAATTGTTGGCCGCTGCGAAGACGGTGAGTCCGCACGACCCACGCGCCAAAAAACTGATCGATGGCTTGAAGGATTGGAATGGAATTGCAGATGCCGACTCGCCGGAAGTCTCCTTCTTGCACGCCGCGCGCCGGGCAGCCATCGACCTCCTGCTCGAACCATTCCTTGGGAAAGACACGAATCTCTATGGGTGGCGGAGCATGACATTTCTCCAAAAGATTTTGACCGGCCGGCCCGCAAAATGGCTGCCTTCTGCCTACAGGAACTATGACGAGTTGCTCGTGGCCGCTGCGGACCGCGCCGTCGACAGTCTGGCCAATCAAAGCAAGAGCCAGCGCGTCGAGGATTGGGCCTGGAAGCGCTTTAATTCGCTCGACATGTTTCATCCGCTTGGCCACGAAGGACTGCTGAAACGCTTCCTCAGCATCACTGATAAGCCGCAGTCTGGAACGGAGTACAGCGTACGCGCGGCCAGAAAGACTCACGGCCCGGCTATGCGCTTCGTGGCAAACCCCGGAAACTGGGATGAATCCATTTTGCTGATTACTGCCGGTCAATCCGGCCAGCCGGGCAGCAGTCATTATTCCGATCAGTTTTCGTTTTGGTACGAAGGCAAGCCTGTCTTTGGCTCGTTCAGTGACGCTGCCGAGGCGAAAGAGCGAAAACATACCCTCACGCTCAAACCGGGTTCTTGATCCCGTCCAGCCCTTATGCCTGAACTCCCGGAAGTGGAAGCTGTCGTTCGCACGCTCCGTCCCCTCGCCCAGGGTCGGCGAATCCGTTGCGTCCACGTCTTTCACTCTATCGCCACGAAGCCGCAATCCGCGTCGCGTGTCGCCCTTGAGGCCCAAGGTCGCCGCATTCGCATCGTGGATCGCAAAGGCAAGTATGTGCTTCTCGTCTTGGACCGCGGGTTGCTGACAATGCATTTTCGGCTCGATGGCCAACTCCTATGGTTTTCCAATGGCAAAGAACTTCTGAAACTTGCTAACCAGGGTGAAAACGGTGTTCACGTGGACGTTGCCTTCGAACTGGACAAAGGTGTCCTCGGATTCGCTGATCGCCGCCACTTCGGCCGCGTTCACGTCTGGGAATCCGCCAATCATTGCCCCGGGCTCCGCCTGATGGGCATCGACCCCCTCTCGCGAGACTTCACCCCCAGCCGCTTTACCCAATTGCTCGCTGGTTCAAAGCGCCCCTTAAAGGATTTCTTGCTGGATCAAACGCGCGTCGCGGGGATTGGCAATATCTACTCTTGCGAATCGCTTTGGCACGCTCGCCTCGACCCTCGCCGCCGCGCCAACACCTTGAAACCGCAGGAAGTGCGCCGCCTTCACAAAGCAATTGTGTCCGTTCTCGCGCGTGCCTTAGAATGCTGTCTGCATCCGGCGCCCGACTTTCGCGATCCGGAGTGGTGGTTCCAGGGGTTGGAAAATATTCTTCGCGCCTACGGCCGCGAGGGAAAACCCTGCCGCCGCTGCGGCCAGCCGATCCGGCGCATTGCGCAGGGCGGCCGGTCAACTTACTCTTGTGGGCGCTGCCAGCTATAGGTGCCTCTAAAGGATACGGGCGATCGCGTGAATTCACCTGCTGCCAAGAAACCCGAACCGCCGAAAAAGCCCGATTTTGAGCGCTCGCTTGCCCGCCTTGAGGAAGTCGTCCGCCGCCTCGAAAGCCCGCAACTCTCTTTGGACGACGCCATGAAGCTGCTCGAAGAGGGCGTCGCCCTTTCCCGCGAGTGCCAGAAACAACTGGAAGAGGCAGAGGGGCGAGTGGAAATCCTCCTGAAGAAAGCCGATGGCAAGCTTGCCGCCGAGCCATTCGATCCCGAGCGAGAGGCCGAATCGTGACGCGCCACGGCAGCCCGCGGCGCGCCAATTCCCTGCAGCAATGAAACTTCCCCCATTCTTCGAAGAAAACCGCCTGACCGTCGATGCCGCTCTGGAACGGCTTCTGCCGGCCGAAACAGCACCACCCTCTTCCATCCATACGGCAATGCGTTACAGCGTCTTCGCCGGAGGAAAGCGGATCCGCCCCATTCTCTGTCTCGAGACGGCGCGCATCTTCGCCGGCGATGTCACACCCGCGCTTCATCCCGCTTGCGCCATCGAGTTCATCCACACCTATTCCTTGATCCACGATGATTTGCCGGCGCTGGACAACGATGACCTCCGCCGCGGCAAACCGACTTGCCATAAGAAATTCGGCGAAGCCATCGCCATCCTCGCTGGCGACGCTCTCTTAACGCTGGCGTTCGAAACCATCGGTGCAACGCCCGCCGCAGCGGAGCGCCGCGCTGCCATGCTCACAGAAGTTGCGTCTGCCGCCGGCACCATCAATGGTATGGTCGGCGGCCAGGTCGCTGACATCGAAGCCGAAGGCAAGCCCATCGATCCGCAAATGCTGGAGTACATTCATCGTTCGAAAACCGCCGCCCTGATTCGTGCTTCCATCACAGCCGGTGCCTTATGCGCAGGTGCCGGCTCTGAAGATGTCGCGCGCCTGCGGCGATTCGGCGAGACCATCGGCTGGGCTTTTCAGGTCACCGACGACATTCTTGACGTCGAGGAGTCCTCTGCCGCGCTTGGTAAAACTGCGGGAAAGGACATGGCGCAGCAAAAGGCAACCTATCCTGCCGTGTACGGACTCGAGCGCTCTCACCAGATTGCCAATGATCTCGCCACCAAAGCCATTGCTGAACTCGCGCCATACACCAGCCGCGCCGCGCGCCTCCGTGAGATCGCGGAATTCCTCGTGCTTCGCCGCGCTTGATCGTTCGAACGCCTTATGAAACCAAAGGCAAGCCGCAAACGGCTCGATCTTCTTCTCGTCGAGCGAGGCTGCGCCGGCTCTCCTCAGAAAGCCATGGCTATGATTCTCGCCGGTGAAGTTCAGGTGGACGGCCAACGAGCGGAAAAGGCAGGTATGCCCGTTGCGGAAGACGCGCACATCGAAATCATCAGCCGGCTGCAAAAGTTTGTTAGCCGCGGTGGAGCGAAGCTCGAAGGCGCGTTGGAAGACTTTGCAATCGAGCCTGCCGGGTGCGTTTGCCTGGATATCGGCGCTTCGAACGGCGGCTTCACGGATTGTTTGCTCCAGCACGGCGCGGCGCGCGTTTACGCTGTGGACGTAAACGTCGAACAGCTTGAATGGAAGCTGCGCCAGAATTCTCGCGTTATTCCGCTCGAGCGAAATGCCCGCGAACTACGCGTGGATGACCTTCCGGAAACCGTCGACATCGTTGTGATTGATGTTTCTTTCATCTCCGTCCGCAAGGTAATTGCCCCCGCAATCGCGACGACAAAACCCCGCGCAAACTTTCTCATCCTCATCAAGCCGCAATTCGAATTACGCCGCGAGGAAATTGGCCTTGGCGGAATCGTAAAAGACCAAACACTTCACGATAAGGCGATCCTGACCGTTCGCGAATGTGTTGCATCCGTTGGTCTGGAATTCCTCGGAGTCCGCCCCAGTCATCTCCTGGGAGCCGAAGGCAATCAAGAGTATTTTCTCCACGCACGCAAAAACACCCTGGAGTAGAATCGCAGAAGCACATGCGTCCCGGACAAACTTTTCAAACTATCGGCATCATCTCTCGCCCACGGCGTTCGAACCTCGCCGTTGTTGTTCCGCCATTGCTGAAATGGCTTGAAGCGCACGGCATACAAACACTCCTTGACGAAGAGACGGCTCACTGTTTGCCTGACGGTTCGAAAGGTGAGACTCGCCAGCGCGTGGCGGACGTCTCGCAACTTCTGCTCGTGCTTGGGGGTGACGGCACCATGCTTGCTGCCGCGCGTTTGGCCGCCCCACGCGGCATTCCCATCCTGCCTGTCAATATGGGCAGTCTGGGCTTCCTTACCAGCTTCACTCTGGAAGAGCTGCATCCGGCCCTTGACGACACGCTGGAGGGCCGCTTTTCGCTGAGCGAACGCGTCATGATCAGCGTCGAGCTCGAGCGCGCCGGCAAAGTGATCGATAGCCAGCGCGTTCTGAACGAAGTGGTGATCAATAAAGGCGCGCTTGCTCGCATGATCGAGCTTGAGCTCATCATTGACGGCGATTTTGTCTGCCGCTACCGCGCCGACGGCCTGATCGTAGCCAGTCCCACCGGCTCCACCGCCTATTCCCTCTCCGCCGGCGGACCCATCGTGCATCCCGCCGTGGAATCCTTTGTGATCACGCCCATCTGCCCGCACACCCTGAGTGACCGCCCACTTGTAGTCCGGGACTCCTCTTTTATTGAGATGACGCTCTCCGGGAACACGGAGTCCGTTTTTCTGACCCTCGATGGCCAGCGCGGTATCCCGTTGCAACCGACGGATCTCGTCCGCATCTCCCGCGCGAAAGAACTGCTGAAGCTCATTCAGCCGCCAAAGAAATCGTATTTTGAGATTCTACGCAACAAGCTGAAATGGGGCGAAGTGTAACCCTTCGGCTGCGCCGCAATCTTCGATGCAGGCCAAAGCTAGCGGAGAACGTCGGTGCGCAGCAAATCGTTCTGAGTCTCGCGCCGGCGAATCAGCCGAAAGTGCTTGCCCTCGACCAAAACTTCAGCGGGACGGCATCGCGCGTTATAATTTGATGCCTGCGACATTCCATACGCCCCCGCAACCCAAATCGCAAGCAGGTCACCCGCATGCACTTCGCCGAGCGGCCAATCCCGCAAAAAGCTATCGCCCGTCTCGCAAACCGGCCCAACAATATCCACACGTTTGCGGCTGGCGTCTTTTTCCTTCCCTTCCCGCATTATTTTCGTAATGGGGTGGATCGCCCCGTAAAGAGCCGGCCGCATCAGGTCGTTCATCGCCGAGTCTACAACCACAAACGTCTTTCCCCGGTTCGTTTTCGTATACACGACGCGCGTCAAGAGAATACCGGCCGGAGCGATGATCGAACGCCCAGGTTCCAGCAAAAGATGCAAGTCAAGTTTGCGCACCATCTGCGAAACCAGCCGCGCGTACTCCCTCCGTGTCGGCGGTTTCTGGTCCGAATATCTCACCCCAAGCCCGCCCCCGACATCCAGGTACCGCAGATCGATTTGCGCGCGCCGCAGCTCTCCGGCGAATCCAGCCAGCCGCCCCAACGCGCGTCGAAATGGAACGAGCGTTGTAATCTGCGAGCCGATATGCGCGCTGATTCCCCGCCAGCGGATCCATTTCGAATCCCGGTGCGCAAGGTAAAGCCGTTTCGCCTCAGACCAGTCCAAGCCAAACTTGTGTTCGTGACGCCCGGTTGCAATGTGCGGATGGCCGCCGGCTTGCACATCGGGATTCACCCGAATCGCCGCCGCAGGTGGCCTGCCTCCCCGTCCGGCTAGTCGCGCAGCCTCCTCTACCAGAATGTCGAGCTCCGCTTCGGATTCGGCGTTGAAAAGTAGAATTCCAGCGCGTCCACTTCTCCCGCGAGCTCGATAGTTCAGCGCTTCGCGAATCTCGTACCGGTCCTTGCCGACTCCGGAGAAAACGATGCGCTCGCCGCGCACGCCGATGTGCTGCAAGTAGTGAAGTTCCCCGCCCGATACAATGTCAAAGCCGCTTCCCAGTTTGGCAAGATGTTGCAGGATGGACAGGTTCCCGTTGGACTTTACGGCAAAACACAACGTGTGCGGCAGCGCGCCAAGCCCTCCGTGAAGTTCCTCATAGGCATCACTAATTGCGGCGCGGCTATATACATAGGTTGGCGTACCAAACTTCCGTGCAACGAATTCCAGCGGCACTCTTTCGCACACCACTTCTTCGCCGCTCGCGCTCCGCGCCCCACTCTTTTCCCACGCGAAGTGCGGCGTGAAAGAAGCTGGATCCACGTATTTAAGCATGCGTGAAGATGAGTTACTCGAATGGCTCATCGGACTTTTGCGACCACCAGGGTCCGGTCATCCGAAAGCGGGGCGTTCTGCGTGAACCAATCCACTTCGCGCAGAATCACGTCGGCCATTTCCGTCGCGGACGCTTCATGGTGCTGTTCGATCAGCTTCATAAGCCGCGTCGTTCCGAAGAACTGGCTTTCGCTGTTCATGGTTTCCGCGATTCCGTCAGAGTGGAATACGAGAATATTTCCGGACTCCAGCGTGACGGACCATTCGTCGTAAGTCACTTCCTCGAAAATACCCAGTGGAAATCCGGTCAATTCAATCTTCCCGCAGCGTCCGTCTTTGTAGAGCAACGGCTGCGATTGCCCGGCGTTCGCCACTCGCAGCTTCTGCCGTCCCTTTTGCCAGGTGGCAAAGCACGCCGTCATGAATCGCCCCTCGATGCGCCGCTCACCCACCAATTGGTTCATTTGCTTCAGCATTTCCGCGGGTTGCAGTTTTTGCGGCGCCAGACTCCGCATGATTCCGATGGCCACCGCGCCATAGAGCGCCGCAGCCGTCCCCTTGCCGCTCACATCTCCCAGCGCAATCCCCAATTGCTGTGGTCCGTAGCGCAGAAACTCGTAGAGGTCGCCGCACACTTCCCGCGCGGAAAGATACCGGGCGGCCATCTCCAAACCGAAGTCTTCCGTGGGAACCGGCCGCAGCAGCGCGCCCTGAATTCTTTTCGCCGCCTGCAAATCCCGCTCCAGCCGCGCTTCGTCGCGCGCCAGTTGCTCGTAGAGCCGCGCATTTTCCAGAGAAACAGCGAGGTTCGCAGCCAGGATCGAAAGCGTTTGCACGTGATCCTCGGTAAAGTAATTCAGTTGCGGGCTTTCCAAATCCAGCACGCCGATCACTTTTCCTTTGTGCATCATGGGAATCGCCAGTTCCGATCGCGTCTCCGGGTTCACCATCAGGTAGCGCGGATCGACGGTCACGTCCGGAACAACGACCGGCTCCTTCAACGTCGCTGCCGCCCCAACGATGCCTTCGCTCGCGTTCGCGCGCAGTTTTCCCTGCACGCGGTGGCCATGCTTCACGTCCACCCGGTGCCGGAAAATCTTTTGCTCTTCGTCATAAAGCATGATGCTCAGGATCTGGTAATCAATCACTCGCTTAGTCTGTTCTGCCGCGCGACGCAGAAGCTCTTCGACCTCCAGGATCGCTCCGGTTTCGCGGCCGACTTCGCTCAACAGTAACAGCGTGTCCGCCTGCGTCCGCACCTTTTGAAACAGTCGCGCGTTTTCAATGGCCACTGCCAGCCGGCTAGCCAGCAGCGTCAATATATTCTGCTGGTCGCGAGTAAAATAATCGAGCTGGCCGCTCTGAATATCTAGAACGCCGACGCACTTTCCCTGCAGCATCAACGGCACCGCCAGCTCCGAACGCACGCTGTCGATGGCATTGATGTATCGCGGGTCCTTGGAAGTATCGCTGACGCGCACCGAGTGGCCAGTGGCAGCCGCGGTTCCGGTAATTCCCTGCCCCAGCGGAACCCGCAAATTGTCCGCCAACTCGCGCGGATACCCGATTGCAAAACGGTGCCGCAGATAGCTTCCGTCCCCTTCGATCATCAGCACGCCAAAGATTTCATAGTCGATGTGCCGTTTGATCAAGGCCGCCGATCGGGCCAGAACCTCGTCTAAGTCAAGCGAGGCGTTCACTTCCTCGCCGATTTCCGCAAGCGTCGAAAGGACCTCGGCGGAGACCTCCGTACCGCCGTTCAACGCGATTGCTGTCGTATGTTCATCCGTTGGATTCATGAAGTATTTATTATAGCAGGCGGCGAAGAGCACGCCCTGTGAAGGTCGCCCATCGATGCGAATTCTTTTAGTTTTCTAATCCTTACGCTGATTCGTGCGCTTCCGAATAAGGGAGATATGTGTGACCCGCATTCTGAGGGGGGCCGGCTCTTCTGACTTTTTCTCGCCCCTTAATACCGATGGTTAGCTCAACGCGATCTCAATCTTCCGCGGGTTTCTTCTTCAACCCAGGGCCAAGCAATAGCACACCAACGTAGGGCAGGTTTCTGTATCGCTCTGCATAATCCAGCCCGTAACCGACCACAAACTCGTTGGGAATGGAAAATCCGACGTAGTCGGCGTGTACTGCGGCGATACGCCGCTCCGGCTTGTCCAGCAGCACCGCCACTCGCAGATGCTTCGGCTTCCGCTGCTCGAACAACCGCAGCAGGTACTGCAACGTCATTCCTGTATCTAGAATGTCCTCGACGACAATGACCGTTTTCCCCTCGATGCTGGAGTCCAGGTCCCTCGTCAACCGCACTTGCCCCGACGAGTGCGTCTTTTGCCCGTAGCTCGACACGGCGATGAAGTCAAACGAAACTTCCCCCGGAATATTTCTCGCCAGGTCGGTCAGAAAAAAAACCCCGCCCTTCAAAACGCTGACCAGATGCAGTGGTTCGCCGGGAAAGTCTTTCCGGATTTCCATGGCCAGCGCCTGAATGCGCTTTTGAATCCGGCCGCCCGTAATCAGGACCCTGACCCGTTCCCGCGGCGTCCTGGTATATTCCTGTCCGGCTTTTTTGCGTTGCGGCATCCTTTTCCTCGAATTCCCCGAACGTGGCACCGAGACTCTAACGCACGCGCCTGCCGCGGAGCAAGGCACACTTGTAACGCGCCATTCTTAGCGGGTTTATCCCCTCTCAATGTGTGCTGCCTAGTCTCAAGCAAGCGATCGAATTAGCGTTTGGATAGCATTCTTCGTGCTGGCCTGCGTTGAAAGGATTGCTTCAGACGAGCTGAAGTTTTCCACAGGGTTTTGCTTCATTGCATGTAATTCCTGTGATAGAACATAGGCCATAAATCTGGATGTTGCTTAGGTGCTGTCCGGTGTCGGCGTTTGGGGCCGTTGCGATCCCTCCCTAAACTGTGGGGAGCCTCTACTTCACCCCGGGGGCTTGGGGCCCGCGCGCGAGTGTGCGAAGTGTCGCCAATGTACGAAAGGGAGAAAATCTAATGACTACGAGTGAGATGGGAACCACCATCGTGCGGTATTGCCTCGTCCTGATGGTCATCGCGTTATTCGCTTGCTCCGCCTTCGGACAGTCCACCACCGACGGCGCCATCGGCGGCACCGTGCTGGATTCAAGCGGCGCTGCCGTTCCAAATGCCAAGGTCACCGTCAAGAACCGCGGTACGAACGCCGAAGAGACAGTCATGACCGATGACACCGGCTATTTCCGCGTCGGCAAGCTCCAGCCCGCCACTTACACCGTTTCCGTTGAAGTGCAGGGCTTTACTCCGTTCAGGGCAGAGCAGGTCATCGTGCAAGTCGGCAGCGTCACGGAGATTTCCGCGCGTCTCAACGTCGGTTCGGCTAGCGCAACTGTCGTGGTCAGCGCTGAGGTTCCGCAGGTCAACACCAACTCCCAGGAATTTGCCCCTACTATCGACCAGGTAGCCATCGAAAACTTGCCCATTAACGGCGGCCGCTGGTCCAGCTTCGCGCTGCTTACTCCGGGCGCAGTCAACGATGCCAGCGGCTTCGGACTGATCAGTTTCCGTGGCATGAGCACTCTCCTGAACAACAACACCGTTGATGGCGGCGACAACAATCAAGCCTTCTTCTCCGAGGAGCGCGGCCGCACTCGCATTGGTTATTCCTCCGCCAAGGCCGCTGTCCAGGAATTCCAGGTCAACACCTCCAACTATTCCGCCGAGTACGGCCGCGCCGCCGGCGCCGTCATCAATACTGTCACCAAGAGTGGTACCAACCAGTATCACGGCGAAGTCTATTTCTATGACCGAGACAACACCTGGGGCGCCATCAATCCTTTCACCACTCTCACGGACAGAACTACACTTGTCACTGCACCCTACAAGCCCGTAGATGTTCGGAAAATGTACGGCTTCGGTGTCGGCGGTCCCATTAAAAAGGACAAAGTCTTTTTCTTCTTTGCCTTCGACCGCTACGACCGCAACTTCCCCGGAACCGCCAAAGCCACTAGCCCCGCCGCCTTTTTCGCCACTCCCCTCCAGACCCTCACTCCCGCATATACAATGGATGGAACAGCGAACTGCTTTCAGTCCAACGGAAAAAGCAACATCAACACGGGCAACCCCAGTGCTAACATCCCCAACCCATTCACGAAAGGCTCGAGCGCCGTGCCGAATGGGGCAAACGTGGCCACTGCCACCATCGGAGCTTGCACTCTCGTAGGTAACCTGGGCCTCGGCAACGCCAATTACGCCGCTGGCTTCTCCGATTACACCAATGGACTCAGCGGACTGACCAATGAGATTGGCCCTGTGCCTCGCAAAGGCCAGGCCACTATCTTCTTCCCCAAGATCGATTGGCAAATCAGCGCTAAGAACCACGCGACGTTTGAAGTAAATCGCACCCGCTGGTCTTCTCCCGCGGGAATCCAGACTCAAGCCAGCAACACTTTCGCCACCAACAGCTTCGGCTCCGACTACGTCAAGGACACTTGGGGCGTGGCAAAGCTCTATACCTCCCTTACTCCGGCTCTCACCAACGAGGCTCGCTTCCAGTATGGACGCGACTTTGAATTTGAGTTCCCCCAGTCTCCCACCGCCTACGAGCAGGCCAATTTCGTTACCTCCCCGAATTTCCCGGGCTACACCAATTCTCTGGGGCTGCCACCGGACGTGTTCATCACCAACGGCTTTGATATGGGCGTGCCCACGTTCCTCACTCGTCCCGCTTTCCCGGACGAGCGCCGCACCCAGTATGCCGACACCGTCTCCTGGTCCCGGGGCAAACACAACCTCAAGTTTGGCTTCGACATCGCTCACACCCACGACTTGAGCGAAAACCTCCGCACCCAATATGGTTCTTTCCAGTACAGCACGATTGCCAATTATCTTTCCGACCTTATACAACCGAACCGTTGCGGCACCGCCCAGACTACGCCCTGCTATTCCAGTTACCAGCAGGCTTTCGGGCCGCTTGGCTTCGCTTTTAATACCAATGACCTCGCTTTCTTCGCGGAAGATACTTGGCGCATTCTCCCGCGCTTTACCTTGAATCTTGGACTGCGCTATGAGTATGAAATGTTGCCAAGCCCGATTCTGCCGAATTCGGCTGTTCCGCAGACGCAAAGTTTCCCCAGCGACAAGAAGAATCTCGGCCCAAGAATCGGTTTCGCCTGGGATGTCTTTGGTGATGGCAAAACCGCTGTCCGCGGCGGCTACGGGATCTACTACGGCCGCGTCATCAATTCGACTATTTACAATGCCCTCACTAGTACCGGTGTTCCTGGTAGTCAATTCTCTTTCACCTTTTTTCCCGGACCTGGCACTACGCCGTCTTTCCCGCAGATCCTGACAACTCAACCTCCTCCTTCCTCTGGACTTGGAATCGTCTTCTTCGATAACAACTTTAAGCTTCCGCAGGTTCATGAAACGGACTTGACCCTGGAGCGCGAAATCGCCCACAACACCATGCTGTCCGTCAGCTATCTCGGTAGTTTTGGCCGGCACTTGCCCGACTTCGTCGACATCAACACCGGCGCCGCCCTCATCAACGCCACTTACACCGTCGCCGCTGGTGGCCCGCTTCCTGCTGGGTCCTACACCACCCAACTTTTTGCGGTCACTTCCACGGTAACCACGAATCCGGCCGGCAAGGTCGTCTCATCCTCAACTACGTCCAGGCCGAACGGGAATTTTGGCGCGATGTCGGATATCTTTAGCGCCATAAATTCCAACTATAATGCTCTGGCTGTTCAACTCAATCGCCGAATGACCAATCATTTGCAGCTTTCAGGCAGCTATACCTGGTCGCATTCGCTTGATTATGGGCAGAACGCCACAACCTTTTCGGATACCAATGATTTGCTGGTGCCCAACAACCTTAAGCTGGAATACGGCAATTCCATCTTCAACGTGCCCGACCGCTTTGTGGTCAGTGCCATCGCCGAGAGCCCCTGGAAGGTTGGTGGGGTGCTCGGTTACCTCGCCAACGACTGGCAGCTCGCTCCAATCTACGCTTCACAGAGCGGTTTGCCTTATTCTCTGGTCACCTCCGGCACGCCGCCATGTATTACTCTCAGCATTACCACCGACCCAGTCTCTGGCAACACGACCACAGTCTGCGCCAAGGCTCTCGGTTCGGGCATCAACGGTTCCAACGGCCGCAAGGGTATCGACGTCATCGGACGCAATACTTTCCAGATGAAGCGCACCATTGACATGGACCTGCGCCTCTCCAAGAAGATTCGCTTCGGTGACCGTTACAGCGCCGAGATTCTCGGGGAAGCCTTCAACCTCTTCAACCACCAAAATGTCACCGGCGTGAACAACACCGGTTATAGCATCGGGAGCACCACCAACCAGGCAACAAAGTTTGTAACGCCCACACTGTCCTTCAACGCGCCTTTCGGCAGCGTCACCAACTCCAACAGCAACTTCGCCTACACCAGCCGCCAGATCCAGATCGGCTTCCGCTTCTTCTTCTAAGCCGATTGCGGAATCTTCCGAAACGCGGCGGCTTCGCTCGCCGCGTTTCCTTTTTTGCGGGCCCAACACCGACCGAGCAGCAGCCAAAAATCTTGACACTCTTCTGCGAATCGCCGTCGGAGTGGATTCCGACCCTGTCCGGACCGACGGTTCCGGCCCTGTCGGGGTCTCTGCCCACTATTTAGCTGCAACACCTATGGATCTACCCGCAAGTACTGCAAACAAAAGACTTACGGCCCAGCTAAGCCCTTTCGATGCAATTTACAAAAAACACGGGCGGTGTCCCTCGATTCAACCAGAAAACCGGCGTACCTTCGCTTCAAGCTATACTCTCCTCTCCGGAGGACCCTTGCAGGAATTCGCCAAGAGCACCTTGCTGATCCTCAGCGCCCTCTTTCCCATCGTGAATCCCCTGGGCGGCAGCCCGGTCTTTCTCCTATTGACTCGCGAGTATCCCGACTCCGCGCGCAGAATTCTCGCCCGCCAAGTCGCAATGAACAGTTTCGTTCTCTTGATTGCCTCGTTTCTCGTCGGTACGCACATTCTGGAATTCTTTGGGATCTCTATTCCAGTTGTGCAGGTGGGCGGCGGCCTGATTGTCATCTCCAACGGCTGGGCCATGCTCAAGAGCAAAGAG
>Ga0210399_10001916_pt1 | contig 16209 bp, 13 predicted proteins | sample IncBWC14MmetaG_FD_150865 | JGI IMG/M metagenome (GOLD analysis project Ga0210399, IMG submission 150865) | Forest soil microbial communities from Barre Woods Harvard Forest LTER site, Petersham, Massachusetts, United States - Inc-BW-C-14-M | ecosystem: Environmental > Terrestrial > Soil >...
GAAATCTTTATAGGCGGCTTCCGAGGCTTCCGGCGTGGCGATGGCTGAAGAAATCAAGATGCGATAGCGAAAGGTGACGCTGGTGTTGGGAGCGAGGGAAAAATTCAATTCCTGCTTGCCCTCACTGAAAACTTTTTGGCCGAGCGGGTTAGCTGCGAATAGGCCGTAACCTCGGGCGTGCCAGTAGGTGGGAAAGCCGGGATTGGCAGGGTGGTCGAATATGGTGATGGTGACGGGCTCATCGCCGACGATGCCGCTGAGATTGCACCAGCGTCCTCGCGTGCCCCACGCAGCGTCGCCTTTCTTTCCTTCGCTAGTGAGGTAGGTTCCGTTGACGCCGGTATTGTCCAGTTTCGCGACCGTGGTGGGGCGGCCGCTCGCGTCGGTGTAGACCTCGGGCTTATCAGACGGAATCTCGAGGGCGCGAATCACGCGAAGTCCCAACATTCCGTCTTTCTCATCCTTGAAATCAACTTTCGTATCGACGGCGCGGAGAGTCGTTATGCGATCGATGCTGCGGAAGCCCGGCCCGCCCCGAAAAACGAATTGCGTGTGCTCCCTTAGCAAGACTTTCTTGTCAAAAGTGACCCATTCCATTTCGACTTCGAGCTCGCCCGACTGAGCTCCGCTTTTTGCGGAGAGGATGGAGCGATGAAAGATGGTGCCCATCTTTGGCGCATTCTCAGGTTTTATCGCGTCGGAATTGTTCCAGAAATCGATGCCGTTGACGTTCTCATAGTTGAACCACAGGCCAGCGTGGTGCGGATGATCGACGCGTTCGCCCGGCCGCTGTTCGAGCGGAAAACCGCGAGTCACCATTGTGCCTTTGGCTGTACGCAGCGGATAGAGCACCGGTTTCTTGAGCGTGCTCGGCCAAATGTAGGAAGTGAATGGCTGCCCATCAATGGAGACGTCGGCGCGGCGCTCTTGCTCCTCAACAACGACGGTTACACGGTCGGATGGATGGGGGCCGGCGGAGACGAAAGACGTCAGAATCGCCGCCGCAGCGGACAGAATGCAGATTGCACCGGCAATCGGAATACGCATCGCTAGTTGTGACCTCCTGCGGCCTTCAACCGCTTAAATCTCTTCCGGCACAATGTAAGGTGCTCGATAGCTGCCGCGCAGAAGCCGAGTTGCCTCCTCGTCTCCAATGATTTGCTCCTTCACGGGATCGAAGCGCATCGTGCGCCCCAGACGGTACGAAGCATTCGCCAAATGCACGAGCGTCGTCGAAATGTGCGCTTCCTCAATCGGCGAATGAATATCTTGAGCACGCCGGCTGCGAACGCAATCAATGAAGTTCGCATAGTGGTCGCCAGAAGCCTTGCCGGATGGCCCCGGTACGACTTCATCCGTCACCCAAGTCTTGTAAGCGTCGTAACCGTCGACGGCGAGATAGCCGTTCGATCCATAGAAAATATTTCCGACGGTGTTCGTTTTCGCGTCTTTAGGCCCCAATGACTGTTGTTTGTCCGCGGGCTTCTTCGTTGCGGGCGCAGTGAGTCCCGCAGGGGGCACAGCGCTGGCACCGTAAGCGCCAGTGCCGATCTCCGCCTCGTGATTGGTGACCCAGTGGCGGACTTCGAGCTGCATCATCTTGCGTTTGCCGTCGGCAGCCTCGAAACAAAATGTGGCGTTCAGCGTGTTGGGCGTTTCCTGGTCGTCCTGGAACATGAAGTGTCCGCCCATGGCAGAGACCGATACGGGGAAGCCGACGCCCAATCCCGCACGCGCGATGTCAATCTCGTGAATGGCCTGGTTGCCCACCTCGCCGTTGCCGGTGTCCCAGATCCAATGCCAGTTGTAGTGAAAGCGATTCTTTGTAAACGGCTTCAGCGGCGCCGGTCCCGTCCACAGGTCATAGTGAACTCCGGCCGGCACGGGTTCTTCAGTCGCGTGGCCGATCGAGGGCCGCCACTTGTAGCAAAGTGCGCGCGCCATGTACACGTCGCCGATCGTACCGTCACGCAGATGCTTCATGGCTTCCACCATGCCGGGATTGGATCGCCACTGGCTGCCGTGCTGGCAAATTCGGTTGTACTTCTTCACCGCACGCACCAGTTGTCGCCCTTCAAACGTGTTATGCGAACATGGCTTTTCTACATAGACATCTTTCCCAGCCTGGCACGCCCAGATGGCCATCAGCGAGTGCCAGTGATTGGGCGCAGCGATAGAGATGGCGTCGATCTCTTTGTCCTCAAGCAGCTTGCGAACATCGACATAGGATTTGGGTTTTGGCAATCCCATCTTTTCGATGTCCTCGAGGCGATGGTTCAACACCGACTCATCCACATCGCAGAGAGCGGCGAGCTCTGCCCCCGGGACCCGGGAAAAACCGTGGATGTGATCGTTGCCGCGGCCGCGCACTCCGCAAATGCCCACCCGGACACGATCATTTGCGCCCATGATTCTTGCGTAGCTGGATGCCGTAACGCCCAAAGCCGTGCTGGCTACACCAGCTCCGGTGACTTTCAGGAAGTCCCGCCGCGAAGCTTTCTGTGCACACATAAGTCCTCCATCGAAGTCCAGGAAAACAAGCCACATCAACAGGGAGTCGTCTCGGCAGTGACAGCTCTTGGCGCAGCCCACGTGCCACCGCTAAGCTCCCCAGCTAGCTAATACTAAGCCAAGATGAGGAATTCGAGTGTTGAGAGTTACTAAAGGAATCGTTTATCGGGAAAGGGGTTGCAGACTTACCAAGTTCAGCATCTCAGAATAAGCTCTAAACGACAGAACCAGGCGCACTCCGGAGAAAGGCTCGGGCCTTCCCCTTGCGCCATCAGCTTTCGACCAAGGTGGACCGGAGAAAATCGGCAATCGATTCCGTCAACTTGCGTGGACATTCGGTCTGCGCCGTCGCCAGCGCCAAGCTCCTCATCAGACGATGACCTGCGACACGGAACTTCTCAAAGAAGTGCGAACGCCCCCTGAGCGCATGCTCGGGAAGTATCGAATAGCCGAAACCAGATTCCACCAGTCGCTTGATCGCTTCCGTGTCATCAGCCTCCATCAACACGCGAGGCGTAACTCCGATTTCTTTGAAAAAACTATCTATCACCAGCCTCACATTGCTTCGCTGCGGGTAGAGCAGAAATGGAACGTTGGCGAGTTCTGAACCTCGCAGCGAGCGCACTTGTCCACTACCCACCTTGTTTGCGGAAGGGCGCACTACCAATAGTTCTTCGTCAAAAAGCGGGATGAGCCTCAGGTTGGCTTCGGAAACGGGGAGGGAGATGAGCGCCAAGTCGAAGCGGCGATCGAGCAGACCCGTCACCATTTCCTCTGTCACGCCCACCGTCACGCGGATTTCCGCGTTGGGATAGTGCTTCCGCAGTTGCCGCAGCGGGCCGCCCAACTGGTAAATCAGGGTAGTCACGCCCGTCGCGAAATGGAATGGGCGAACATCCCTCGTCAAATCGTTTTCAAATTCCTGTTGGATGTGCCCCATCATCCTTACGACTTCCTTGGCACGCTCCGCCAGGCGCAACGCCGCTGGCGTGGGTATCAATCGCTTTCCCCGCCGCACGAAAAGTTCGGTGTGAAGTTCGTCAGCAAGATTATGGAGTTGGAGACTCACGGCGCCTGGCGACAGATGTATCTTTTCCGCTGCGCGGGTCATGCTGGGCGAGTCCATGACCGCCAGGAACAGCTCGAGTTGGTGAATATCCATTTACCCGCTCCAATTGGCGTTCGCTGCGCAGACCATGTTCTTTTTTTGCATGTGAGGATGAGCGCATCGCATTCTACACTGCCGGCGAGCACTTGCGGCAAGTACCGCTCCGTAGCTGTCGTGCGGGAAGGATTCGAACCATTGACATACTTTCGGTGTCCGTAATCACACCCTCAGGTGCGCTAAGTCTCGCTGAATGGGAACTTTAGTTTTTGCGGTTTGACTACCGCTCGGCGAATTCATATAGTTCGCGATGAATCACGCATGAAGGTGTGCCTCGTCGCTCGAATTGTATCGGTTCATCCCGGACTGGAGTCTTATGATCGTGCAGGAGCAAGCCGCCTTCGCCAAGATGAGTTGCCAAAAATCTAATCAGGGATCTTCCGGGCTGGAAGCCGGTCGCAAAAACTAGTAGCCTTCCATTTCGCACAATGGAACCAGCACGCCCCACTCCCGGATCCGGCAGCTTGTCTTCGCAGACACAAACCACCAGCGACACCGTCGGTGAAAGAGCCGTGGCAGACAATCCTTCACCCGCGGGCTATTTCCGCTGGGTGATCTGTGCGCTACTTCTTTTCGGCACGACGAAGAATTACATGGATCGCAACGTCCTTGGCGTGCTGAACGTCACGCTGCAACACACCCTGGGCTGGAACGAAATCGACTACAGCAATCTCGTCGTTTTCTTTCAGGCTGCGTACGCCGCGGGAATGCTGCTGATGGGGCGCCTCATCGACAAGCTCGGCACTCGCTTGGGTTACGCCCTGGCAATGGCGTTCTGGAGCCTTGCTTCGATGGCCACGGCGCTGGGGAATTCCTTCACAAGTTTTGCCGTCTCGCGAGTGGCTCTTGGTCTTGGAGAAGCCGCCGTTTTTCCCGCCAGCATCAAGGCCGTGGCCGAATGGTTTCCGAAGAAAGAACGTGCCTTGTCCACGGGAATCTTCAATGCAGGCACCAGCATTGGCGCGATGATTACGCCGGTCGTGGTGCCGTGGATCAACGCGCGGTGGGGCTGGCGCGGAGCCTTTATCGGCATCGGCGCGCTTGGCTTCGTTTGGCTCTTGTTTTGGCTCATGCTCTATCGCAGACCGGAAGAGCACCCACTTCTTTCGAAAACGGAGTTCGATTACATTCGCAGCGATCCGCAGCAACCGTCTCAGAAAATAAAGTGGACGAAACTGTTTTTCTTTCGCCAAACCTGGGCATTTGTCATTGGAAAATTCCTGACCGATCCGGTCTGGTGGTTTTATCTCTTCTGGGTCCCCGGGTTTCTGCAAAAGCAGCATGGCCTTTCGCTAACGGGGCTGGGTGCCCCGATCGTACTCATTTATCTGATGTCCGATGTTGGCAGCGTTGCGGCCGGGTGGTTGTCGTCGGCAATGATCAAGCGCGGCAAATCAATAAACGCTTCACGTAAGTTCGCCATGCTTTGTTGTGCCGTTGCGGTTACGCCCATTGTGTTCGCCTACCGCGTAGAGAGCACTTGGTCGGCTGCGCTGCTGATTGGCCTGGCCGCCGCATGTCATCAAGGTTTTTCAGCCAATCTCTATACCATCACCTCCGACATGTTTCCGGCCCGCGCCGTTAGCTCGGTGGTAGGCATCGGCGGAATGGCTGGCGCCATCGGTGGTTTGTTCATCGCCACCATCGTGGGCCACGTGCTTCAGTGGACGGGGAGCTACAAAGTTCCTTTCCTGATCGCAGGTTCGGCTTACCTGCTGGCACTCCTGCTCATTCATGCGCTGGTGCCCAGGATGGAACCGGCCACGATTCGCGGAGAATCTTGATCTCGAAAGGGGAACAGTTTCGCAGTTCGTGAGAATGTATTCGGTGACAAATCTAATTTTGCAAGAGCTGCCAAGGTGAGGCGCATGGCATTGACGATCAAGCCAAAGAAGGAATGCCGCTGGGATCTCGTTAGTTTAGGCGAGGTCATGGTTCGCCTCGACCCCGGCGATCGTCGCATCGCCACAGCGCGATCGTTTGAAGTGTGCGAAGGCGGCGGCGAATACAACGTCGCTCGCGGGTTGAAGCGTTGTTTTGGCCTGGACACCGCGATTGTTACTGCGTTCACTGATGATCCGGTGGGGAAGCTGCTCCAGGACCTCATTTATCAGGGTGGTGTGGACCAGTCACTGGTTCGCTGGGTGGAACACGATGGGGTGGGCCGCGCGGCGCGCAACGGCCTCAACTTTACGGAGCGCGGGTTTGGCGTTCGCGCAGCACTCGGAAGCTACGACCGCGGACATACTGCGGTCTCCCAACTAAAGCCGGGAGAAATCGATTGGGATCAGGTTTTCGGCAAGCAGGGCGCGCGCTGGTTTCACACCGGCGGCATCTTCTGCGCCCTTTCTCAAACGACGCCGGAAGTTACCTTGGAAGCGATGCAAGCCGCGCGACGAAACGGCACCGTTGTTTCGTACGATCTCAACTATCGTGCGTCGTTATGGAAGTCTCACGGTGGCAAGCAACAGGCACAAGAAGTGAACCGACGCATCGCGCCATTTGTGGACATCATGCTCGGCAATGAAGAAGATTTCTCCGCGGCGCTAGGCTACGACATCCCGGGAATGGATGAGCATCACTCGACGTTTCAAGTCGAAGGCTTCAGCCAAATGATCACTAAGGTCGTGAAGGACTATCCGTTCCAGGTGGTCGCCACTACTCTGAGGAAGGCCAAGACGGCCACGCAAAATGATTGGGGCGCCATCTGCTATTGCGATGACAAGTTATACCAGGCAAAAAACCGCGAAAACCTGGAGATTTTCGATCGCGTCGGAGGTGGCGATTCCTTTGCCTCAGGCCTGATTTACGGGTTCCTCGCGGGAAAAGATGCGCAGTGGTCCGTGGAATGTGGCGCCGCGCACGGTGCGCTCGCCATGACCACCCCGGGTGACACGTCGATGGCGACGCTTCAGGAGGTCCTTCAAGTGATGAAAGGAGTCGGTGCCCGCATCGCGCGCTGAAATTCCGCAGGAAAAAGGTGACCGCCAATGGATAAGCAACAGGTTCGCGATCGAATCATAGAGATTGGAATAGTCCCCGTCGTTCGCGCGTCATCGCCGCGCGAAGCACGCATGGCCGCCGAAGCCGTTTGTGAAGGGGGCATTCCCATCGTGGAGATCACCATGACGGTGCCCGGTGCCGTCGAGGTCATCCGCGAGCTGGCAAAGAATAGCGCCTCAAGTGTTCTCATCGGAGCGGGAACCGTCCTCAACGCGGAAGCCGCTCGCCGTTGTCTCGATGCTGGCGCACAATTCCTGGTCAGTCCTGGCTTAAATCTGCAGACCGTCGAGCTTGCGGTGCGGGAAGGGAAGCTGATCATGGCTGGTGCGTTGACACCCACGGAAGTGATGGCCGCCTGGGAAGCTGGCGCCGACTTCGTCAAGATTTTCCCCTGCGGCCAGGTGGGAGGCGCGAAATACATCAAGGCGCTGAAGGGACCGTTCCCGCAGGTTCAGTTTGTTCCGACTGGCGGGGTCAATCTGACTAACGCGGCCGAATTCATTGAAGCGGGCGTCGCCGCCTTGGGCGTCGGCGGAGAATGTGTTCATGCCGAAGCACTGAAGGCCAACAAGCCGGAAATTATCGTTGAGAATGCGCGGAAATTTCTTGCCATTGTGAAGCAAACGCGGTCTCAAATGAATTCATCGACGATCGCCGCCCAAAGCAAATCCTGATGCAAGATTCGAACGCGCGCCGCGTTGGGTGCTACTCGAGCTATTGATTGACGCCGCTGGCGAGCATGCCCCCATCCACCACCAACAAGTGGCCGGTCACATAGCTGGCGGCGTCAGAAGCAAGAAAAACCGCGGCCCCCACAAGCTCCTCGGTCTTGCCGAACCGTCCCATTGGAGTTCGCATTCGGAACTCCTTGCCACGCTCGGTTCCATCGAGCAGGGATGCGTTTAAGTCCGTGCGGAATACTCCCGGGATCAACGCATTCACGCAAATCCCCGACTTCGCCCATTCGATGGCCAGGGATTTCGTGAGGGAAGCGACGGCCGCCTTGCTGGCGGAATACGCGGCAACTTCAAAGAGGCTCACTAACGAAGAGATCGAGCCAGTGTTAATGATGCGGCCGTAGCCCTTCTCAATCATGTGCCGGCCAAATATCTGGCAAGCGCGCAGCGTGCCGTTCAGGTTGGTTTCCATGATGGCATTCCACTCGGTTTCGGGAACATCGACCGTGGGCGTGCGTTTCGTGCGGCCGGCGCAGTTCACGAGGATCTGAACGCTTCCAAATTCCGAGCAAACCGACTTCAGGAGCCCTTTGACGCTGGCATTATCTGTGACGTCGCATTCCTGCGCGAGCGACCGCCGTCCAAGAGTTTCAACCTCCGCAGCTGCGGCGCGGACCAAATCAGTCCGGCGACCGGTCGGCACCACGTTCGCTCCGGCCAGGGCAAGACCTCGCGTGAGCGCCAGCCCGATGCCGCTGGTCCCTCCAACAACTACCGCCGTTTTATTCGTTAGCTCAAGCAGTGGATGCCCCATGAAGCATTCCTCCGATTCACAATTGTACAAAGCGCCCTGCGTGACACCAGGTCCAATTGTAAGCCGAGACCCGAACTCTGAGCGTTGAGTCTTGCTAAAGCCAATGTTTACCAGTCTTCATTTGAAACAAAGTTCTAATCCGAATGAAAGGGCACCCAAGCAGTCAACAACGGACCCGGAGGGATTCCTTGCTCGTCATCGATCGGGAGCGAACGAGCCGCAACAATCTAGAGTCCCCTTGCGCAATCTGGCTTGTCAAAGCGGGCCCCCCCGGACTCTTACGCGGAAAGTCCAGCCCAACCGGATACTGATGAAAAATGTCCAGTCTGTACGCATAGTTGCCTGGTTATGTATAATCAACAAGCTAGAAAAAACGAGCGGGCGTCGTACAATGGCAGTATAGAAGCTTCCCAAGCTTCGGACGTGGGTTCGATTCCCATCGCCCGCTCCAGTAACCTTGTTTCCCTCTAATAACTTAGCGATTGGTCGCGGCGGCAAAAGACGGCATTAAAGAGCAAAACGAGCTTCGAGGGTGGCACCGCTAGCTCGCGCGAAAAGCCCGAAACACAATTCCGTACTTCGCAGAATTCTGGCTATGCTGTTACAGAGTGGCAGCTGGTCGGAACTCAAATGAAACCTAACGGTGCTGACAGCCCGTCATTGGTATTCTAAGGAACGATGTGCGGCGACTTATTGGACCCTGATCGGACCTACGTTTTTGATTTAATTGTTGCGCTCAACGTGCCTATACCGTACGTCAGATCCCAGGATGCCGTTTCTAGCCACCAACAGGCACTTACGCTCACATCCTGTCGAAATCTTTTCCAACCTGAATCTTGGCAAGGTTCGAGAAGTTAAATCTAACGCGCTGGAACGGCGGCACTTAGCAATTTTGGGCAGGGCCTTAACTGGAAAATGATGGAAAATGAGACTGGAGAGAATTTTATTGGTTTTCAATCCACGCGACAGATGCCAACTGGCATCCCGGCATCCAACGTATGGGGTCAACTCTTCGGCTGCTCAAAGTCTTGAGCAGGTTTTAGTAGTAGAAGAGCAGCGGGAACGCAGTCTAGCTGCTGACAGGCGCTCATCGCGCGCCTTGTCACGCTGATGTTCTTGGAGTTGTTCGCGCAGCCGCGTACGGGCCTTGTGTAACTGCGACTTCGAATCACCCACCGAGCGTCCCAATATCTCGGCAATCTCGTTGTGTTCGTATCCCTGAATATCGTGCAAGGCAAATATTCTGCGGTAGCCCGCGGGCAATTGCCGAATGCAGCGTTCGAGATTTATTCGGTCAATCGACCCCTCCAGCAACAAGTCAGGCGCTCCGACATCAAAGCCCGGTGAGACGGTTTCGTCGTCGGGGTCGGGAGTCGCCTCGATCGAGACGATTCGTGGAGACTTCTTGCGGAGGCGCATCAGCACGACGTTAACCGCGAGCCTGTACAGCCAGGTGGAGAAGGCCGATTCGCCGCGAAAGGTGTGGATTTTACGGAGCAAGAGCAAGAAGGCTTCTTGAGTCAGATCTTCTGCTTCGGTGGTGTTTCCTACCATGCGCAGGCATAGCGCATAGACGCGCCGGCTATGTAACCGGTAGAGGTATTCAAATACCGACCGATCGCCGTTGCAGGCTCGCCGGATGACCTCCGCTTCGCTCAGCTGATCGCTGGCGGTAGTAGAGACTGGCGGCGCTGCCTTCTTCGAGATGCATTCCGTTCTGGGACGCGCATCCCGGTTTAAGCTACGCCGCTTCTCTACAGTGGGCCTTGCCAGTGATGCAACCACTATTTTCCTGAGTGTAGTATTTGCAGTGACTGGCATGACTTCTTTCCTTAGCGCCCCGCAGTGCGGACTTGGATGGATGTTTTGTTTTCAGTGACCTGCGATGCAGGCGCGGTCTGTGGCATTGTTTTTTGGCGGGCTTCCTTGCGTCCCATATGCTTTTGTTTGGGCGTCCGGTAGCTAAAGGTCAGCCCTAGCTCCGGCGCTTCGAACGTCTCGACGTTCTGCACATCTGCGATGTCTACCAGGGTCAGTTGCGCGTGGTCTGAAACAACTTTTTCGTCAACTGCAGCGGCCATGATGATGGCGGTGCCCTCCTGTCCCTTGATGTAAAGCATGTATGGATAGCTCGCGGATGGCAGAGAAAAAGTGTAATCGCCAGCCGGCAGTGTCGCGCCTCCCCAGTGAGTCTCAAATGGCAGCGTGAACTTGCCTTGGTATACAGTCTGCGCGTTCCCGCTTGTCGCCAAAGCGCACAGTGCAAGGACAGCCACGCCTAACTTCGTAAATAGTTTCAAATGTCGAGCCCAGATCATTCCCAATCTCCTTGTTCGATTCAGTTTTGAACTGCGAGACATTTCATTGTCTTCAGCGTGTAAGACCAAACATGCTCTTGGATAATTCCTGAATTCAGCGCTGTTTAGGAGGAGGGAATAAAATTGTGAGTATTTCGGTCGTCAAGTTATGACCACTTCTCTCAGTGCACTGGCGTGGCGAGGGAACTGATGGAAACGTCTCTATCCGTTCATGCCGTTCATCAAGCGTTTCTTGGCCCGCCAATTCAAACCGAAATGCGGATGAGCTCGACCCGCAACTTCCGCGGACTCCCAAGGACTTATGTGTTCACGTCTACGATTCGACGTGAACTTGGCATCGGATCTCTGTTCATAAGAGTTGCCAGAACTTGACGGAGGCGGCCGCGCGCACGGGATAAGCTCGACATTACGGTGCCTATAGGCATGCCGGTGATATCTGCAATCTCTTTGTAGGACATTCCCTCGAGTTCGCGCAGAACGAGAATTTCGCGGGAATTCGAGGGGAGCATCTCCAGCGCTTGTCGTACCATAGCGTCGCTGTCGTTTTGGAGGACAACTTCTTCTGGATTGGGAGCTCGAGAATCAGGCGGGGAAAAATTCTCGTCAAATTCGCCGGCGTCTTGCAGTGGCCGGTTTCGATGCGACCAGGTATAGAAAGTGTTCCGGACAATTTTCAGGAGCCAAGCACGCGCATCGCCGCCGCTGAAGCCGGGAAAGAATCGGAAGGCACGCAGGTATGCTTCCTGGGCCACGTCCTGGGCATCCTGCTCATTGCGCGTCAGCCAGCGCGCGAGGTTGTAGGCGGCATCAAGATGTGGCAGCACCTCCTGCTCAAAATTCTGAAGCTGGTTGTGCTCGAACATTGAAACCTCCATGAGACGGAAAGCGTCCTAGCACTTCGCTTGACGGCATCACTATGGTTCGGGCTTGGGGTCCATTCAATGGACGTGCAGTTCTTTTTTGCAGGAATGAGAGTCCCCTCGTAAATTAAACTATATAAGGGACTTACGAGAAGATGTCCCCGCCGCGGATTCAGATCAGCGCGTGCGGCTAATTCCTGGCTAGGAGTTCCTTGGCGTGCGACAGTTCGTGGCGTTCGGAGGGTGTCTCACAGTTCTTGAGGAGTTGAGCGGAGTAGCGAGCGGCGGTCCGTGGTTGTTGGAGTAATTCGGCGGACCGAGAGGCACCGTATAGACCATTGAAATGGTTAGGGTCAGTATTCAACGATTTCTCGTACTCCTCCAGAGCCTCCCGCAGACGACTCATTTCCAAGAGCATGTCTCCGAGCATTTCGCGCGCGGGCAGCTCAACTTCTCCCTTGCCTTCCGCGTCCTGTTTGTCCGCGACGGAGCGCAAGAGGCTAAGAGCTTCGTCATTTTTTCCATCGGCGAAAACCAGCCAGGCATGAGCCTCACTGCCGTCCGTGCTCATGTAATCAGCTTTATATGGACGGCTCGATTTGCAAACGGTGTCGAGGATGGCGTCGTATCGCTGGACGGCATCGCGGGCGGCGGCTACATTGCGCAGATGACCCGCGGCGACGGCGCGTGCCCAATAGGTGATCGCCTGGGCGCTGGGTTCCGCGCCTGCGGGAGGCTGGAGCGCCAGTGCTTCCTTCCAGTGATGCGTTTCGAGTGCATACATCGCGGGCATATGCGCGCGCATTCTGTCCAGATATCCGTCGAGTCCCGGATCGACATCGTTCTCGTGCATAGAAGCTAACTGATCGACGACGGCTTTCGCTTTATTGTTTTCGCCGATTTGCAGGTAGGCGTACTCCAAGAAATCCATGGCATGAATCTGATGTTCGGCTCCGACGTGCATTCCAGTGGATTGGTGCATCACAGCGATGGAGGCGAGGTTCGATTGAATGTCTTCTTGCCAGAGGCCGAGGCGGGCAAAAATGTGAGACGGCATGTGCAGGGCATGAGGTGAAGCAGGAGCGATTTGCGCGTAACGGCGCGCGGCCGGCAGACCCAAGTCCGCGAGATGAGGATTGTCGGCAGCGTGGATTAAATAGTGGGCTACGCCCGGATGGTCAGGTGCCTCCTTGAAGAGTTCAGCAAGGATGGCGATGGCTTTCTTGGGATTTTCCAGTTTGGTGTCATTGTCGGGCTGCGACCCAAGCAATGATAAGGCGTAAAACACGGCGGCTTCCCGATCTTTAGGATATTGCGCGAAAAGTTTTTGCATCGCATGACAATAGTCTGCTGATCGTTTTTGATAATCGCGATTGTCGTCGCCGTAGAAGACTGCGAGGGCATCAATGTAATCGCGCTCCCGTTGTGAATTGCCATCAATGGTTTGAGCTACTTGAATGAACTTCCTGCCATTCTGAAGATCGGAAGCGGACGGACGGTTCCAAAGGGGACGATAGATGCTCATGGCTTGGCCCCAATAGGCGATGGCGCAACGAGGATCCTGATCGAGTACTTCTTGGAAACTCTTCTGAGCTTCTTCGTACCAGAAGGAATGGAGAAGGGCGAGTCCGCGCTCAAAATCCTTTTGAACTGGCTGGTCGCAGGTGATGGGAAACGAAACTTTCCCGATCTTCTCGATCGGTTCGGTGTGCTGATGTCCTTCTTGCGCAAGGAGGGGGAAAAGAAGAGACGCCAAGCCTAGCAAAAAAACGTAATTCGTCATGTTTTTCGCCTTACAGCTCTTTGCACGAACGAGCTTAACTGTTATCAGCGTTGAGTAAGAAAAAGGCTCCTTCGCTTGGCGACGATGGCCCGGAGATTGAAATGCTCATTGGTCATGAAACCGTTGGTGGCACGCGCTAGCTAATCCACAACAATCTGGCCTTTCATCCCTTTATGGCCAAGACCGCAAGTATGGCAGCACCTGAACGTGTAGGTACCTGGCGTTTGGGCCAAGAAGTCAATCGTCGTCGTTTCACCCTTCTTGAGCTGCCAACAGTCTTGGGAAGAGGTGAGAATTAGGCCCGCAGTGCCATTCGTTGCCGCGCCATCGGGAACAGCGGCGATTTTGAAACCATGGTCGTGGTCGGAGGCGGTGATCTTCAGTTGAACTTTGGTTCCACTCTGCACGTGAATAGGCGAGGCCGAGTATTCGTATTTCTTCGCCGAAACTTCAATAACCTGCACGCTTTGATCTTGTGCACGAACGGACCCGGACAGCGAAAAAAGCACCGCGAGACCCAATAGAGCCTTGGGAACGATGGATAACGGAAAACTCTTTGCAATCTCTTTCATTGATCCTCTCAGTCATGCCGGTGGCCAATTTTTTTGGTATTAAGGCAACAAACGGAATAAGCGTCTCGTGGTTCCAGCCTATTATCTGTCGTCGGATTCGTATCTTCCGTGCACGCGAGTCAAGAAGTTATCCAGGACAAAGTCGGCGACCTCGCGTCCCAGTCGTTGGCCTGTGGTCAGGTCAAAGCGGAAATGCTGTCCACCGAAGATACGGCTTAACGTTGCTTCTTCGGCGGCGGCGCTGATGCTTGTGAAGGATCGTTCTATTCCAGGGAGGACCTCGGAAGTCACGTTGAACGCGGCATGGTCTCGCTCGAAAAAGGAAATCAGCACCTCTGCTCCGGAAGCGCTGATCACTGCATGAGCGCCTGGATAGGATGGGTCGGGAGCCGTCTTGCCGACTTCCGGGAGCCAATTCGGATCTGCCACGGTTTCAGCGTTGATGCCGGGATCCGCGGCCCGAATCGCGGTTACTGGCCGCCAGAAATTGTAGGTGTACTTTGCGTCGTAAAAAGCGATCACGTCGTCGGCAAAACTCAGATTAAGCAACGCAAACAACCGAGCGCTTTGCGCCGTCGTCAAACCGTGCGCCAGCGAGAGCGTCTGCGAAATCTCGTTCCAATAGTTCTGTATGGCTCCGTTCCAAAACCGCCCGGTCAATGCCTCATCGGCCGTGGCGGTTGTGCTGTTGACGATTCCGAGGGATTTGATTTGGTTGAAAGCATCGCCATACGTGTCACTGGCCAGGGCCGGGGGAGGGCCGGGACGGAACTGGCTTGCACGTTCCAACGCGAACGGGGTCACGCGCGACCAATGTGTGAACTGCGGCTGGGGCGGAAAATTCGGAGGCGTCGATTGGTAATCTCCCGGGGCCGTTCCAAAAACATACGGAATCGGCTTGGCATTCGAGCCGTCGTTGCTCCGGAGGGCCAGGATTCGATCCGCCACCGTCTGTCCTACGCGGATCCCTTCCACCCTGTCGTTGCCATCCGGAATTTGTTCCAGAGACTGTTGTAGTGCGGCATCGAGCGCGGCCTGAAACCCCGGATATAAGGCAGTCAGAACTTCATGTGCCGCCGCGGCTGCTGCCGCTTCCGGGGAGGCATCGCGTGGCACGCCGGAAAGGCGGACCAGGTATGGCCGGTGTGTCCTGTCAATGGCATTCACCGCGTCATAGATCGCGGCGTGCAGGATTGCAAAGCTCCGCGACGGATGTATCGTGGCTGGCTGCGCTCCGGGAGTACGGACGATTACGAGGAGTGTTCTATTCCACTGAACAACGGCGTTGACCTGCTGAACAGAGGAGTCGTCTGCACCTTGATGCTCGTCATTAGACGCAGCATGAGAACCGGTCAAAATCGAAAGACTGGCACACAGTAGAGCGAACACAATCAAGGCTCTTGACATCAGTGGTTTCCTTTCGTTTCTGAATACAACTGTAGCGGTGCACGTCGTAAGACAGATAGATGGCGGAGCCCCGATTCTAATTGTCGTGATCGGAATCGGAGCCCTTGACGAGTCCAGTGCCCGCGATCCATGGCCCTGGAGCCGGAAGCAAAGTGCCGTTGAAAGCTGTCGCGCGAATCAGCACGATCGTACCAAGGCAGGGGGACGGCACTTGCAATTTCGCATGGATCTCAGCGTTGCCGTCGACACTCAGTGGTACGGAATCAGAGGTCGCAGCCACTGCGTCTCCGCATACAACGCTCGCGGCAACGGCTGTGACGGGCCCAGGAGTTCCCAGATTAGTCAAGATGAGGCCGCGTAGGTCTGTGCGCAGACTCCCGTCATCATTCAAGATTGCGAACCCGTGACTGACCACCCACGGCGCGCCCCCGCTCTTCACGCCGGCGATGGTGACGCCTGGATTCGAGCCCACAATCGGAGACAAGAAGCCAATCTCATCCGCGACGGTGCCTACTGCAAACAGACAAGAGACAAAGCACGACATTATTGCCATTGCTGCCCTTATTTTCATTCTTTGAGATCCTCGCATTCATTCAAGATAGTTCAACGCTTGCTTGGCTCGGGAGTTCTGTAACCAGGTTCCAGTGAATTCTGTTTTCTGCGCTTCACAAACCACGAGCATCACAATCACGATGCTCTGTTCGCACTAACTAAGCTTCCTGCTGCTTTATTCCTCTTTTGCGCAGAAAAAAACATATGGAATATTTTCGTTTCCGGAGAGTCTGTCTATCGGTATGGAATTGGTCTCGGGTCGAGAGGCTGCTGGACCAGTTTTGAAGATGCTTGATAAGAAGCTGTGAGGTCAGGTTGAATTCCTATGATTCCTCTTTGGAACCTGAACGTGCAAGAGCCCATCCACGCCATTCACATTAGTCTTAGTTGTGTCAATTTCTTCTGGAAAGAGATGGACAGATGCTACATCTGGCCCGCCACCGAGCTCTCCGGCGTCTCGAGCATGGCTGCGAAAAACAATCATGCTATAAGTTGTCATGCTAAGAATTGTGGTTACCTTCGGATCTCGCGGAGACTCGATGAACAA
>Ga0210399_10001917_pt1 | contig 16201 bp, 15 predicted proteins | sample IncBWC14MmetaG_FD_150865 | JGI IMG/M metagenome (GOLD analysis project Ga0210399, IMG submission 150865) | Forest soil microbial communities from Barre Woods Harvard Forest LTER site, Petersham, Massachusetts, United States - Inc-BW-C-14-M | ecosystem: Environmental > Terrestrial > Soil >...
CTGTGCTTTTGACCGAGGACGAACAGGACGTCCGTGAAATTGCGCGCGAATTTCTGGAATCCGGCGGTTACAAAGTGATTGAAGCAAAGAACGGCAAGGAAGCCATCGCCATCGCCGCCGAGCATCGCGACAAGATCGATCTGCTCGTCACCGACATGGTGATGCCTGGAATGACCGGTCAGGAGCTCGCCGTGCAAATTCAGCGCGAGCATCCCGGCGTTTCAGTTGTCTTTATGTCTGGCTACAGCGAACATGCAGCCACCGAAATGGCCAACGCGGATCCATCCGTTCGGCTGATGACCAAGCCCTTCAGCCGCGGCGCAATGCTCCGCACCGTTCGCGAAATCCTCCAAACTCGCCAAAAATCGTAAACGTTGATTTTTCAGTGGCACAGGGATCCCCGCCTCTGCTCTTCGGCTAGCTGACTTTGGGATGTTTCTTGTGCCAAGTCGTCGTCTGCTGAAAAATCCGCCCCGCTTGCAGGACCGCCGCGTCATCTCCAGCGCGACCCACAAACTGAAGGCCGACCGGCAAATTCTTGTCCGTGAACCCGCAAGGCACCGAAATCGCGGGCAACCCGCAAAGATTTCCGATTGCCCCAAGTGGATCGGGAAAAGCCAGGCCCGTAACCAAATTCAAGCTCAACGGAGTCGCCGCCACCGGTAACGAGGCCGTCGCTAACACATCATACGAATCGAACAGTTCCGTCATCTTCTTCTGCAAAATGTCGCGAATCCTCAGCGACGTCGTGTAATCCGCACCGGAAACGCTCTGGCTCACATATCCACCCAGGCGTCCCACCGGATCGTTCAGATCCTTCACCCGGCCCGAACGTATCAGTTGTGAAAACGCCGAGCCTGCTTCGCCGGATAAAATTAGCGTCGCCGCGTCTTCCCACGGTCCCTCTGGCAGCGCCACATCCCGCACGGAATGGAAGTGATGGCGCAGCGCGACCTTTGCCACATCCACAATCTTCCCGATCGTCGGGGGATCGTATGGCTTCCATGCGTTCGTCAGCCAGCCGATCCGCAAGCTGCGCCCTTTCAGATCGGCCGCGGGCGAATACGTGAACGCCGCCTTGTCCACCGGGAGCGTGCTGCGATCCAGCGGGTCGTGCCCCGCGATCGCTGCAAAAATGTTCGTGCAATCCTCCGCCGAGCGTGCCAGCGGCCCGATCTTGTCCATCGAATACGACAGCGCCATCGCGCCCCGCCTGCTGACGCGCCCGTAGGTTGGACGCAATCCGCTTACGCCGCAAAATGCCGACGGGCACACAATCGAGCCCCAAGTTTCCGTGCCGATTGCAAATCCGGCCAGGCCAGCCGCGACAATCGCGCCTGAACCGGAAGACGATCCGCAGGTCCAGCATTTCGTGTCCCACGGATTTTTCGATTCGCCCTGCAGCGAAGCCGAGGCATAGGCATATCCCATGCCTCCCGCGAGTTCGATCATAGCCGCTTTGCCCAGCAGAATCGCGCCGACGTTGTGGAGATGCTCGATCACCGTCGCGTTGTAATCAAACACCTGGTCCGCGTACGGCTTCGCGCCCCACGTCGTGGGAATCCCTTTCACCGCCAGCAAATCTTTCGCGGCATAGGGTATTCCGTGCAACGGGCCCCGGTAATGCCCGCGCTGAATATCCTTCTCCGCCGCGTGCGCCTGCTCCAGCGCAAGATCCGGAGCCAGCTGCGCATACGCGTTCAATTTCGGCCCCAGCGCCTCGCTGCGCGCCAGATAGCTTTCCGTCAATTCCACGGGAGAAATCTGTTTGGATTGAATCTTCTTCGCCAGTTCGCCAACGGATAGGTACAGCACTTGCTCGCTGAGCATTCGTGGTCCCTCAGGATTTCTTCGCCGGCGCGGGCGCCGGCGGCTGAACTGGTTTCTTTTCGCGTTCCACCAGGGGTTTCAGGTACAGCGCGGGAGCGTCACCGTTCTCAAGCGAAAATGCACGCACCTTATCAAGGTTGGACTGCGTGACCAGATTCATCTCCCGCAGCGATGTTTTTTCTTCCGCACTGAACCGGCTGCCGTACTGGCTCAAAATCTGCTGGTAACGCGCCTCCGCCTCGGCCTGGCTCTCGGCCGAAAGATTCGGATGCGTCGCGGGAGTCTGAGGCGCCGGCGGCGTCTGTACAGGCTCCGCGAACACGCTCGCGGCCGGCGCTATCGAGCCGCTCGCGGAAAGCAGCGCCGCCCTTAGCGCAAACTGCCGCCTCGAAATTCTGCGTCTTTTGGGTTGATTCATCGTGCCTTCCCCCAATAATTTCGAAACTCAACGCAAATCCGCTGCCAGCCGAGGCTACTGAATTCAGCGACACCCGTCAACCGGCCAGCGGGATAGGGGATAGGAGCGAGCGAAAGTGCCCTCCTCGCGGTCTTTGCCCTATTTTGGTGCAATGGTATTCGCTACGAGTGAGCTAGAATGCTGCATTTGCATCGACATCTAGACCGGCTGCTTTAAGTTCTTTTACGAGTCTTAAGCGCCAGCCGTCTGCCGCGTCGTAAGGTATATATAAAACCCCAGAGTAATCCGAGGGAGTTTCCACACCATCCTCTATGATTGCGACTACGTTTTTTCTTCCAAGAGCACCTAAGAAATAACCGAACTCAAGCACTACATTTTGTCGTGCTCGGGGCCGGACGGACTCTTCGAGAGTTTTATTTGTCGAAATATTAGCCTTTGCAATCCCGAGATCATCGCGTGAAAAGATTGCGACGGCAAAAGAAACGCCTGAATGCTGTTCAAACTTTTCAATCACCGTATTTCCTTCGTCGGGTTGCTCATGCAGGATGATAGGATTCAACTTTAGCTTTGAGAGAAAGCGGGCGATAGTTTCCTTTATGCCGTGGTCGTGGCCATGTACGACGAACACGTCCTTGGGATTCACCTCAAGAAACAGAATGGCTTGTTCAAGACCTCGCTTGAGCGCCTCCACAAGCTCGCTCTTCGGTTGTCCGGGATAATACGAACCAGGTGTGAACCAAATACTCTCGAATCGAGCGTATTCTTCCGAATCTGTTCCGTAGAATTTTGACAATGCAATTTTGATGTCACTATCCCAGGCTCCAAACTCTGGAGAGCTGGCTGTCTTTCCTCTGAGTTGCGGCGCCATTTCCAACAATGTTGTGAATTGCTTGAGCGCTAATTTTGGATCGATGGGCAAAGCCGGTCCGGTTGGCTGTTTCTTTTTCATCTGGGTCTTCGACTCCGGCTCCAGCTATATCACAAGCCTTTAGCCCAGTGAAATGGATGATGACTTACACCCATGAAGTACTGTGACCAATTTTACCGGTTACGGCTAATCAGGACTCTGACCCTTGGGTGTTCGTTTTGTCGACTCCCCTTGATATTAAGTTCGGTGTCGGACGCAGTTTGTAAGTGTGGAGTAATCGCCTGAGAGAGCCAACTCTAACGAGTCGCTGAACCCATTCTATCAGGCTTAGTTTGGCTGCCCAGATCAGAAACCCCGATAACCTCTAACTGAAGTGGCCCCGGATCAAACATGCCGTTCATTCGCGATTTCGGATCAGGCACGAAGTGGAAGTATCCCGTGAACGTGCCTAGAACGGGGGGGCCGCCAAAATTAACCGCATCCCAAACTTGTCTCTCACGGTCGGATCTAGAGTAGAACCACACGCGCGGAGCGCGATGAGAATGCATGTTTGACGGCTCGGCTTCCGAAGAGTCGACTAAGAAATTGTCACCTTCCCAGCCGAACGCCAGCCAAGCCCGGACTCGTACGAGACGACCGTCGAACTTTCGGGGGTTATTTGACAGATCTCCAACACTGGCAATGGTTGCGAGCCCTTGGGGTGTCAGCTTGGAAGCAGCAGAAACAACATCTACGACCACCGTCGCCCTTTGGAAAAGAGTTCCCATGCCACGAGCAAACCCATCCATAGCGTGATTCAACGAACGGAAGGCCAGAAGTTCCGCAGAAATTAGTAATATACCTATGCCCACAATGATGAAGATTCTTCGGGCATACAGCTTGTTATCCAATTGCCGCCTCTCTGCACAGTCTATACTGGAAAACGTCACTAAAGTATTGACTCTTGTGCCTGGCAGCGTTAAGCAACAACAGACTTAATGGGCATGCGCAAGCTCTTCCATAGGGCGATTCCACTGAAGAGGACTATCGGGTTGCCAATTCGGGGCTGAAAGCTCGTTGCAGGCTCCCTCGGAAGAATCGCGAAAGGTCCAGCCTGTAAAAAACCAGTCTTCGTGCTCGAATACAGTATGCACTTCAGCAATGCCGCGAAAAGGCTCGCCTTCGCGCACAGCTCCTGCGCATCCGTAAATGTCGTAGCCATCACCATTTTTCCTAGTTCGGGAGGGTGTGAACGTTTGAAGATCAGGATACTGGGCAAAGTCTTCGCCATGATTAGAGCTCATCGCCACAACGAAGGTTCGATTATCTACACCTCCTCTCCCTACTGTAGAAATAAAACCGTAGAGCTTCTCCCACTTTCGATAATGGTTTGCCTCAACGTAGCCGTTGAGCCGTTTGGCGAGAGCATCTCGTTGCTCGTTGGGGATCGCTGAAAACGGTTCCAAAATCTGGCCAGACGCAACAAAAGTGGAGAGCAAAAATACCAGGAGATATGGCAAGTTCCGAGTCGAGTGTCGCATATACGCTTGTTAGCACAGAGTTTTGGGTGAGAACAAGGCAATTTCTCGATTAACCCATCCGCGCCTCAACCCGACGACTAATTCTGCCTTCAGCTCCTGGTTAGTCTGGACTGTCTGTTCACGGACCGGCTAGCTTTCCAACCGGATCGAGTCTGAATGCGTCGACGATCATTGGAATTCTTCCAGTTATAAGAACTGAAGCTGCAACGTCGGGAAGTGAAAACCAGAGACCCTTCGAAGGTTCGTGGTCAAGCGCATAAAGGTAGTTGAGTGCTACCTGCCAATCGTTACTAGCGGCGCTGTACTTGCCACGCGACGGAAGGAGATCGCCGTTCGGTATTACTTTCACGAATGCCGGTAGATGCTTCCAAGTGTCTTGGCGAAATAGCTTCTCGGGAGTCAACGTGCGAAGGAATTGCTCGATTTCGGCCTGGCAATGTTCAACCACCCGCACTTTCCGCGCAATAAGAAATCGTCGCAAGTCCATCAAGCCGTTGACTGTCGTATACATCGAGAGAAAGTCCACATACACAACTGGCACAGGAGTTTTTCGAATGTGGGCACTCGTTCTGCCTCCAAAAAACGCAGTCTGCGCAAACCCTAGGTAAGCTGCTGGGAAGTCTGGCTGCCGTTCGAGAATCGGAGTGATTCCCATCGCTCGTAAATAGGCCTTGCCGATTGAGGCGGGTGAATAGGCCTCGGTGGGTTGCAAATTGATCGGGTGTTTTCTGTATTCGGCGAGTAGTTTGACGGCCAATTCGGAAGTGGCTTGAACGTCGCGGCGATTGTAGTCGATATAGTTCAGTGTGACGACGCCATGTTTTGCGACATGTTGTTTTCCATGCTTAACACCGAACGCTCGGCAGGCGCTCTCCAGAGAATAACTTCTATCTGTGAACGCAAACGCAAGCGTCCGCAAATCGAGCATGTGGCCACGAAACTTGTATCCCTTCTCAGGGTCTCCGGTAACAGACTCCTCCGGAATCAAATCCAACTTATCGGGCTTGTACCGTGCAGTGAATCCCTTCAAGGCGCGCTTGGAGTCGATGTGTTTGATATGCAATCAACTTCTATACATTCCGCACGCTTATACTGTGGCTCGCACCTGGGCCACTCTTCTCATTTCCGCAGCGGGGTTTTACTTTATTGGTTTACGTGGATATTCTCTGGCGCTGGGGGCGGTTCTGGGCTGGGTCCCTGCATTATTCTTGGACGCGGTCGTGGGTAGAGGTCTCTTTCCTCCAATTATTCGGACCGATAAAAGCATGACGTCAAACTTCACAACTCTCAACCTGTAATCGGAAACCATGGCTTAGGCAGCGGATTAAGTAGGTGCTTGGTTAGGTTAGTTGGCTATGCCATAAAGCTTTCTGGTCGCCGGACGGTAATTAAGCATCATCCTCAAAGAGGAGCGGGAGCGAAATATACGTGCTGGACTCCAATTCTGCAGAAGGTTAAGCAATTAGCTACATCCTTCACAGTACAACAGATAACGACCTACAAAAGCGTATACTGACAGCAAATTGGGCGAGACGAACCCCCGATAGATGAAGTTATTCCCGGAGACCAGCCTATGAAATCGACCCTTTCTTGTGCCCTGTCGGCAGTGCTTCTGCAGACAAATGCAATCCCTGCCCAAACACAAAGTACGACACCACAAGCAAAAAACGACAAGCAAACTAGTCAGCAGTCAGAACCTACCTCGTCGCCCGTAAAGCCACCGTTGGCATTCGGCCTAGATGACGGTACTCCAGTGCGGCTTCGCATCAATCGAACAATTTCTTCAGAAGACGCCAAGGTTGGAGATACGGTTGATTTTGAAGTGCTTGAAGATGTGATGTCACACGATGTCATTCTAATCCCCCGTGGCGGAATTGCCTTGGCGACGATCACTGAAGCTCAATCTAAACGGCGCATGGGCAGAGCGGGAAAGCTAAACGTGAACATCGACAACGCTAAGCTCGTCGATGGCGAAAAAGTTGCTCTCAGGGCTGTCAAAGAGGTTAAGGGAGGAAGCCACACTGGAGCAATGACAGGTGCAATCGTCGCGACTGCCATCGTCTTCTTCCCAGCCGCACCACTATTCCTGTTCATGAAAGGAAAAGATATCACGATCCCGAAAGGGACCGAGATAACGGCTTACATAAATGGAGACATTCCTCTTGATCCGAAGAAATTTCAACCGCAGGAAGCGGCAAAAACCGAGGGTGCTACTTCCTCAAATCCAGCAGCGCCGTCTGCCGAGAACATGGCTTCGACGATAGAATTAAAATCCACACCAGACGGAGCCGAGATCAGCATTGACGGCAAGTATGTGGGAAATACACCGACGACCTTACACCTCACGGTCGGAGACCATGTAGTTAAATTTGAGAAGCCTGGGTTCAAGCCGTGGGAGAGGACACTGACAGTCACTCAAGGCGAATCTACGACAATTCCAGCAACGCTTGAAAAATTAGAGGTAGCGCCACCTCAATAATTAGGCTTTCTCATCGTTTTGAACTCACAATATTTGTCAGCCCAGCGAGCGCCAACCAATGTCGTGGATGCGGCCTCCTTCGGCCTGCGCGGACATCTGAGGCATAGGGTAGCGACATGCCTAACGTCATGGCAATTGTTGAGATCGAGCAGTTTGCTAGCTTCGTGTGAACTTTGGCTGCATATGCGGTTTCATCGAGCCAAGCCGGTTTGTCTTCCGGTTTCCAAGCGCGTTCGGCTGCCCGATGGCTTCGCTGTTTTTCGCCCAAACGAATTAGCACCTGGGGACGCTGGGCCGCAATCCTGCCCTCATGTGCTGCGCTGAGAAGTACCTCCCGTGAGTTTACTTTGGAACAAGCTGAGCATGATGCTGTACCCCGTCTGATCACCCGTCACCGAGCCTGGGTTAGAGGTGTCGCATTGAACCGATCAGCTGATGCCCTTGGTACAGTCGACCACAGAATTCGAGCACAGCGTTCTGCATAAGGGGCTACGGCATCACGCCAAGCTTTGGCAGTCTCTGAGAGTTGCTGCGCAAATTCCCCCACGAGGCGACAGTTGCCATCTCGCTGCTCAAAGAACCATTCGCGCCGCAAGAGACCTCGCCTGAGCCAATCGACCAGGTATGCGTCGACCCTTGGACGCACCGGTTCCATAAGATCGCACGCCAAACTATCGCGTGTTCGACTGTCGACGTGCAGCACACCGAGACCAGGATCGAGTCCCAATGCAGTTGCTGCTAATCCTGCATCGGATTCGAGAATGGCGTAGAGGTAGTTCAGAATTGCGTTTGGAGGATTCACGGCTAAACGGGGTGAGTTCGTGAGCGGAGATTCCCGCGTTCGGAATTCTTTCCAATGATCAGGTACTCGCTGCAGATCGATTTTCGGAAAATTGACTGGAACCCCTCGCCACGCTCGCCAGTACAGGTGCCAATGTGGTTGGAGTCACCGGATGCATAAACCTCGCTGACAAAGTGTAGACGCTTACAGCGCGTGGGACAGGCTTTCAGACCAAACTTCTGCTGAGTAGACGCGCTAACCGGGAAAGTGCCACTAGTACCCTGCCGGGCGATGAGCCTCCAGTTCTTGTTGCGGTTCTTGTGTGTCCACTGTGCTGTTGACGCACAAGGGAAACCGTGGCACATTGTTTGCCTCCCCGGGCGTCTCGCCACCCCGGAACTTCCCAACCCCCAGCCCTAGCCTCGGAGGCTTTATGTCCAGCCTCAATGTCCTTCTTGCGGCTTTGGCGCTCAGTTCACTGCCACTCGTCTCGACCGGCCAGCAACCGGTAACCCCAGGCGAAATTGTGGACAAGGTGGTGATGCAGGAGCAGTCAGAAATTCAGTTAGTTCGCCAATATTCCCCGCTCGTGGAAACGTATATTCAATATCTTCGTCTGGATAAGAGATCGGGGGCAGTGCCGGACGGAGACAAATACTTCCTTGGTCGAGCCAAGCTTGCCAAGGGCGTCGACCTGGAACCACTGGAACATGACCCTGGGATGAAGCGAAAAGTGTCCGAAGACTGGCGGGAATTCCTCTCCACGAGCTTTGTTCCGGGCGGCTTCCTGCAGATGATCTATCTTGATACCTCTGGCTTCGATCGTCAGCACTACAAGTTTGAGTACATTCGCCGCGAGTTTTTGGGCGAAGTTCGCTGCATCGTCTTCGACGTCCGGCCCCTGAAGAAGAAGGACAAAGGACGTTTCGTGGGACGTATCTGGGTGGAAGATCAGGATTACCACATCGTGCGCTTCAATGGTTCCTACGGTGAGTCTTTCCTGCTCAGCAACTACTTCAATTTCGATAGCTGGCGTACAAACATCGGTACAAACCTATGGCTCCCATCCTTCGTATACACAGAGCAAGGCAACGTGCATGATCCACACACGGCAAGACTGGCGTACAAGCCGTTTCGCGCGCAGACCCGGCTGTGGGGCTACCACCTTGGTCACTCGGGGGAACAGCAGGAGCTAAGTAAGGTGCTGATTGAAACCCCGATCAGGGATTTGACGGAAACTGCCAGCGACTACTCACCACTGCAAGCGGAGCGAGCTTGGGAGCGCCAGGCGGAAGCGAACGTCACGGACCACCTCGAGCGGCAAGGCTTGCTGGCGCCGCATGGGGAAGTGGATAGGGTATTGGAGACAGTGGTCAACAACCTGGAGCTAACCAACAGCGTGGAAATCCAGCCGGAAGTTCGCTGCCGCGTGCTACTGACCTCAACGCTGGAATCGTTCACCGTTGGCCATACCATCGTGATGAGTCGCGGATTGGTGGACGTGCTTCCGGACGAGGCTAGCCTCGCGGCCATCCTTGCGCACGAACTGAGCCACATCGTGCTCGCTCATGGCATGGACACCCAATTTGCTTTCTTCAACAGCCTGGAGTTCAAAGAACGCGACACATTCCGTCATTTTGAATTTGCTCACACACGATCCGAGGAACAGGCCGCCCAGCAGAAGGCCAACGAACTGCTACGGAACTCTCCGTACAACGAAACGTCCGGCACAGCACAACTCTTCCTCGATGCGCTCAAAAACAAGTCGAAAGACTTCCCCAATCTTGCCAGTCCGCACCTGGGCGAAAGAGTCCCAGCAAGGTGGACCATTGTAGCGGCGCTGCCCGCCGCACAGCCGTATCATGCCAAGCTAGGGACCAATGCAATTGCTGCGCTGCCGCTTGGCGGACGCATCAAGGTCGACCCCTGGAGCGATGAGCTGCAGATCGCAAAGTCCGCGTCGGAAGCCGCCATGAGCGAGGCCGAGAGGATGCCGTTCCAGATCGCTCCCTTCGTTTTCTATCTCACGCGCCAGGACCATACCTCACCGACAGAACCTTCGGGTGGGGTCGCAGCGAAGCTGGATGCCAACGCAAAACCCTAGGTACCCTGGTAAACGCGGAACCGTACATCAAGTGGGTCCCGGTACGGGATGCCCCACAATTGCGCAAATAAGGCAGTTTCGCTCCCTCCTATCCCCTATCCCGTCAACAGGCCAGCGACTACCGTGGTGGAAGGAGGCAACCTGCAGCGCAGTACGCCGCCCAGGAGTTCAGTTCAAACCTACCGTGGAATTCTGCAATCCGTGCAGTCTTTTTTCCACCTCGTCAGCTTCCGCATTGCGCCCAAGTGCCCGCAATGCTTTCACCCGGCTCGTCAATGTTGGCGCCAGCACGGGGCTATTCTCTCCGTACGTCTTTTCCATCAGCACGATTAGTTGCCGGTCGCAAGCCTCCGCCTTTTCCGCTTGATTCAGCGCGTCGTGCAACCTGCAGACCAATCCCTTGCTGCCCACCAACTGCATGCCGTCCGGTCCAAAGAGGATTTCGCCGGTTTTCACGCCCTGAAGCGCAAACGGCATCGCTTTTTCATACTGCTTCTCTGAATAGTAGAGTTCGCCGATCGCGCGCAGGCCCATCACGTATCCAATGCTGGTATCTCCCTGATTCTTCTGGGTCAAGGTCAAATTTTGTAGGAACAAACTTTCGGCTTTTGCGTAATCGCCTTGTTCCGCGTAAACCTGGCCCAGCGAAGTCAGCGGCATGCTGATTTGCGGCGAATTTGTCCCGTAGAGTTCCGTGACAACTTTCAACTGCCGCTCATATGCCTGCTGGGCATCCGGCCAATCCTTGCGGCCGAAATACATGGTGCCGAGGTATCCGAGCGAGAGCGCCAGCCGCGCCTCATGCGGATTCAACTGCTCCGCGTACTCGACCGCGCTCTTATAGCTGCGCTCGGCCTCCGCAAAATTATTTTCCCGGAAGGCCCGCATGCCGGCATCCATGGCTGCGTCCACTTTTCCCGACAAACCCTTTGCCGCATCCGCGCCGGCAAGTTTTGCTTCCAGGCTCGCAGCCTCGGCGCCTTTTCCGGTGGCTCTCAAGTCACTCAAATGCTGCTTCAACCGGGCTTCGGCGGCCTGCAAGTCGCCATCCGCATTGCGAAGCGTTTTCGTGAACGCCGGCTGCGCCACCGCCACGTTGAAATATTTCTTCGCCAGCCGGTAATGTTCCATCGCGCCAACCCAGTCACCCTGTTTCTCCAGGAACCCGGCGTAATCCAGTTGCGTGCCGATGTCCTGTCCGTTCAGCAGCAGCGCTTCCTTAAATTCGCCCGCCGCCTTCTGTGAGTCGCCGTTCGCAGCCAGCGCCCGCGCATAGCCTTCATGTGCATCCGCATTACCGGGATCCAGCTGCTCCGCGGCTTCCAGCTCATCCACAGCCCTCTTCGGGTCCTTCATAATCAGCAGAAGCAATCCTGTTCGCCAATGCCCATCGGCGCCATCCGGCTCAAGCCGGGATTCTTCCTCGTACTCCTTCAGCGCAGCCGGATAGTTTTTCTGCGTTTCATATATTGCGCCGAGTCCTTCGTGAACTCTTGGATCCACGGGATCCATTTTCTTTGCGATCTGATATTCCTTTTTCGCGCCCTCCAGATCCCCGGTCTGTACCAGCGCTGACGCCAGGCAGATATGGCAGACTTCGGATTCAGGCGCCATGGCTTCTAATTCGCGGAATTCCGCCACGGCCTGCGCGCTCTGATTCGCGTGCATCAATGTTGACCCAAGATCCTGCCGTATACTTGCGTTCCGGGGATCCACTTTTTTTGCCTGGCGGAGGACGCGGATCGCGTTGTCGAAATCGTGTTTCTGGTTGTAGGTGTAGGCCAGATTGGTGTACGCGTTGATGTCTTTTGGGTCCATCGCCAACGCCTTCGAATACTCAGCAATAGCCCCTTGCACATCGCCTTTTGCAAAACAGAGAATCCCAAGATCGTAGTGAACCTTTTCATAATCGGGTTTGATTCTCAGCGCTTCACGAAACTCGTGTTCCGACGCGTCAAATTTGCGCATCTCCTCGAGCGCCAGGCCGGCATTCTTGTGAGCCTCCGCATTGTTGGGTGTTTCCGCGAGCGCCGCTTTCGCCTGCCGCAGGGATTCCTCTTGATCTCCTACCCGGAACAAAACGTAACTTAATTTGGTTCGCGCCTCCGGAAAACCTGGCTCTTGTTTCAGCACTTCCGCGTAGACTTCTGCGGCCGCCGCCCATTCCTGTTGCTGCTTCAAGAACTCGCCCATCACGAACCCGGCGTCGGCTTTTCTACTCCCTGCGCGCAGCGCCTCGTCCACCTCTTTGGCCGCCTCTTCAAATTCGTTTGCGCGCATCCGTTTTCCAGCTAGGGCCAGATGCTCCCGTCCGGTTGCATCGTTGTTTATTCCTTGGCCGTCTTTCACTGCGGGAACTGTGGCCTGGCCCACTGCTTCCAATATTTCGATGGTTGCTCCCGCTTCGGAAAGTTGGGCTTTGAATTCGGCTGTCGGAGTAAAGTTCAGTCCATGTGTCTTCACGGCCGAGACAATATTTTCGGGAAGGGTATCACCCGCCACCAGTGCCACCAAAGTGGTCGCGTCCAGTGATTTGTTCGTGCTTTGCGGGCTGCCAACGGCCGGCAATCCAAACACGCACACGGCTAGGACGCTTGCCAATCCATACGTCATGGAATTGCTCATGGTAATCCCCCTGGGAAAGTACCTTGTTAGGTTAAAGGCGCAGCGACGACCGGGAAATTGCCCGAAGGGGCAGGTGTTTCTTCATTGGCAATAGGCACGCGGAGAGCCGCGAATCGCCTCGCTTAAGGATTTGCAACTTTGTTGAGTTTGTCGGAGGTGAGCCTCGCCCGGCGTTAATCGACTTGCGTAAGTGTGCGAACGTGAAGCTCCAGCGCCTGGTTGTATTGGCGCTCGATCTGCAATTCGGTTTGCAGCTTTTTCACCAGAATTTCGAGTCGCGAAATTTCGACGCGCAATTTCTGTATGTCCGTGGCAGTTCCGGCGGCACGGGGACCAGCGGTCGAAGCGGGTGGAGGAGTTTGCGGCGCGGCGACGTTGCCCTGCTGCACGAATGCCTCGGCGAGGGCCCGCGGCCAGACATTGTCAGGCGGCCGGGAATCCGCCACAGGTGGCAAGGCATGGACCGACGCTGAAGGCGGAACGATCCGCGGTGCTGCGGGAGCCGCAAACAGACTGCTCAACGAAGGTACGGCCATCGGACGTTCCGACGGATGCTGCAGCACCGGCGCACCGTGGCCAATCAGATTCTTGACGCGGGAAATCAATTCCTGCGGCTGGAACGGTTTCCGCACGAGTTCATCCGCTTGCACCGCTACCGCGCGGTCGGCAACACTCTTGTTCACCACGCCAGACATTAAGATCACGGGGGTTTTCGCGAACTGCGGATTCTGTTTCACCTGGCTGCAAACGGAATAACCGTCCTGGTCCGGCATGATTACGTCGGTGATCACCAAGTCGGGCGGATTTTCATCAAACTGAGCGAGCGCCGACGCGGCATCAGCGCAAGCCACCACGTTGATACTCTCGCGGCGAAATGCGATCTTGATGACCTCGCGCATCGTCGCGCTGTCATCAATAAAATAAATCGTAGGTGTACGCCGCGGTTCGGCTGCTCCGGTCTCCGGCAGAACAATCGCGTCACTCATTGGGCCTCCGTGTCCGCCAACTCGTCGGAGCCGGTTCGCTCCGTTTCGTCAAATTCGCGCATGGCATCCAGCATCAGGTCGGTCGCCGAACGCAGCACCGTGCGTTGCGCCGAAGCCGCGCCGTAAATAAATTTGTAAACGCCAGACCCGCACTTCACGCAGTTCTTCAAGATGTGAATCACGGCTTCATCCCCAAAAAGCGATCCGCATTCCGCGTGGGTGATTTCTCCACCGTCATAAAACAAAACCGCGTCGGTCTCTCCTGCGTTGATGGTCAGTGCCCCCGTCTGCCGTGCTTGCCCCAGCATTTGCATCACGCCGGTCAGGTCATGGTGCGTCAGGTTCCCGCTCAGGCTTGTATCCGCCTGGCCCAGCATCTGTGTCGGCTGAAATCCTTCCAGCTTACTGATGATGATGTTCTTGATGTGATTCGCGATCACCCCCGGCGACAAATGCCGGTCAATGTAATCGTCGCAACCCGCCTGGAACGATTCCATCAGCGCCCGCTGGCTGCCGTCGCCCATCGCAATCACCGGCAACGCGGCGTTTTTCGGATCGGCGTGAATTATCCTGGCGATTTCGAGCGCTCCCATCTCCCGCATATTCGTCGCGCACACGATCACCGATGGCGCGTTGTATTCGAGCGTGGTCAGGGCAAACGCGGCCTGCGTTGCGGTCGTCACCTCAAATCCCTCGCGTCGCAGCGCATCCCCCAGCCTCTTCGAAAACAGCACGTTGCTGTCGATCAAGAGAATTTTTGCCGGTTTTCCGGGCACGATCATGCGTGCGCCTCCGGGCTTCCGCCTTGGGTCAGGATTTCGCGATCGCCCGGCACCGGCGTCAGTGCATCCAGATTCAGCACTTCAATCACTTCGCCATCGTGCGAAAGCCAGGCGGCCACGTGTGGCGAGTCCGACTCGCCAGCCGGGGTCAAGTCCGCGGTGATCAATTCGCATTCGCCACTGACCGGCAGGGCGACCCAATCAAGCGAAGCTCCCCGCTTCTGTGTCGCCACCAGGTAAAATCGCCGGGACGTCAGTTTTTTCCCGGTCAGCTTCTCTGCCACATCACACACGGGAACCACTCGCCCTCGCCGCAGGATCACGCCATCAATCTCAGTCGTGCGGTGGGCAAAGCGGAACACGCGGCTGGGTGCCACAAGTTCCGCAATCTGCTCGGCCGCCAGCGCAAAGCGCCGGTCGCCCAATCGCAGCAGCACGCACGATCGCGCGTCGAATTGTTCCACCATGCTCATAGACCCAGGCCTATCCCGTTTGCCGCGGCAGTCTCCGTCACAACCATCCGGCTGACCAACGCGTCGAGAAGAAAAAGTTCATCCGCGGTTAAAAACCCCTCGGGACTCACTGCAGGGATCACGTTCTGATCCAACACTGTCAGCCCGCGATACCATACGCGCTCTTCATGGCAAAACGCCGCTGGCAGAGCCTGAAGCCGCGTCATGGTGGTCATTTTCTCAATGCCATCAATCAGCAGCGCCGTGCGCGACCGGCGCAACAGAAGAATCAGCGAAGCGGGCGAAGGCCGCAATCCAAAATGCACTGCTCCGTTTACGACATAGAGATTCTGTTCGCCCCGGCGGAACATGTGCCGCACCTTCGGAAGGGTGGGCTCGTCGATTTCCATCGGCGACCCCGCCAAACTGTCCACGCTGCGCACTTCCTGCACCGATGCCGATGAAATCGCAAACACCTGCGTGCTGCAGCGGAACAATATGATCTGCTCCGTCCGCGCGTGCGGCGCTTTGTGCGTGGACGCAAACTGCATCAGCGCACTCCCGTTGGTGACAACCGGCTTAATCCAAGCACGCGATTTTCAATCGAGGTGTAAATGTCGTCGATGCTGAGCACATGATCCACCGCGCCGCTCTTGATTGCCTCGGCCGGCATTCCGAAGATCACAGACGTGGCTTCATCCTGCGCGAGTACGTATCCGCCTGCGTTCTTGATCGCCTTCGAGCCGCGCGCTCCGTCGCTGCCCATGCCGGTCAGTACCACGCCGATGCTCATCGCGCCCGCGAAGGCCGCGACGGATTCCATCGTCACGTCGATGTTTGGCAGGTATCCGTCAATCCGTCCCGTTGCTCCATCCAGTTGAATGCGGCCGGTCGGCGAAACTCGCAGATGCTGCCCGCCCGGACAAATGTAAAATGTCCCCGGTTGCACCGATTCACTCGCTTCCGCCTCTTTTACTCGAATGCTCGTAAACTCCGCCAACTGCAGCGCATATTGTGTGGTAAACGCCGCCGGCATGTGCTGAACCAGAATCACCGCCGCTGGAAAATCCTTCGTGAATCCCGGCGCAAGCCGCATCACCGTTGCCGGGCCGCCCGTCGAAGCAGCCAGAACCACTACGGGAAAACGCATGTCCGGGGGAAGTACCGAAGGACTCGCAGCGCGAGCCACGGGTGGCTGAGGCTTTGGCACCGCACCGCCGTTCATTGGAGCTTGCAATTGGGCTGCGAGCCGGGACGCTGTTCGCACAACGCGCACCTTCGCCGCAATTCGCACCTTGCGGAGCAAATCGTCCTTCACGCTCTGCATGTCCAGATCAATTCCCGAAGATGGCTTGG
>Ga0210399_10001921_pt1 | contig 16196 bp, 20 predicted proteins | sample IncBWC14MmetaG_FD_150865 | JGI IMG/M metagenome (GOLD analysis project Ga0210399, IMG submission 150865) | Forest soil microbial communities from Barre Woods Harvard Forest LTER site, Petersham, Massachusetts, United States - Inc-BW-C-14-M | ecosystem: Environmental > Terrestrial > Soil >...
AATATCGCGCAGCCCGATGCCGTCCGCGGCGCGTTGCGGCGCGTTTTCAGCCGCGTCACCGGGCACGGAACCGATCTGACGCTTCTGATTCCCGATCCCGTCGTTCGCGTTTTCATTCTTCCCTTTGAGACGTTTCCGCGCCGCGCCGACGAAGCGCGCCCGCTGCTTCGATGGCGGCTGAAGAAAAGCGTTCCCTTTGACGTGGAAGAAACTGTCGTCTCCTGGATGCGCCAGCATGGGCGCGACGGCAATCTCGAAGTTGTGGCCGCTGTCGCTCGCGAGAGCATCGTCCGGCAATACGAAGAGCTACTTTCCTCTCTCAACGCGCAGGCGGTTGTCGTTTTGGGCTCCACACTTGCCACCCTGCCCCTGCTCGAAGAGCGCGGTGCCACTCTCCTTGTTCGCATCAGCGGACGCACTCTCACCACCGTCATTGTTCAGGGAGGAAATCTCGCGGTCTATCGCTCGGGCGAAATGCCGTCCGACGTGGGCGCCCTTGAGCCTCAAATAATTCTCGACGAAATATTTCCGGCGATTGCCTACTACCAGGACACTTGGGAAGCAATGGTCGATCGCGTAAGGCTTTCCGGGTTCGGTCCACGCGAAGAAATTTTTAAGCAGGCTCTTACGGACGAATTGAAGGTACCCGTCGGCCCCCTGGCCGCGTCCGACCAGGCGCTATGGCTTCCTTCCGCCGCCAGGGACCTGATGAGCGAAGATCTCGATTCCGTAGTCGGCTGGATGATGAACGGAGGTTCCTGAGCGCTCCAGCGCCAAAAATTTCCTATGGAACTGCGACTTAATCTTTCCACCAGCCCGCGCGAAAATAAGAGGCCCTTCCTTGCAGGTGCGGGCCTGCTGGGAATGATTGCTTTGGTCCTTCTGCTAGTCCTTTCGCACCAGGCCTACCAATCCTGGCGAGCCAATCGCGACATCCGCCGGAACATCGCGGATCTCGAACGTCAAATTCAAGCCAGTGAGCAGAAGCAGAGCGCCCTCGAAGCGTATTTCAGGACGCCACAGGCTGTGCAGGTTCTTGACCGCGCCGCCTTTTTGAATTCGCTCATCGACGAACGCAGCTTTCCTTGGACCAAGGTTTTCGCCGATTTGGGCGAAACGCTTCCGGCCGGCGTCCGCGTGGTCAGCATTTCACCGCGTCTCGATCACGGGCGCGCTCTGGTGAAGCTCACTGTCAGCGCCCTGTCAGACGATTCCAAGGTGAAGTTTTTGCAGACGCTCGAACGGTCGAAGGATTTCGGAGAGATTCAGGTGCAATCCGAGCATCGTGAACAGAACTCGAATGAGATTTTGATAGATCTCACGGCGTGGTATGTGACGATATGATACCCACTCAAACTTCAAGTCCCTGGAGAAAATACGTCACGGGTATAGTAGCTCTGCTTTTTTTGGCCGATTTTGCCCTCGCTTTCTTCGTCTGGCAGGGCGGTCGTGAAGGTCCTGAGACCAAGCGCCGGCAGCGTGACCATCTTGCATTGCAAGCCAAGCTCCTCAAGGCGGACGTCGAGCGCGGCGAGATAATCAAAGCGTCACTTCCGCAGGTCGGAAAAGACTGTGACGGCTTCTACAAAGCGGATTTTCTACCCGCTTCCGCTGGTTACTCGGCGATTCTCGCCGAACTGACGGAGATCACGCACAAGGCAGGGCTGAAGACCGGTGGCGTCAGCTTCAGCTTTCAGCAAAAGGAACTGAAGGGTCACGGGGTCACCGAAATCGCGATGAAAACCACCGTAGAAGGCGACTACCCGGCCTTGATTCAATTTATTCACGCTCTCGAGCGATCGAAGAATTTTTATCTGCTCGATAATCTCACGCTGGCTTCGGGGGGTTCGACTGCCGGTGTTAAATTAAATTTGGATTTGCGCACGTTTTTCAGGACCCCGGTGTGACGAGACAAAGGATGGAAATCTCGGCGCTGGTAGGGCTGCTTGTCGTCGGTGCCCTCGTGTATTTTTTCAACCGAAGCCAGATAGGTGGCGGAGTGCCGCAAGTGTCCGCCGACGCGAAATTCGTCCCCCTGAGCGTTCAGGAACCTCAGTTGCGCCTCGATCTCCTCGCCAAGCTCCAGAAAGAAGAAAGCCTGGCTGCGCATCGCAATATTTTCAATGCAACTCCGCCTCCCCCGGAGCTCACTCTGGAACAAAAGAAGGAGCAGGCACGTCGTTATCCCACCGTGCCGGCGCCCACGCCTCCTCCTCCGGTCCAAGTTCCTGGTGAGTTTTTCGGATATGCCGTTCGTCCAGCCCCGTCGGGTACGCGTTTCGGATTTTTCAAGAATGGTGACGACGTCCTCGTCGTCGCTGAAGGCGACAAATTCCTCAGTAACTATCGTTTGATTCATATCGGGAACGATTCTGCCGACGTGGAAGAAATCTCGAGTGGCCGGCACGCGCGTGTCGCGATGGTTCAGCCTCCCGCCGGCGGCGGCGCAGGCCCGGGACCAGGCGACCAGGCAACGCCATGATGAATAGCTCTCGAGGCTCACGCGGAAATCGCCGCCACTCTGGCGAACGCGGCTATGCCATGCTCATGGCCCTTTCCATGACGATGATGATTCTGATCGCTTCAACCGCGATGATTGCTAACCTTCGAATCGAGGGCAAGCGTCAGCGCGAAGATGAAGCGATCTGGCGCGGCAATCAGTATGCCCGGGCCATTCGCCTTTATTTCCACAAGACCGGACACTATCCTCAAACTCTCGAGGATCTTCAGAAAGGCCTTCCACAGCTTCATTTCCTCCGTCAGGCCTACAAGGATCCGCTGAATAAATCCGACGGCTCTTGGCGATTCATTTATGTGAATGCCGCCGGACAAATTATCGGCAGCACGAAATACACGTCTCTACAGCAGATGGCGCTCTACGATAGTGGCGCCCTCCAGAATGGCCTGCCCGGGCAAATCCCGGGCTTGGTCGGCACTCCGGTTTCCAGCCTCACGAATGCGAGCGGCTTCGGGGACGTGAACGGAAATGCGTTGTCGAATTCTTCACCCTCCACGCAGACGTCAACCCCTGCACCAACCGACCCGAACGCTCCGCCTCAGCCGCCCGGTCAAGCGCCTGGGCAGCCCCCCGATCAGTCGGGACAGACTCCTCCGAGCGGGCAGCCTCCCACGCCGGCTCCAGGACAGCCGAGCGCTTTTGGGCAGCCCGGCGCTCCAGGGCAACCTGGCACACCTCTCGGTCAGAGTCCGTTCGGTTCGCTGAATGGTCAGGTAGGAAATCCCGCGGACCTGCAGAAGCCCACAGGCCCGGTGGACGGTCCGGTTCTTGGTGCTTTCTTGACTGGCGTTGCCAGCAAAGTGGATGCGCCTTCGCAGAAGGTCTATCACCACGGCAAGAAGTATATTCAGTGGGAATTTGTCTGGAATCCGCTCGAAGAGGCGGCTGCAAATATGCAACAGGTGCTGAATCCGCAGGGGCAACAACCGGGAATCGGCCAGCCAATCGGACCGGGTGGAATAGGCGGAATCGGTTCGCCGACAAGTAACCCGTTCGGCCAACCTACGACAGGAATGCCGCAACCACAACCGCAGCAACAGCCACAACCACAGCAGTAATTTCGCTCAATTTTTGGGAGTTGTCATTCTTGAGCGCAGCGCGTTTTGCGCGTTCCGATGCTGCCGGGGGGACGAAGAATCTCACCCGCACGAACTTGGCACTATCACTTCGACGCGCACTTACTGCCGTCCGCCGATTGCTTGCACTTCAGTGGCTTCGCAACTTTTCGAACGTAATTCTGCGTCTCAGGAAAGGGCGGGATTCCGCCATACCGCTGGACCATTTGTGGGCCGGCGTTGTAAGCAGCTAGCGCGAGCGACAAATCGCCGTGGTAGCGTGCGAGAAGATCCTTCATGTAGTGCGTTCCGCCGTCAATATTCTGCGCAGGATCGAACACGTTTCGCACCGAATATTGCGCGGCCGTCTGAGGCAACAGCTGCATTAATCCGAACGCGCTCCTGCGGGAAACCGCCTTGGGGTTGAAGTTCGATTCAACCAGAATCATCCGTTGAATCAGATTCTCGTCCACACCATGCTTCTCGGCAGAGGCGCGGATCAATTTGGCGTAAGGCCCATCCGGAAGCGGCGCAACCGTAGGGCGTGAAGGAAACACATCCTCGGGTTCTATGGATACGATCTCCCCGGCAGCAACTTCCACCGAGCCGCCTTCCACGGTAAGCCGCACCCGATCGCCCGACGTCTCATATCCCGTGATGTGCAGCCGCACACCCGAGCGCAGCACCGCGTAGTCCGCACGCGCGATCGGCGCAGCGCTGGTCAACAGCACGCACAGCGGCACGCACAACGGCAACACGTTAAAAATTATTCTTCGCTTCATTTCTTCGCACTTCAGTTTTCGCAGTTCAATAGCCCCTTCAGAGAGCATGCTTTCGAATCGCTACCGCTACGCCGCTTTCGTCATTTGTCAGCGTAACGGCCCAGCCGCGCGTTTTCAACTCCGGCACCGCATTCCCCATCACGATGGGTAAACCGGCGAACTCGAGCATCTCGCGATCGTTCCAGTTGTCGCCCATCGCCATCAGTTCGTCGCGCGCAATGCCTCGCCGCTTGGTCCATTCAGCGAGCGCTGAGCCCTTCGAAACACCGCGCTTCAGAACATCCAGAATCGAAAGGTCCCGGCTCTCATATTCGGTCAACGCCAGCGTGTATTCATTCGCAATCGGCAGTTCCTGGAGAAGCTTCATTGCGGCACGCAGATTCTTGCAGTTGTCTGCATATCCCACTTGGATTGGATCGGTCCCGTTCAGGCAATCAGTCAGCGGCGAAATTAAACCGATATATTCGCGGTTGCGGCGCAAGTAACGGCCTCGCACGGGATGGTCCCAATCCGGGCGTTCCATCATTACCTGATTTTCGCGAGGCCGGTCGAAAACCACCGCCGCTCCCGAACGGAATTCTTTCGTCGCTTCGAGCACCTTTCGCGCCGTCGCTGCCGGAAGCAGGTGCCGCAAGTCAGTAACGCCGCTTTTGGACTTGATTATGGCGCCGTTGTTCACGATGAAGTGCAGATCGCAGGGAAGGGAATCGGCAATCGGACGCGCGAAATCGAAACGTCGCCCCGTAACCAGTACAATCTCGATACCGCGGCTCTGGGCTTCCGCAATCGTCCGAGCGTTTTCCGCGGAGACCTTCGCGTTGCTGTCCAGCAACGTCCCGTCGAGATCCATCGCAATCATTCGGATCGGCATCGCTCCTATTCTACATGGAGCGGCGCTCGTCGCGACGGCAACGCCATGCTAACGTTCGATGGGAAAATGCAAATTTAGCCTGTGTGAAAAATAACCGCGGCTACTGTTTGCGGCTGCCGCCGTGCGGCTCTGAGTGTTTTGCGCCTACTGTTTTACGCCTATTGTTGACCGGCGCCCGCCTGGCGCGCGGCGTCTTCTGCTTGGTCAAGCGCGCCCTGTATATCGTTTGCGCGATTGTCGAGACGCTCGATCAAGTCGGTGGTCATGTTTCCGCCGAAGCCCGGCGTGGGAGGCTGGAGGTTCGCTCCCAGCGCAGTCGCTTGCTCGGACATACCACTAAGCTCGTCTTGTGTGGCGTTGAGTTCATCTGCCAGTCGAGCTTGGCGCTCGGCAATCTCAGATCGTTCCTGTGCAGGAGTCAACGGCCTCTGAGTCGCGGCAAGAATTTCGGGCGCATCGCGAATCACTGCAGGCGGCATATCGTTTTCCTGCGCGGTGTCTTCGAGCGACGCGATCTGCTGTTCGATTTCCGCGCGGCGCTGCTCGAGATTAGAGATCTGATTGTCCGTGGTGAACCCGTCGCACGGCGCATTCAGCTGCAATCCGACTCGAGTCCCAGGCACAGTGTCGGTCGATCCGCTCGCGCGAAATTCGCGCAGCCGCTCTTCCCGCATCGCGATCTGGCCAAGTTCCGCTTCAAGCGTTGCGACCTGTTCCGCGTACCAAAGCGGATCCTTCTCGGGCGTCAGCGGCTGATTTGTGACGCTCTTCGTGCGAGGAGTCGCGGCCACGTGAATTGGTGCCCGCGAGGTCGACACCACGGACAATTTCGGCTTCGGCCACATCCGATCGATATCGTCGTTTGTGTAGACTTTCTTTTCGCGGTCGGGCGCCGGCGCGGCGTTCTTGGCTGTCGCAGAAGTAGTCGCTGGCGATTTATCGTCGCCCGACGCAAATGCGGGAATCGAGGTACCAGAGAGGAGAACTACAGCGAGGCTCGCAGAAGCCAGGGAAATTGCACGCATTGGAATGCGCATGAATACCTCCGTTCCCCCAGCGGCCAGAGTATCGCACGCATATGTGCCGTTTGTATACGATGTTGAATGGAGAAACAGAGGCGAAGTACATCCGGGCGTCGCCATGCCCATCGCTATTTGGAATCGCGCCCATCCTCATTTGCAATGCGCCGCGCGAACGGGCAAAATGTTGGTATGGCCGTCGAACTTGCCAAAGGCGTAACGCTCGAGCTCCCGGGGGAGAATGAAAACTTCCTCAAGGATGAAGGCATCCTGTTCGCCTCGCTCGACAAGGTGGTGAATTGGGCGCGGCGCAGCTCGATCTGGCCGATGTCGTTCGGCCTCGCCTGCTGCGCGATTGAGATGATGTCGATGGCCGCCTCGCGTTACGACATCGCGCGATTCGGCGCCGAAGTATTTCGCGGATCGCCGCGTCAATCGGATTTGATGATTATCGCCGGGCGCGTCTCGCAGAAAATGGCGCCGGTGATCAAACAGCTCTATATGCAGATGCCCGAGCCGAAGTGGGCGATTTCGATGGGCGCATGCGCCACTTCAGGCGGCGTCTTCAATAATTACGCGGTGGTGCAAGGCGTGAATCAGGTGATCCCGATTGACGTTTACGTTCCAGGTTGCCCGCCGCGACCGGAAGCATTGCTCTACGCGATCTTCCAGCTGCAAAAGAAGATCGATTCCACGCGCGGCAGCTTTTCCGGTTCCTTCAATTTCGCCAAGAGCTCGACCTCGACTTCGACCTCGACAAAAAGCGAAGCGTAACTTTCCCAGAAGATCGGGTCTTCATCGGTCATTTTCAGCATCCTTCCGAGTCACAAAGGGCAGCGTTTCGCGTTCTCCTAAACCCGCTTTCACCGCCTATTAGAATTTCTCTTCCCCCTTTTTTTCAACGCGTTACGCCGAGTTTTAATCGCGCTACCGTAGATTAAAATCGTTTGGAAGAAATCTCGTGAAACCAAATAGATGTATATGCATCTATCTGGTATGGACAAGCCAGAAAAGAGCCTGCCGAATTTACCGTGCATTTGCGCGACCTTCCGCCGGACGGCGCGAGCGCTCTCACAGCTCTATGACGACGCGCTCCGGCCGCTGGGACTGCGGACTACGCAATTCACGATTCTGCAGGCGCTCTCGCTGACAGGTGAGGTCTCGCAGGGGCGGCTGGGCGAAATTCTGGCGTTGGACTCGACGACATTGACGCGAACGCTGGCGATTATGAAACGACGCAAGTGGGCCGCAGTGCGCCAAGGACGCGATGGACGCGAACGCTTGATATCCCTGTCGGAGGCGGGGCGAGAACGATTCGACCTGGCGTCTCCGGCCTGGCAAGCCGTGCAGGACCGTTTGCGCTCGGAGCTCGGCGAAGAGCGTTGGAACGCGCTGTTTCAACAAAATCGCGACATGACCGCTATGGCAAGAGCGAAATGACTCCTGTGACGAAGGGAACATGATTGCTGTGGCAAGAACGAGATGTCTATGGCGAAGGCCGAAATGAGTTCTGGGGCGTAAAAACAACGTCGGTAGCGAAAGGAGGATTGTGATGAGTGGAAGAGAGTACGGAAAATTGGCAATCGGAATTATCGCAGCTTGGTTCGTTTTTGCACTGTCCGCGGGGGCAGCGCATGTTTTCAACCAGAACGCAGACGCGCCGCCGATAGCGCTGGGGCTGTCCGTGGCGATACCGGTTGTGGTGTTCTGGATTTGGTTCAAGGCTTCGGCGGGATTCCGCGATTTTGCGTTGTCGCTCGATCCGCGCGTGCTAACCATCGTGCAATCCTGGCGGATTGCCGGATTCACGTTTGTGGTCCTGTATTTCTATGGGATTCTGCCCGGCATATTCGCGAACCCTGCGGGGTGGGGCGACATAGCAATTGGTCTCACTGCGCCGTGGGTAGCGATGAAGCTGGCTGAGCCCGGCCATCGAAAAGGATTCATCTTTTGGAACGCGCTCGGCCTTCTGGACCTGGTTGTAGCGGTAACAATGGGAACCACATCCAGGCTGCTGAATCCTCACGGACTTGCCGCCGGTGCAATGACGCTACTGCCGCTAAGCATCGTGCCCACGTTCCTTGTGCCGCTCTTCGGCATTCTGCACATCATCGTGATCGCGCAGGCTCGACGCTGGCCCGAGGTCGAGGGTGCGCGAAATCGTCAGCCGGTAGCGGCGTCAGCGGCGTGAGGACGCCGTCTTAACGAAACAAGGGCCCTCCCTTTTGCGTATATGCTAGTGTGCGCCGAGGGAGGGCTGTGATGTTGACGTTCTTGCTGTGGTGCCTGCTGTTTGTGGTTTGCTGGCCGCTGGCGCTATTGGCGCTGATTCTTTATCCGATTGTTTGGCTGATCCTGCTGCCGTTCCGGATCGTGGGAATCGCGGTCGGTGGAGTCTTCGAATTGTTGCGAGCTATCATCTTCCTGCCAGCGCGGGTACTCCGCGGCCCCCGCACCGCATGATCCCAACGCATAATTAGCAACGACGATCAACGCGCTCGTCGCTACCAAGCAAAATTCAGCCGGGCTGTAAAAAGCCGTTCCCACAGAAGCTGCAACTAGTGAGCTGTTTAGCCGTGCGACTGCGTCGCGTGCTTCGTTTGGGCGGCGTCGAAATAGGTGCCATGGTCGAGGTCTGGGATGAGGGCGACCTGGGTTGGGTGCCAGCCGAGTTGTTGCTGGGTTTTCGCGCAGGAAGCAGGGCAATCGATGGCAACGAAGTGCGCGAGCCAGTCGAAATGCGCGGCGGCTTCGTCGGGTGATTTGCTCACGACCGGCACGTTGAGACGGCGGCCGATCGCGGCAGCGATATCGCGGAAGGGAACGCCTTCGTCGCCGATAGCATGATACTTGGCGCCGGCAGTACCGCTTTCAAGCGCAAGCCGATAGAGACGAGCAGCATCGAGGCGGTGAACTGCAGGCCAGCGATTCGATCCGTCACCCACGTAAGCGGAAGCGCCCTTCTCGCGAGCGATTTTGATGAGGCCTGGAACGAACCCGTGGTCCCCGTCACCGTGGACGGAGGGCGGGAGGCGCATCGTCGAGACGTTGACGCCGCGCGCTGCAAGTGAATCGGTTGCCTCTTCGGATTTGCGGGGAAAATTGGCGCCAGCCGGCTCTTCTTCCAGTGCGAGTGCGCCTTTGCGTTGAACAAGGAGAGTGCCTGAGGTGACGATGAGCGGGCGGCGCGAGCCAGCGAGCGCTGCACCAAGTGTTTCAATGGCGAGCCGATCTTTCTCAGCGGCCGGCCCGTAATTTGAGAAGTCGTGTATGAAAGCGGCATGGATCACGCCGTCGGAAGCGGCTGCTCCACTGCGCAGGCTCTCGATATCCTCAAGCGAGCCGCGATGCACATCGGCTCCTGCCGCAGCAAGCGACTTGGCGCCTGCATCCGAGCGAGCAAGGCCGAGTACTTTGTGACCTGCCTTCAGCAACTCCGGAACGATGGCAGAACCGATGAAGCCAGTAGCACCTGTGACGAAAACTTTCATAAATGCTCCTTTCTATGTCGCGATCGAAAAGCCAAATTAATGTGCAGGCTGAGCTGCCGCCATTGTTTTGGCGCTGATTGAGTTGAGCTGCGCGATTACGTCCGAAGAAAGTTGCAATGAAGCAGCGCTGAGATTCTCGCGAAGATGGTTGGTGGAAGAGGTGCCGGGAATCAGGAGAATGTTGGGAGAACGCTGCAGAAGCCAGGCGAGCGCAACCTGCATAGGGGTAGCTTTCAAAGACGCCGCGACCTGATCGAGGACCGATGATTGCAACGGCGTGAACCCTCCCAATGGGAAGAATGGGACGTAAGCGATGCCTTGCTGCGCCAGAGCATCGATGAAGGAATCGTCATTGCGGTTGGCCACGTTGTAGAAATTTTGAACGCAGACGATCTCCGTAATTTTCTGGGCTTCTTGAAGTTGATTTGGGGTGATATTGCTGAGACCGATGTGACGAATCAAACCATCGCGCTTCAGTTCGACGAGTGCACTCAGGGGTTCTGCGATCGATCCTTCCGATGGCTGCGTAAACCCGCCGACGCGAAGATTGACGACGTCGAGGTGATCGAGACCGAGATTCCGGAGGTTGTCGTGAGCTCCATCGATCAATTCTTTTCGCGAGAGAGCAGGAATCCACGACTTGTCGGCTCCTCGGCGTGCGCCCAGTTTGGTCACGATGACCAGGCCGGCGGGATAGGGATGAAGAGCACGCTTGATAATCTGATTGGTTACATGCGGGCCGTAATAGTCGCTGGTGTCGATGTGATTCACGCCAAAGGCAACCGCCTCCCGCAAAACAGCAATCGCGGCGTCAACGTCCCGTGGAGGCCCAAAAATTTCAGGTCCGGACAGTTGCATGGCGCCGTAGCCCATGCGGTAGACGCCGGATGAGGTACCGGGAAATTTGAATGTGCCACCGAGCTTCGTTTCGCTCATCATCATATTTTCTCCATCTGTGAATTCGTTTTCTTGAGTTTTCGTGGTCTTGACATAGATCCGGTTAAAAGGACTCACCGACCATTTCTTCACTCTTCTTCCAAAGCGCCTCGGCGTTGGTTGGGTCCAGCGCATAGGCTCGGACTCCTTCGCTGGCGACGGTAATGGTGACGTCGTCTGGAACGACGTTGCCAACGTGGCAGTTCTCGCAGTAACGACCGCCAATCTCATCCGCCGGAGCAACCACACCGGCCCACACGGAAGTCGCGGCGCCCTGCGGAACCGTTTTCAATTGGAAGGGTGCCTTGCCCTCTGCGGCAAGCTGCTTGTTGATCTGGGCGACCATCGTTTCCAGGCGGCCGGGATCGGTGTAGCGGGTCAGTTCGGTGCGTATACCGCCCGGATGTACGGCCGCGGCGCGCACACCGCGTTCACGGTGCCGGTTATCGAAGGCAACGGCGAAGAGAATGTTTGCTGTCTTCGAGCGACCATACGCGACGAAGGGTTCATACTCCGCGCGCTCAAAGTTTGGATCTTGCAGGTCTACGTTGGAATAACGATGGCCTGCCGAGGAGAGGTTGATCAGACGTCCTCCCGCCCGGATGAGCGGAGCAATCCGGTTGACGAAGACAAAGTGACCCAGATGGTTGGTGCCGAACTGCATCTCGAAGCCGTCCTTCGTGTAGGTAAACGGTGTGGCCATGACCCCCGCATTGGCGATGACTACATCGAAGGGTTCACCCTTTTTGAGAAGTTTGTCGGCACAGTCGCGGACGCTTTTGAGATCGCCAAGATCGAGCGCGATCAGGTCGAAGCTGCCGCCGTTGGCTGCGGCGTCCTTTCGTACCTGTGCTGTTGCGGCTTCCGCCTTATCCAAATCTCGCGCGGCACCCACAACGTCCGCGCCGTGTGCGGCGAGTGATCGCGCCGTCTCTACTCCAAGACCCGCCGAAACGCCGGTAACAAGAACCCGCTTGCCGCGCAGATTCACGCCCGACAGGACATCCTCTGTTGTTGAGGTCGCTCCGAATAATGTGGCCGAGGTTGCTTTAGATACGCCTGCCATGTCTCCTCCATCTTATGCCTCCCCCTTAGTATCGCCGAGGGCGGCAAACGTGTGTTGAGGAGCGGTCCGTTGTTCGAATAAATGACTCTGGTAAAACGGAGGCCGTCTCCGCTATACTTAGATTATCGGAGGATGTCTCCGGTTGCAAGATTTTTAGACTTTTAACCATGGCCGAGAAACGTATACATTCCGCCCGGCGGAAACCGAACCCAGCACCACGGCGAAAGCCGCGCGCAGATGCGCAGCGGAACCGCGAGCGCATTTTGGAAATCGCCAAACAGGCGTTCACGCGGTCCGGCGCCGACGCGAGCCTCGACGACATTGCCACACAAGCGGGCGTCGGAGCGGGTACGTTATATAGGCACTTTCCGACGCGCGAAGCGCTGCTAGCGGCGGTGTACCGGACGGAGGTGGAGAAGCTGGCCGCAGCAGAAAAGCGGCTCGCTGGGGAGTTGGCGCCGCTGGAAGCGTTGCGAGCTTGGATGCTTTTGTTCGTGGATTACATCGCCACGAAGAAGATCATCGCCCCGGCGTTGAAGGCAATGGTCGGGGAGCACTCCAGAGTGATTGAAGATTGCTACGCCCAGATCCAAGGGGCCATTCGAGCTCTTGTGAAGCGAGCGATCGACGGTGGCGAGATGCGCAGCGATATCGACCCGGTTGACCTGCTGAAGGCTCTGGTTGGAGCGGCCTACATGTCGGACAGTCCTGACTGGCAGGAAAGCGCGAGGAGACTGGTTGATATTTTGATTAGCGGGTCGCGACCCGTTAGATAGTCTCAGTCCCGCCGTAGCTGCCTAGCATGCCCTGTGCTTGACACCTGCGAGGGTTCGGTATCAAATGGCGCCGCATTCAGGCCTGTCTTACACAAAAACAACTAAAAGAGGAGACTGCATGAAGCGAATCACTTCGTGGTGCGTTTTGTTGTTATTGGCGACGGCGACGTGGTCACTGGCGCAGACAGGGGCGGGGGAAAAAGCGGTCACCGATCTCGAGAAACAATGGCTCAAAGGGCAGCAGACCAACAGTGTGGCGCTGATCGAGCCATTGCTCGCCGACGGTTTTGTGAACACGGACTCTGGAGCAAGTTTGAGGACCGTGCAGAAATGATCGCGCAGGCAAAAGCCACCAAGTATACGAGCGTTGATTACGGTGACCTGAAGGTGAAGATTTTCGGCAGCACCGGTGTCGCGACAGGGACGTTCCGGGGTACAGGCACCGACTCATCCGGCAAGCCTTTGGACGCCAAAGAGCGCTTCACCGACACCTGGACGAAGATGGCGAACGGGAAATGGCAGTGCGTGGCGAGTCACCAATCGGCGATCAAGTAGCAACATTCAGAAAAAGGCCGCACGAATAAGCAACTTCGACTCTAGCGGGCGATGACGGTGGCGGTGCCGCCGTCGAATTCGAGGATGCTGCCGGGGGAGTTGTGTTCGCGCCTCGCGTAGCCCATGCCGATGGCAGTGCCGGCTGACGGCGAGAACGCGGCGCTCGTTACGTAGCCGACATCTGCTCCGTCGGCGCGGAGCTTTGTTCCTCCTGTCGGCGCTTCCTGCGTTGAAAATTTGAGTTGGGTGCGACGGCGGTTGACGTGGCCGCGGGAGCGGACGCGCTCGACAATCTCCTGCCCCGTATAACAGCCCTTACTAAAGCTGATGTGCGTGCTTTCGACGGCCGCTTCGTGTGGGATTACTGTGTCATTGAAATCGAGCGGAAACCACGGAATACCAGCTTCCAGCCGCAATGCATTCAAGGCCTGCATACCAATCGGGCGCCCGTGTTGCGCGTGAACGGCTGTGTGAAGATTTTGCCATATGATTTCGAGTTTCTCACGCGGTGCGACGATCTCCGCGCCTGGCAGACCAAAATGCGAGTGGCGGATGAGATGGCAGGGGACTGCGTCAACGGCGACATCGGCGAACGCCATTTCCGAAAAGCCTTCGATAGCGAGGCCGGTTGCTTGGGAAAAGATCGCGCCGGCTTTTGGTCCTTCGATGGCGAGCGAACCGAGTTGGTCGGTGACGTCTTCGAGTGTGACGTCGTCCATGATGATGAATTTGTCGAGGGTTTCGATGGCGCGCTCGCGGACGGAGGCGTGGGTGAGGACGAGCAGCTTTTCTTTTAGCGCGTACACTTCGAGTTCGGCGAGGATGTGCCCTTGCGGGTTGAGGAGGAGGGCGAGCGTGCCGGAGCCTTCACTGAGCGCTTTGATGTCGTTCGTTACGATGGCGTTGAGGTAACGCACGCGGTCGGGGCCGGAGAGAGTGATGGCGGCGTGCCAGTTGGTGTCAAAGAGGGCGACGGATTCGCGGGCGGCGCGGTATTCGGCGTCGAAGTCGGAGAAGACTTCGGGGAGGGCGCAGCCGGTGAAGTTGGCGAGCTTGGCGCCTTCGGCGAGTTCGAGTTTTGCGAGCGGCGTTTCCATCTCGAATTCATAGTAACAGAAAGAAAAAAGGGAGGCGTGGGGCCACAGAGTCACAGAGGGAAGGAGTGAACCAGCCTTAACTGGGCTGTTATACTGCAGGAAATTATGGGCGACAAGTTGATTCATGAAGTGATTCCGGTGGGGATGCTGCAGTGCAACTGCTCGATCCTGGGCGATCCGGTTACGCACGAGGCGATTGTGGTGGACCCGGGCGATGATGTTGGCCGGATTCTCGAGATTTTGAAGAAGCACGGGCTCAAGGTGAAGGCCATTGTGAGCACGCACACACATATCGATCATGTGGGCGGGCTCGCCGAATTGCATCGCGCGACTGGCGCGCCGGTGATGATTCATGAGGCGGATATGGAGCTGTACAAACATTTGGATATACAGGCGCAGTGGCTTGGGGTGCCGACGCCGGCGATGACGCGCATCGAGGATTTCGTAAGAGAAGGTGACGCGGTGCGCTGGGGCGGGTTTGCGGCGCGCGTGTTGCATACGCCGGGGCACACGCCGGGGAGTATCAGTCTGGTGATTGAACCGGGGTCCACTGGCACGGCCTTGGCGGAAGGAGCCCGAAGTGAGAATCGCGCGGACGGGAGTCCATCCGAAACGCGTAAGGTTCCGGAGCCGGGGATCTTGCTTGCGGGCGATACGTTGTTTCAGCGAAGCATCGGCCGCACGGATTTGTGGGGCGGGTCCACGCCGCAGATTCTGAAATCGATTCGAGAGAAGCTGCTGGTGCTGCCGGAGGAGACGATTGTGTTCCCCGGGCACGGGGATACCACGACGATTGGCGAGGAGAAGGACCAAAATCCGTTTTTGCGCGCGTGATCAGCTTGACGAACGTTCAAGCAGAGCAGTGCCGCGCTGCACGAGAATCACAGCTCCGATCACCATCGCCGCAGCGATTCCCAAATTAAGTGTGAGCTTCTCACCTGCCAGCAGCCATCCGATCAAGACGGCGATAATCGGGTTGATATAGGTGTGGGTGGCAACGAGCGTGGGCGAATAGTGTTCCAGCAACCAAGCGTAGGAAGTGAACGCGATCAGCGAGCCGAACACTATCAAATACGCAAGCGCCGCCCAGGAACGAAACGTAACTGACGAGAATGAGAAGCCGCGCGCTTCGCCTATGGCTGTTCCGATGACAAGAAGCATGAACGAACCCGCGAGCAGGGAAAGTGCGGACAACAAGAGCGGATGGCCTGAAAGTTTGGACCGCCGGGAATAGATGACTCCGGCTGCCCAGGAAAGCGCGCTGATTAGAACAACGATCACGCCGGTCTTCATTCGCTGTTCTGAAAATTGGCCTTTGCCGAGCAAGAGAGCGACGCCTCCAAGGCCGAGTGCGACTCCCGCCGCAAGCCAGGGATTCATGCGCCACTTTCGATCGGCGATGTCGGCAAGCAGAAAAACCCAAATGGGCTCGGTGGCAATGAGAAGCGCTGCAACGCCCGATGGCACCCATTGCTGGGCCCAATGAACCAGACCGTGGCCACCGACGAAAAAGAAAAAGCCGGCAATGATGCTGGCGCGCAACTGCGCTCGCGTCGGCCGCAGTTTCTTGATGAAGCACCAGGAAATCATGAGCGAGCCTGCAATCAGGTGGCGGGTGCCGGCGGCGTAGAAAGGCGGAATTGTCTCCACCGCGTAGCGGATCGCAAGAAACGTGGAACCCCAGATGAACCAAATGGCTCCGAAGGCGAGCAGCACGGCAATGCGATTCGGCGCGGGCTTAGTAGCGATTCGGGCGGAGGGCGAGGGCTCCAGCGTTCCTGACGCCGAGGTATCGATTGCGACTTGGGCGGGTTCGTTTTCGACCGACATTCTTACACCCTTACACCGATTCGCATAGATAATCACGAGCGAAGCGCAGATTCAATGAATCGCGAGATGCGGCGACAAACCATCGGCTGCCATATTGGACATCCGGGAGCCACATTGGCAGGCGGGTTCGTTGAAAATCACGGGCCGCGAACGTATGCTAGGGTGCTGTGAAGATAGCGTTAGCCCAGTTCAATCCCACC
>Ga0210399_10001922_pt1 | contig 16195 bp, 12 predicted proteins | sample IncBWC14MmetaG_FD_150865 | JGI IMG/M metagenome (GOLD analysis project Ga0210399, IMG submission 150865) | Forest soil microbial communities from Barre Woods Harvard Forest LTER site, Petersham, Massachusetts, United States - Inc-BW-C-14-M | ecosystem: Environmental > Terrestrial > Soil >...
CAATCGCGCACCAATTGTCGCACGCGTTCATCAAACGGCGGATCGACACTCCATTGCCCCGAAAGCTTTCGGGGTTGATCATGAATTGCGCCTCCGGTGAAATCTTCCACAGCGAACTGTAGAGGCGGCCGTGCCGGCTGCAAACCATCATCGGTCGAGGCGGCCGTGTCGGCTGCGATTTAATTGCCCATGTCGCCGACGCGGCAAGGTGGATCGTCCCCGAACGCTTTCGGGGCCGATGCCAAACAAATGCGGCTTCGCTGCCTAACTTTTAACATCGAGCTCGCCGCGGGACGAGTCCGTCCGTTGGAGGACAAGCCGCCTTCGCTGCGCTACGGCACGCCAGGGGGACTGCCCGATCCACCCGCTTTTGCGGCAGCGCGAGGGCGACGGTTACAGCGAAATCAAATCCGCGAGAATCTCGTGCATATAACAAATCGGCAGCGAATAATGACCTGCTCCATCGACATAACGCGCTTCACAATTGGGTAATCGCTTCGCTACTTCTTCCGCCACGCGAAACGAAAAAGCCCGGTCTTCCTTTCCATGCCAGAGACGAACCGGCACATCAACCTCTTCCAACGCAAAACCCCATGGCTGCGCGTAAATTTGCGCATCGGCCATCACACCCTCGACCGATCCATGCCATGCGCGTCGTTGACTTTCAAAGCAGGCTTCAAACGCAGCGGCATCGCGCAAAGCCGCTGCGTCACACGGTTGCAGAAGTTTCAGGAGCACTTGCCGGTAGCGGATTGGCATACGAAATGTCGCAAACGGCCGCGCCAGATAAAATAACATTCGCAGGAGCTTCGGACGCGTTCGATAAAGCGCGAGCATCCAACGGTAAAGTTTGAGCAATCCACTCTGGTCGCTAAGATCGACAATCGGCGCCGCGCCGCTCACAATTGCAATCGCGCGCAGACGTTGCGGCATTTCCCACGCCGTCACATACGCGTAGGGCGCGCCACCGGAAATTGCCAGCATCCAAAAGTCACCAATGCCAAGATCATCAACCAATTCTTTGAGAATCGGCGGCCAATCAACCAATTTCCGGTTGGCTTGAAAAGCCGAACCGCTGATCCCGGGCCGGTCTGGAGAAATGATACGAACACCAAGATCACGCGCGGCCGCGTCAGTTAATTCAGCCATCGTGCGCGAGCTCGGCCAGCCGTGGCAAAAGAAAACGGGCACGCCCTCTGGATCGCCATATTCGTCGTAAGCGATGTGGCCACCACTTGGCAACCGCAACACTCTTCCCCGAATCTTCATTTCAAGACAGGCCCACCCTTTGCATCAAATATGACAAAAGGCTTTTGGCATCGGCATGATCCACGTTAAGCTTCTCACGAGACCATTTCGCAGATGTCCTGCGTATTCCAGTTATATGAACGATTACCTACGAGAAGGATCGGGAAAAATTTCGGTGCACGGCAATGGAGTGGGCGTGCCTTCTCCGGAGGCGGTGGAGAAACGCGCCCGTGAGATCGCGATGATCGACGAGCGCGATCCGAACGAATTCACGGATACCGATTGGAATCAAGCGCGCGAGGAATTGATGGGCGTCGAACATGCTTCGGCGCCGGAAGAAACCGAGCAAAACGCAAAAGTGACGGAAGAATGGAACGTAGTCCCAAGCTCAACTGGACATCGCGCGCCACGTCCTGGCGTGGAGGAAGACGAGACGCTCGGGGAGCAACTCGTCACCGACGGATTGGAAGAAGCGGCGCATGATCAAATGCTTGAGGCGCGCAGAGAAGAACTCGAAGAGGAAGGCGGAACTGCTTGAGTCCAATCACGGCCGCAGCGATCGACGAAACGACGGCCGCGCAAACGCGGCTGCGCGCGAGTGCGTCGCACAGTCAACGCTTGCTCGCGCGTTTTCGACAAGTCCGGGATTTCACAACGCAACTGTGCGAGGGATTGGAGCCGGAAGATTGCGTCGTCCAATCGATGCCCGATGTCAGTCCGACGAAATGGCATCTTGCCCACACCACGTGGTTTTTTGAAACATTCGTTCTGAAAAAATGGATGCCGCGCTACCGGCCGGAAGTCCCGCAGTACGCTTACCTCTTTAATTCGTATTACAATGCTGCGGGCGACATGCACCGCCGCGATCTGCGCGGATTGATCTCACGGCCAACGGTTGAAGAAACCCGTCGCTATCGTTCCTCGATCGACTCCTACGTTGACAATCTCCTTTCCGCAGCCGACGAAGAACTTCTCGCCGAGATCGAACCGGTCGTTACGCTCGGCATTCACCACGAGCAGCAGCATCAGGAATTACTGCTTACGGACATCAAACATGTTCTCGCGCAAAATCCGCTCTATCCCGTCTTTCGCGAGCGCAAGAGCGACCTCGAAACCGGCAAAGTCTTGCCGCAGCATTTCGTCGAATTCGAAGAAACAACCGCGCAGATGGGGCACGACGGCAATGCCTTCTCCTACGACAACGAAGGTCCCCGCCATCGAGCGCTGGTTCCGCATTTCTCGCTCGCAAACCGTGTCGTAACCAACGGCGAGTATCTCGAATTTATCGAAGCAAGCGGTTACACGCGGCCAGAGTTTTGGCTTTCACTTGGTTGGATAACAGTGAACGAACAACATTGGCAGGCACCGCTCTATTGGGTGAAACGCGACGGCGCGTGGTGGAACTTCACCCTTTCCGGTTTCCGTCCGGTGGAAGAATCCGAACCTGTTACGCACGTGAGTTATTTCGAAGCAGACGCGTTCGCGAATTGGAGCGGCGCGCGTCTGCCGACCGAATTTGAGTGGGAACGCGCGGCGACGGATCTTTCGATCGAGGGAAATTTCGTCGAAAGTGAACACTTTCATCCCCAAGCGTCGAGCGCTTTAGCCCAAGATCGAGATCTTGATCAAATGTTCGGCGACGTTTGGGAGTGGACGCGCAGCGCGTATGCTCCTTACCCCGGATATCGCGCGGGGCCGGGTGCGCTCGGCGAATACAATGGCAAGTTCATGTGCAATCAGTACGTGCTGCGCGGCGGCTCTTGCGCCACGTCACGCACGCACATTCGCCGAACGTATCGCAATTTCTTTCCGCCCGAGAAACGCTGGCAGTTCACCGGGATTCGGCTCGCGCGCGACCCTTCATGAACCACGAGCCCGGCCGACTCGCCGTGCTCGACCTCGAGCCGGCGAAATCGGATTTTCTTTCTGAAACAATTGCCGGCCTCTCGCGCCGGCCGCCCACGCTGCCGTGCAAGTATTTCTACGACGAGCGCGGCGCGACGCTATTCCAAAAAATCTGCGACCTGCCGGAATACTACATTACTCGAACCGAGACCGCGATTCTTCGGCTTTACGCTCACGAAATGGCACAGTGCATCGGCCCGCGGAGCGAGCTGATTGGTCTCGGGACAGGCGCCGGAACAAAAACGCGCATTCTCCTGGAAGAGTTGGAGGCCCCGGCGGTTTACGTCCCGATCGACATTTCGAGCAATCAACTGCGCCAATCAACTGCGCTGTTTCGCCGCCTGTTTCCGGGTTTGGAAATCCTGCCTGTCTGCGTCGATTACCTGGAGCCGTTGGCTTTGCCCGCGCCTCAGCGAAACGCCGCACGCAAAGTCGTTTACTTTCCCGGATCAACCATCGGCAACTTTGAACCGGAGGAAGCTGTCAAATTCTTGCGGCGCATTGTCGATCTTTGCGAAAGAAACGGCGCGCTCTTGATCGGTGTCGATTTACAAAAAGATCGACATGTTCTCGAGGCAGCATACAACGACCGCGCCGGCGTGACCGCACAGTTCAACGTAAATTTACTCGTTCGGGCAAACCGCGAGCTCGGCGCGGATTTTAATCCGAGCCGCTGGCGCCATTGCGCGATTTACAATTCAAGGGAAGGCCGGATCGAGATATATCTTATCAGTGAAGCCGATCAGACCGTCCATATCGGCGGTCATATATTTCATTTTCGGCCTGGCGAAAAGATCATCACCGAATTTTCTTACAAGCACACTCCGGAAGGTTTCACGGCTCTGGCGCGTGCTGCGGGATTTGAATTTGTTCGGATGTGGACGGACGACGCGCGCTTGTTTGGCGTTTTTTATTTCACCGTACTGTAGCCGAGGGCGCTGACCCGGGCCGCGGTCAACGCCCGCGGCTACTCTAATGAACGCGCTCATTCAACTTGTCGATGTTGCGAAGCGTTACGCGGATACTCCTGCTCTCCACTCGACAAATCTTTCCATCGAACGCGGCACGACTACAGTCTTGATTGGGCCGAGCGGTTGCGGAAAATCGACCTTGCTGCGTCTCATAATCGGACTAGTCGAACCAGATTCCGGCACCATCGATTTCGACGGCTCGCCCATGACACACGACAAGATCGACCTGTTGCGCCGCCGGATCGGCTACGTGATTCAGGAAGGCGGCCTGTTTCCTCATCTTACCGCGTGCGCAAATGTTCTGCTCATGGCACGCCATCTTGGAAAGCGCGACGACGAGATGCAGTCACGGCTTTCTGAATTGTGCGCTCTGACAAGATTTCCGGAAAATTTCCTCGGCCGCTATCCGGTCGAGCTTTCCGGTGGGCAACGTCAACGCGTCAGCTTGATGCGCGCGCTCATGCTTTCGCCCGAATTGCTGCTCCTCGATGAGCCGCTCGGCGCGCTCGATCCGCTCGTGCGCGCCTCGTTGCAAAAAGATCTCAAAGAAATCTTTGCTCGCTTGCAACAAACGGCCCTTCTAGTCACCCACGATCTCTCCGAAGCTGCTTATTTCGGCGATGAAATCGTCCTCATGAATGAAGGCCGCATTGTTCAAAGAGGTTCGATCGCCGACCTGCGCGAAAGACCGGCCAGCAGTTTCGTCTCAGAATTTATTAACGCGCAGCGCAGTGTCGTAAATTTATGACGCTCATTCGCGCGCAATCAAGGAGCGGCGGTTTCCAAACCGCCGCCACGCGTGGGCGACTTGGAAAGCGCCCTTCCTTGTTAATCGCGGCGCTCATCCTTCTTTCGGCAACATTCACAATGGCCGATCCAGTCGTTATCGGTTCGAAAAAATTTACCGAATCTTATGTGCTCGGCGAAATCGCCAAGCGCACGCTCAGCGATTCCGGAATTCCTGCCGAACATCGAGAAGGAATGGGCGGAACAATCATTTTGTGGCAGGCGCTGCGCACCCAACAAATCGATGCCTATCCGGAATACACCGGCACAATCGCTGAGGAGATTTTGAAAGATCGACAATCAACGTCACCAGAGACTATGCGCGCAGCGCTCGCGAAGTTTGGCGTTGGCATGACAAATTCGCTCGGCTTTAACAACACCTATGCCCTCGTCATGCGTGGCGAGGAGGCGCAAAAACTGAACGTGCGAACCATTAGCGACTTGCGACAGCATCCGGAATTAAGGCTAGGACTCACCCACGAATTTTTGGCCCGAAAGGACGGATGGCGGCCGCTGGCCGAACGCTATCAATTGAATCCGCGGAACGTAATCGGCATCGACCATGCGCTCGGCTATGCCGCGCTCAAGCGTGGGTCGATCGATGTGAAAGACGCTTACTCGACAGACGCGAAGATCGCCGTGAACGACCTGGTCGCGCTCGAAGACGATCTGAAGTTCTTTCCGCGCTACGAGGCCGTCTTCTTGTTTCGGCTCTCCCTTCCAACATCGGCAATCGCCGCGATGCGTAAACTTGAAGGCACTCTCGACGAAACGCGAATGATTCGACTCAATGCCAAAGCGGAACGAACCAAAAATTATGCGCGCGCAGCCAGCTCGTATTTCGAAAACAGCGCTACGCCGACAATTACCGAATCTTTCGTGCATAAACTGGCGCGCTGGACGCTGCGGCATCTCGAGCTTGCCGGTTTCTCATTGCTTCTTTCTGTGATCGTCGGAGTTCCGCTCGGGATTCTGGCCAGCCGCGGTGGCGCCGTCGGGCAGGTAATTCTCGGCGGCACCGGAGTTGTGCAAACCATTCCGTCACTTGCACTGCTTGCGTTGCTCGTTCCGCTGCCATTTTTTGGAATCAGCGCACGCACCGCGATCGCCGCGTTGTTTCTATATGGACTTCTCCCGATCGTGCGTAACACCGCTTCCGGCTTGCAAGATATCGCGCAACCGATCCGCGATTCCGCGATTGCGCTCGGACTAGAGCCGGTGGCGCGACTCCGAAAAGTCTATTTGCCAATCGCGTCACGGTCGATTCTTGCCGGAATCAAAACAAGCGCAGTGATCAACGTGGGAACAGCCACACTGGCGGCGCTGATTGGCGCCGGTGGTTTGGGCGAGCCAATCTTGAGCGGATTGAATTTGAACGACCACGTGACGATTTTACAAGGCGCCATTCCGGCCGCGATCCTGGCGCTGCTGGTGCAGGGGCTCTTTGATTTGCTCGACCGCGTTTTGATTCCGAAAGGTCTGCGTTTGTAGAGTAGCGCAAGCGTCTCGCTTGCATTTCTGCTTGAGTCGCAAGCTCGGACGCTTGCGCTACATTTGTAATATGGCGATTGCGTCGATCAATCCGGCTACTGGTAAGAAGCTCAAAGAGTTCACGGCGTTTACAGAAAAAGAAATCGAAGAACGACTAAAGCGGGCCGAGGAAGCATTTGCGCATCATCGACGCGAACCGTTTGCAAAACGGGGGCAGCTCATGCTCGCCGTCGCCTCGCTCCTCGAGCAGGAAAAGAAAGAACTGGCGCAAACGATCACGCTCGAAATGGGCAAATTGCTCAGCGGCGCTATTGGTGAAGTCGAAAAATGCGCGCGCGGCTGCCAATTTTACGCCGAGAACGCAGAGCGATTTCTTGAAGACGAACCGGTACAAACCGACGCTGCGCGAAGTTTTGTTCGTTATGAACCGCTCGGTGCCGTCCTTTCGATCATGCCGTGGAATTTTCCGTTCTGGCAGGTGTTCCGTTTCGCGGTGCCGGCGTTAATGGCGGGAAACGTCGGCCTCCTCAAACACGCGGCCAACGTGCCACAATGCGCACTCGCGATCGAAAACATCTTTTGCCGCGCCGGTTTTGACCAAGGGGTTTTTCAAACTCTGCTTATTGAAGCGGAGCAGGTGGAAAAAGTAATTGTCGATCCACGGGTGAAAGCGGTCACGCTTACCGGAAGCGAGCGCGCGGGAAGCGCAGTCGCGAGCACCGCCGCGCGCGAAATCAAAAAAGCTGTGCTCGAGCTCGGCGGCAGCGACGCGTTCATCGTCATGCCGAGCGCCGATTTCGAAGGCGCACTTACTACTGCCATTAAAGCGCGAACGATCAACAGCGGTCAGTCGTGCATCGCAGCCAAGCGATTTTTTATTGCCGACAAATTTTACGACGATTTTCTGCGCCAGTTTGTCGAACGAATGCGCGCGTTGAAAATCGGCGATCCGCTCGACGAGACGACTGAGATTGGTCCGCTGGCGACGGAGCAAATTCTCAACGGCGTCCATGACCAGGTTCAAAAATCGGTTGCAGCAGGCGCGAAATTATTGACCGGCGGAAATCGAATTCACGGCCCAGGATTTTTTTATGAGCCGACGGTGCTTGTCGATGTACCGAGAGAGTCGCCCGCCTATCGCGAAGAAGTTTTTGGTCCAGTTGCCTCCATTTTCCGCGTGCGCGACGCCGCCGACGCGATCGAGATTGCAAATGACAGCCCATTCGGGCTCGGAGCGAGCGCCTGGACAGGCGATCCAGCCGAAAAGGAACTTTTCGCATCCGAGCTCGATGCTGGAATGGTTTTCATCAACGGCATGGTCGCTTCCGATCCGCGACTTCCATTCGGTGGCGTGAAACGGTCCGGCTTCGGTCGCGAACTCGGCGCGCAAGGAATCCGCGAATTCACCAATATCAAGACGATTTGGATTTCGTAATCGTTCGTGATGCCGTGCGCACGCGCTCGCGGAAGCGGCTACAATAATGCCAGTTGCTGGCAAGGTCTTCGAAATGATGCAGTGGAAAGCTGAGGACGTTTTCCGATTCCGGCACGACGACAACCTACTGCGAAAAGCGATGCGATTTGCTCGGCGAAGATTCCTTCGCCTGTCATTCTGGTGTGCCATTTGGAATTATTAAGTTTGCCGTTGCCTCGCAAATCGCGGATGCGTCCGAGAATTTTCTCTTTGCGATCGGGAAAATGTTCTTCGAGCCAATGCTCGAACAACGGTGCGACCGCCCACGGCAATCGCACAATCGTGTAACCGGCAAATTGCGCGCCGGCTTTCGCGCACGCTTGCAAAATCTTGGGAACTTCGTGATCCGTCAATCCTGGAATAATCGGCGCAACCATCACGCCGACGGGAATTCTTGCGCTGCGCAGTTGCGCGATCGCTTCGAGGCGTGCGCTCGGAATCGAAGTCCGCGGCTCCAGCACACGCTGCAAGTCTGCATCGAGCGATGTGACCGAAATGTTTACCGCCGCAGCGTGGTAACTCGCCAGTTCGCGCAAAAGATCGACATCTCGCGCGACGAGCCGGTTCTTCGTAATGATCGCGACCGGATTGCGAAATTTCGCGAGCACTTCGAGACAGCCGCGCGTAATCCGTAATTTCTTCTCGATCGGTTGATAAGGATCGGTCACTCCGCTCATCACCACGACTTGCGGTTGCCAGCCCGGCGATTCCAGTTCCGTCCGCAATAATTGCGGCGCATCCAGTTTCACCATGATCTTGCTCTCGAAATCCAGGCCGGCGGAAAACCCCAGATACTCATGCGTCGGTCGCGCGTAGCAGTAAATGCAGCCGTGCTCGCAACCGCGATATGGGTTGATGCTCGTCTCGAAACCAACATCCGGACTGCTGTTGTGCGAGATGATCGTTTTGGAGCCGTCACGAAAATATTGTGTCGCCCGCCGCGGCTGCACCGCGTCGCCAGCGTCGGGATCGAAAAGTCCGACAGAAGTCGCAAGCGGAGCATCGACGTCGTTAAGATCGATATGCAGCTTTTCAAACCGGTTTGCCGGACTCCACGACGCGCCACGGCCATGGATCGGGGCCGAACTCTGAGGCGTCTCGTTAACGACAGGACGGTATGGCTTCTTCGATACGCCCATTCGATAAGTTCACATGAACATATCAAACTGTCGAGGCCATTTCTTCTGTAGCGGCGGTCTGCGACCGTCGCCGATTTTCTACCGAAGTTTGCGACGCTCGCAGAGCGCCGCTACAATCGAGCGCAAATCCCGGAGGGGTGGCAGAGCGGTTGATCGCGCCGGTCTTGAAAACCGGAAGGCTGAAAGGCCTCGTGAGTTCGAATCTCACCCCCTCCGCCACCAGGTGCGTGATTGGTGATAGGTGATCAGTGAGAAGTTGGTTTGCGACCTCTCACTTTTCACTTATCACTTATCACTTCTCCAGACCCAAAGCGAAGCTTTGGATAATCCCCGCTTGTCCATTCAATTTGACACTTGACAGATCAGAACGCCGTTTGCTACGAACGCGCTCGATCACGTTACCCGACGTTTCAACGCATCTTCGGCCGGACTGAAGGAGCCCGTGGGGCTGAACCTACGCTGGACTGCCGCTTTACGCGATCTCCAGATCCAACTGGAGCCCCGAGTCAGCCCGAAGTGAGCCGCTGTTCAAAGCGCAACGTGAGGATGGTTCCTGGTTCCGCGCGGAACTGGATAGCCCCGCGCATGCGGGGCAGTTCAGCAATCCAGCCTCAACAAAAAATGAAAACAAAAAATATGACAACTCTACACTCAAGAAAATCAATCAGTCAGCAGTCTTTGCGGTGCGGGTTAGTTCTCATGGCGATCACGCTCACCTGCCTTGCGCTTTCGCCGGCCCCGAATGCTTTCGGGGTTAGTCCAGCACCGGACGGCGGCTATGGGAGCGGCAACACGGCCGAGGGCACGAACGCTCTCTTTAGCCGTACCACCGGCGTCTGGAATACGGCGCTGGGTTATCAAGCGCTCTATCACGTAACCACGGGCAACCAGAACACCGCGACTGGTTTTCAAACGCTCTTTAACACCACCACCGGCAGCTTCAGCGTGGCCAACGGTTCGCAAACGCTGTATAACAACACCACCGGCAGCTTTAACACGGCCACCGGGTTTCGCACGCTCTACACCAACACCACGGGCAGCAATAACACGGGTAATGGGTATGAAGCGCTCGCTTTCAATACCACCGGCAATGATAACACGGCCAATGGATTTCACGCGCTCTATAACAACACCACCGGCATTGACAACACGGCCACTGGTTATCTTGCGCTCTATAGCAACACCACCGGCATCGACAACACGGCCACTGGTTATCAAGCGCTCTTTAACAACACAGCAAACGGCAACACGGCCAATGGGTATCAAGCGCTCTTTAACAACACCACCGCAGCCAGCAACACGGCCACTGGATATCAAGCGCTCTTTAACAACACCATCGCAGCCAGCAACACGGCCACTGGGTATCAAGCGCTCTTTAACAACACAAGCAGCGAGTTCAACGTCGCTGTCGGTGACTTCGCGCTGGTAAGTTTCAATGGAACCACCGCTACCGACGGCGCTAACACGGCCCTTGGTAGCATAGCGCTCACCGCCGAAACAAGCGGCCAGGAAAATGTGGCCGTTGGCAGGCGAGCGCTCGAGAACCTTACCACCGGCTCCATGAACACTGCGTTGGGCTGGAGGGCCGGCGATGCTCTCACCACGGGCAGTGGTAATGTCTATATCGGCCAAGACCAGACGGCAGGTTCAGCGAACGAGAACAACACCACCCGCATCATAAACATTTACACGACGGTGCAGCCTCAGGTTGGGACTGACCCCGACTATGTCACGATAAATAGCACCGGCAGGCTTGGCCGAGGTAACATATCTTCTCGGCGCTACAAACACGACATCAAGCCCATGGACAAGGCCAGTGAAGAGCTCCTCAAGCTCAAACCTGTTAGCTTCCGCTACAACAAGGAGTATGATGCTACGCAGACACTCGCCTTTGGCCTCATCGCCGAGGACGTGGCCGAAGTATGCCCCGACCTGGTAGGGCGCAATCCCGAGGGCCGGCCCGAGTCGGTCCGCTACGAACAGATCAACGCCATGTTGCTCAATGAGTTCCTTAAAGAGCATCGCAAGGTGGAGACGCTGGAAGCCACCGTCGCGCAACAACACAAAGGAATGGAAGTCCTCGCCGCCCAACTCAAAGAGCAGGCCGCGCAAATCCAGAAAGTGAGCGATCAGCTTGAGCTGAGCAAATCGGCACCCAAAATCATCGCCAACAATCAGTAAAGAGATTTGTAGCCGCGCCGCTGTGCGGCGCGTGCACGCGGCTCACAGAGCCGCGGCTACAGGGTTGCAATCAGCCGTCACGCTTTACCGCGTGGCGGCTTTTTGTTTGCATTTTCGCTTGGCGATCTGGGATTGAAGAAGGAAGAAAGCGCACAACGAAGATTGCGCAGAGGAGACCGAGCAACGCAGCCGCAACAACGTCGGAAAGATAGTGCGCTGCGACGTACATGCGCGAAAAGCCGATGAGCAATGGGATCGGCAAACAGGCGAGGCCGAGCCGCCAGTTCGCGAACAATAAGACGGCGAAAAATGCCGTGGATGCAGCGGCGTGACCGGATGGAAACGCGTGAAATCTCTCACTCAGACGCGGGCCATTCCAAGCTTCCTCAATCTTAACCGAAGGTCGTGCACGGCCGGTAGCGATCTTGATGACGCGGGCTGCTGCTCCAGCGAGAGCGAGCGCAAGTAACATCGATATAAAAACGCGCGTCCATTTTTTGTTGCCGCGCCACCAGGCGATCGCAGCCAGCGCGGCGCCAAGCGCAAAGTGTTCCGGCCAATCACCCAACCGGCTGACATCGCGCATAAAATTCTTGGCCGCGTAGGTCTGATGCTGTGCAATGAAATTTCGCATGGCGTCATCGAAATGGAATGCGACGATGACAATGATCGCGGCAATCACGATGCCGATGAGCCAATAAAAAAGGCTGGTGCGCTTCACAAATAAGTTCCCGTCATATTCGCCGGACGCTATTTTGAGTCCGCACTTGAAATCCGCAACTCCGATAAATCGCGAGCAGGCGACGAATGTCGGTGTCCGCAATTGCGCGCTGCTTTTCTTTGGCTGCGTTGTGTTCCACCTGGCCGGCACGTGGAGTTTGCCGTTGATTGACCGCGATGAACCGCGCTTTGCCGAAGCGTCGCGCGAGATGATTGAGCGCGGCGATTACGTCGTTCCATTCTTCAACAATCACTTCCGCTTCGATAAGCCTCCCCTCACCTATTGGGCGCAAGTCGCGAGTTACAAGATTTTTGGCGAAAACGATTTCGCGGCGCGTTTTCCATCAACAATTGCAGCGGCGCTCACTGCCGTTTTGCTTCTTGCGTGGGGTAGCCGGTTTGGGAGGACGAAGGTCGGCTGGTGGGCGGTGATCATTTTCACGCTTTCGTTGCAAACGTTCGTGCACGCGAAAGCCGCGGTCGCAGACATGTGGCTGGTTTTATTTGTCACGCTGGCGCATTGGGCGGGCTACGAATTGTTGCGTGATCGCCTAGCGAACGAAAGCGAACGCCCAACGCTCAACCCGCCTTCGCAAGACTACGGCGCGGCAAGCGTCCAACGTCCAACGTCCAATTCCGGATGGTGGTGGACGTTTTATTTCGCGCTGGCGTTTGCGTTCCTGGCGAAAGGGCCAATCGGCTGGACGCCGCTTTTGACGGTTGAAGCGACAAGGTTTTTCGTACGCGACGCGCAATTGGCTACGCGTTTTAAGTTTGTGCGCGGAATCTTGCTCACGCTCGCGGTCGTCGCGTTTTGGGGAATTCCTGCATTAATTCAAACGCACGGTGAATTTTTGACGATTGGAATTGGCCGGCACGTGATCGGCCGCTCGTTCGGCGCGATGGAAGGACACGGAGCGAATTCGTTAGGTCCGTATCTCCTGCTGTTGCCATTTTATTTCGTGACGGTTTTCGCCAGTTTCTTTCCGTGGTCGATCAAATTGCCGTGGTTGATGCGGAAATTGTGGCGGAAGCAAGAACCCGGGGTCACCCCGCATGCGCGGGGCTACAGCGGACGAGACAAGGTCGATAACTACCTTCTCGCCGGCGCGGGAATCACTTTCATCATTTTCTCGCTGATCAAAACGAAGTTGCCGCACTACACGCTGCCGGCGTTTCCGTTGCTCTCGCTTTTGCTCGCCCGGCACTGGTTGGAGCCAGGAACGGCACTTACCCAAGTACCGACGGCGGCTGAAAGACGCCGCTCCTTGTTCAAGCGCACAGCCACGACGAGCGCTTGCCTTTACCTTGTGCTCGCTCTTTTTGTTGCCCCTTTCGCCGCGCGATACTTTCCGGCTTGGCAACTTTATCGAGAATCGCGCGAGTATTTGCGGCCGGAGATGCAGTTCGGCGCGGTCGATTACAACGAGCCGAGTTTGGTCTGGTATTTTCGCAGCCCCGAAAGCGTTCGGGGCTGGCTGGCGACGCCCGCGCTCCAGCCAGCGAGCGTCCAGCAGTTCATGGAACAAACCGGCCCGCGCTTTGTCATTCTACCGACCGAGCTTGCGGCCAAAATCTATCCCGTGCTACCTAACGACTGGAAAAATTTTCGCGCACGCGGTTTGAACATCGTCAAGTTCAAGCGAGTCGATCTCACGTTGATCTTGAAAATAGACTGATGCATCCAAGACTCAGCTTCAAGTTGTAGCGGCGGTCTATGACCGTCGGTCGAGTTGATCAGTGCGACGCTCATAGAGCGCCGCTACAGAATTCAGGTTGGTTTGCAGTTTGCGCGTCGTCTGTTAGGGATTGCCAAAGATGATCACGTTTCTCGATGGGAAACTGACGAGCGCACTGCCGACGCAGGCGATTATCGATGTCGGCGGCGTTGGTTACGAGGTTTCCATTCCGCTTTCGAGCTACGACAAACTTCCGGTGGTTGGTCAACCGATTCACATTCTTACTCATCTGGCCGTTCGCGAAGACGCCCACCTGCTTTACGGATTCATGAGCGCGGCGGAGCGGGATTTGTTTCGGTTGCTTGTCAACAACGTCAGCGGAATCGGACCAAAACTCGCGCTCGCGGTACTCAGTGGAATGAGCGTGACCAATTTCAAAGCGGCCGTGGTGAATTCCGACGTCGCATCACTTGCGAGGATCAGCGGCCTCGGAAAGAAAACGGCGGAGCGAATCGTTCTCGAATTGAAAGACAAGCTCGGCGTAGCGGCGGCTTGGGAAGCCGCGAGCGCGACGCACGCTCCGACGCCCGAGCAGGAGCGCACGAACGAGGCGGTGCTCGCCTTGATTGCTCTGGGCTACAAACAGATCGATGCGCACAAGGCGGTCCGTGAATTGCAGGAACGCGGTGAAGCGAAATCAGCGGAAGAGCTGGTGAAACTCGCGCTGAAGAGGATGGCTGCGGGGCGATGAATAGCAAACGCTCAACGTTCGACATCGAATGTTGAACTAAAAATCTGCATTGGGCGTTGGACGTTCGGCGTTGGGCGTTGGACGTTAGACCGGAATGGTTGCGACCATCGAAGACAGACAAGTAGCAATCCGTAACTCTTTCCCGAAAGAGGGTCTTTTCGCAGAAAAGGATTGGCTACTTTCACCCGATCCATTTCCCATCGAGAAAAAATTTCTGGCCGAGCTCGACCAGCTTGGTCATCGCCTTTTCGTTTTTCAGCGCGCTTGCAATCAACTCTATCAACTGAGTGTCAAAGGCAAACAGCCGGCCTGGGTCGCGCGGTATCTCGACGCGGGCAAACCGCCAAAACTCATCGAGTTTTCGCGGCGAAAAGAAATTCGTGACGATCTGCCGCGCGTCATCCGGCCGGATCTCGTTCTGACCGAGAACGGTTACATCATTGCCGAAATCGACTCCGTCCCTGGTGGAATCGGCTTAACTGGCTGGCTAAACCAAACCTATTCCGCGTTCGACAAGGAAATTATCGGCGACACGAATGGAATGCTCGACGGATTTCACAGCGTGCTTCCAAACGGTGGCGACATCGTCATTTCACAGGAAGCAGCGACTTATCGGCCGGAGATGGAATGGATCGCCGCGCGATTGAAAGAACGACATCGCGATCTGAAATGGCGCGTGGTGGCGGCGGAAAATTATGAGCCGCAAGATGATCGCGCGGTTTACCGGTTCTTTGAGCTGTTTGATCTGCCGAACATTCCCAACATCGACAACACGCTGCGCGCAAACGCTGAAGGCCGCCTCACGATTACGCCGCCGATCAAGCCCTATCTCGAAGAGAAAATGTGGTTCGCTCTCTTTTGGATGCAGCCATTAGGTGAATTCTGGCGGCGCGAACTCGGCGAAAAATATTTCATCAAGCTGCAGGAGGTGATTCCCTACTCATGGCTGCTCGATCCAACTCCGCTTCCGCAGCATGCGGTCATTCCGCGCCTGGAGATTCACGACTGGCGAGAAGCGGCCAAGCTGAGTCAGAAAGATCGAGATCTTCTTTTGAAGGTAAGCGGATTTTCGCCGCTGGGCTGGGGCAGCCGCGGGATTGCGCTCGGCGCCGATCTTCCGCACGCCGAATGGGAGCAGCGCATCGAGCACGCGCTCAAAACATTCGAACAATCGCCCACGATTCTCCAGCGCTTTCACAAAGGCCGCTTATTTGAACATCGATACTGGGATCCGGAGTCCGGAGAGTTAAAAACGATGAAGGGACGCGTTCGCCTTTGCCCGTATTTCTTTGTCGAGCAGGATCGCGTCAAATTGCGGGGCGCGCTCGCGACCATCGTCCCGGCTGATAAGAAATTCTTGCACGGAATGCGCGACGCCATCCTGGTCCCGTCGCAGGTCTCGGATAAAGCATAAGCAGCAGAATCGGTGGATCGAGATAATGGCCGATGGCGAATGGATCGAATCGTACGTGCCGGCGCGGCTGGACCGGATGCCGTGGAGCCGGTGGCATTGGCTAATCGTTATCGCGCTCGGCGCGACCTGGATTCTTGATGGTCTCGAAGTCACGCTCGCCGGTTCGTTAGGCGGAATTTTGACGCGTCGCGAAACACTCGGATTAAGCGATGCGCAGGTAGGTGCGAGCGCGACTTTCTATCTTGCGGGCGCAGTACTCGGCGCGCTCATCTTTGGTTACGGGACCGACCGTCTGGGACGAAAGAGATTGTTTTTCATCACGGTGGCGGTTTATCTCACCGCCACTGGGTTGACAGCGTTTTCCTGGAGCTTCGCGAGCTACGCTTTTTTTCGCGCGCTCACTGGAGCGGGAATCGGCGGAGAATACGCGGCGATT
>Ga0210399_10001925_pt1 | contig 16158 bp, 14 predicted proteins | sample IncBWC14MmetaG_FD_150865 | JGI IMG/M metagenome (GOLD analysis project Ga0210399, IMG submission 150865) | Forest soil microbial communities from Barre Woods Harvard Forest LTER site, Petersham, Massachusetts, United States - Inc-BW-C-14-M | ecosystem: Environmental > Terrestrial > Soil >...
ATGTTCGCCGGCTGAAAATTCCGCGGATCGGCATGTGTGACGTAATGCACCAGTGACCCAAATGCCGACGTTCGGGGCGCCGCCACAGGCTCAGTGCCCGAGGCTAGGGCGGCCGCATGCACACCAGCCATCAAACCCGTCGCAATCGACTCAACATACCCTTCCACTCCGCAGATCTGGCCGGCGAACAGCACGCGTGGATGCGCGTTCATCTGCAGCGTTTCCCGCAGCAGGGTGGGCGCGTTGACGTAGGTATTGCGGTGAATCTGGCCGTAACGCAAGAAGCGCGCATCTTCAAGGCCGGGAATCAGGCGCAGAACTCGCGCCTGGTCGCCGAACCTCAAGTGATTCTGAAACCCGACCAGGTTGTAGGAATCGGCGCGCAGATTTTCCTGGCGCAATTGCACGACAGCGTAGGGCAGTTTGCCAGTGCGCGGATCTCGCAAACCCACCGGCTTCATCGGCCCGAAGCGCAGGGTATCGCGGCCACGGCGAGCGATCTCCTCAATCGGCAGACAGCTTTCGAAGTAGTTGAGCTTCTCCCAAGCGCGCTCCTCCACCGGCTCGGCCGCGACCAGCGCGTCGTAGAAGCGGTCGTACTCTTCCTGCGTCATTGGGCAATTGATGTAGTCGGGGGTCCCTTTGTCGTAGCGTGCCGCAAGATACACCTTCGTCATATCGATGGAGTCAGCCTCCACAATCGGGCTGATCGAATCGTAAAAGTAGAGCTGGTGTGGTGCGGACAATTCGCTTGGCGAAGGCAGCCCGGACGCCCCCGCCCGTGAGCTTTCAAGGTCGCCACTCGCCTGGCTCAACCGCTCGATCCCCGACGCCAGCGCATCCGACGTCAAAGGGCCGGTGGCGATGATGGTGATGTCACCCTCGTTGACGCGGGCAACCTCTTCCCGCCGCACTGTAATCAGCGGCTCTCGCGAAACCGTCGCTGTCACCTTCGCCGAGAACGTCGAGCGATCGACCGCCAGCGCATGTCCGGCGGGCACCGCGCATGCCCGCGCAATCTCGAGCAGCAATGATCCAGCGCGCCGCATTTCCTCTTTGAGCAGCCAGGGTGCGGTGTTCACGCTGGCGGACTTCAAGGAATTCGAGCACACCAGTTCCGCGAAGTCTCCGGTCTGATGTGCAGGCGTGGAGCGCACCGGGCGCATCTCGCACAACTCGACCGCGATCCCGCGCCGCGCACACTGCCACGCTGCTTCCGACCCCGCCAAGCCGGCTCCTATGATGCGAACCCTGTTCATTGCGTAATCCCCGCCAGTCGTCTCAACCCTTCTCCTTCGAGCCGCACCGCCTTCCAATCATCGAGAAATGTCGCCCCTAATCTTTTGTAGAAGTCGATGGCCGGCCGATTCCAATCGAGCACTTCCCAGCGCAACGCCACCAATCCCTCGCGCAAAGCGATGGCCGCAATCTCTGCCATCAGCGCTTTTCCAATTCCCTTGCTACGGAATTCCTGGCGCACGTAGATGTCTTCGATAAACAGGCCGGGTCCCTCGAAGCTGCTGTAGAAATTGAAGTAAATCGCATACCCCGCGACCCGGCCGTCCCACTCCGGCAGCAAACCTCGGAAGCGCGGACTTGAGCCCACAATGTCGCGTGCGAGCATTTCCTCGGTTAGGGTGACTTGATCGGCCAGACGTTCGAAGGTCGCAAATTCCACGATCATTCGCCGGAGCAGCGGCACATCTTCAATGGTAATGGCGCGGGTCCGAAGCATTTCAGTTGAGGGCTCCAATCAGGCGAAAGGACGGAAACAGCTCTGCCGCGTATTATATCCAACGAACGGAGACCACATTCTTATGGTGCGAATCGCACTCATCGAACCCGACCATGCCACGCCAGAGGTCAAAGAGATTTATGAGCAAAAACTAAAAGGCAAGCCCGGCAACGCGCAGAAGGCGCTGGCGCACAGGCCGGACATGCTGAAAAACTTTCTCGGTTTTTACGCCAGCGTGGGCCGCTCGCTCGACCGCAAGCTCTACGAACTCATCTACATTCGCACGTCCATGATCAATGGCTGTCACTATTGCCTGCAGCATCACCTGGCTTCATCCAAGCGCGCTGGCCTGACCCCGGATGACTGGAAAGCGTTGCAGGCCGGCGACTATTCGCGCTTCACCGAAAAAGAGCGAACGGCCATTGCTTACTCGGAAAAGCTTACCCGCGACCCGCATTCCGTGAACGACGCGGACTTCGCTGCGCTGAAGAAGCACTTCAACGATGCAGAGATTGTCGATTTGCATCTGCTGACCGGCCTCGCAAATCTGACCAATCGCTTTACGGACCCGCTGGGATTGGAAGTGGAATTCCCGGAGGAACAGATCCCGCGGTGACAAAGCAAAGCTTTTAACCGTCTCAATCACGAAGGTGACAAAGCAAAGCTTTTAACCGCGAAGTTCGCAAAGGATGCGCGAAGATCGCGAAGAAAAGCTTCTTTTGTTCGTGCGGGAGTACGATCGGATCAGGTGGTTTTTCTTTATGCGGCCTTTCTTCGCGACCTTCGCGGTTAAAAGCTTTTTGCAGCCTGCAGAATGCAACTACACGCTCTGCGAACTCTTCAACTTCTTCGACTTCTCTTCCACGCCGCGGGCCAGTTTTTCCTTGTGAGCGGCGAGTTTCTTGCCGAGAGCGGTATCGGAAAGTCCAATCATCTGCGCCGCCAGAATCCCCGCGTTCGTCGCGCCCGGCTTGCCGATAGCGACGGTTGCGACTGGAATTCCGGCCGGCATTTGCACGGTTGCGAGCAATGAATCCATGCCTTGGAGGGAAGTCGAGGGAATGGGCACACCGATGACCGGCAAAGTCGTGTGCGCCGCAATCACTCCGGCAAGATGAGCCGCCCCGCCCGCTCCCGCAATAATGACGCGGATGCCGCGGCCAGCCGCCTGCCGCGCGAATTCCGCCGTGCGATCGGGCGAGCGGTGCGCCGAGGTCACATCCATTTCGTAGGCGATACCGAATTCGTCCAGCGCCTTCCCGGCCTCGCGCATGATTTCAAGATCAGAGTCGCTCCCCATAACGATCGAAACCTGTGGCTTGCTCATCGTCCTCCCAGATTTGCCGCCAAAATAAAACCAAGCCTATTTTTTCAATGCGCGCGCCGCGATGTCTTTGCGGTAGTGCATGCCTTCGAAGCCGATCATGGAAACCGCCGCGTACGCGCGCTCGACTGCTGTCGCAAGATCAGGGGCACGGGCCGTCACGCCCAGAACTCGCCCACCCGATGTGAAGTAGACGTCGTCCCGCCTGCTGGTGGCAGCATGGAAAACTTTGACTCCCTCCATCGCGCCGACGCTCTCCAGACCGGCGATCTTCTTGCCGGCCTCAAAGGTTCCAGGGTACCCGGCTGACGCGATAACAACGCAGACCGAGGCGTCGGGCAACCAGCGAAAGTCGCCCTCGCTGACACGTCCGCCTACCGAGGCCTCAAGCGCTTCCACAAGGTCGCTTTCCAGGCGCATCAGGATGGGCTGAGTCTCGGGATCGCCGAACCGGCAATTGAACTCGAGCACCATCGGGCCGCGCGCGGTCATCATGAGCCCGCAATACAAGACGCCTTTGTATTCGGCACCTTCCGCCTTCATGCCGGCGATGACCGGTTCGGCAATATGGTGGACCAGCCAGTCGCGCATCTTGTCATCGACGATCGTCGCCGTGGAGTATGCCCCCATGCCGCCGGTGTTTGGCCCAGAGTCGCCATCGCCGACGCGCTTGTGGTCCTGCGCTGCGACCAAAGGAACCACGCGCTCGCCATCGCTGAAGACGAGAAAGGAAAGCTCGTCGCCGGTCAGACACTCTTCCAATACGACCAGCGTGCCGGCCGCGCCCACCATCTTGCCGCTCAACATCTCGAAAGCGACCGAAGCAGCCTCCTCTTTCGTCTTGGCGACGACTACGCCTTTGCCCGCCGCCAGGCCATCCGCCTTAACGACAATCGGCGTGTGGAAATGAGGTAGCGTCGCCCGAACCTCGTCGACCGTTTTACAGATGGCGTAGTGCGCGGTGGGAATGCGATGCCGCTGCATGAACTCCTTGGCAAAGCTTTTACTTGATTCAAGTTGCGCGGCCGCTCGCGTCGGGCCGAAAATGGGCCACCCGTGGCTCTGAAATTCATCGACCACGCCCAAGGTGAGAGGCAACTCCGGGCCCACGACTGTCAGATCGGGCTGCAACTTCGTCGCGAGCGCGACGAGCGAATCTAGATTCTTTACGTCGGCCGGCACGCATTCGGCATCGAGCGCGATGCCTCCGTTGCCAGGCGCGCAATACAGCTTCGTGATACGCGGAGATTGCGCCAGCTTCCAGACGAGGGCATGCTCGCGACCGCCGCCACCAATGACGAGAACTTTCATAGCTCGGGACAGTCAAGGTTAGGGGGAGCGAAGAGCGATGTCAACGTCGCGAGAAGGGGCTGTTAGCTATTCGCCGTTAGCCATTAGCGATTAGCCATCGCGTGCTACCCTCCCGAAGCCAGACCGCACACGTAATACTGAGACCTGACACCCGAGACCTAGACCTGATTTCCCAGTTAACTGCGCTTAACTTCGCCTTATAATCCAGGCAATGATCACGGTTTCGAAAGAAGATTACCTGAAGGCTATCCTGGAGGCGGAGAGCGAAGGGGAAACGGTCATTTCCGCAACCTTGGCGCACTGGCTGAAGGTGTCTCCACCCGCGGTGACCATGGCGCTCCGCCGCCTGAAGAAAGACGGCTTCGTTCGCGTGCAGGCGGACGGCAATGTGCGCCTCACTGCTGGCGGACGGAAGATCGCTCGCCGGCTCACGCTGCGCCATCACCTCATCGAGCGAATGCTTTCAGAAGTCTTCGGGATGGAGTGGTACAAGGTGCACGACGAAGCCGAGCGCCTGGAGCACGCCGTCTCGCCCGACTTCGAGGCGCGGCTTCTCGCCAAACTCGGACCCGGCGGTGCCTGCCCGCATGGCAACCTCAGTGAGCGCGAAAGTCCGCGCAGCCGTCGCCGTCGCGGTCTGCAACTTCTCTCAGAGGCCCAGACCGGGAAACATTACCTGATCAGCGGCATCTACGAGCGCGATCGGCAGTTGTTGGAGTTCCTCGAGGCGCGCGGCATCCGGCCCGGAGTGCGGCTCGATCTCCTGGAGCGCAACTATGATCAGACCGTTTCCGTGCGTACCTCGAAGGGAGCGGGAATCCTGGGCCGGCTGGCTGCGGAAAAAGTCTGGCTGGCGTCTGCACCCTGACTTCCCGCTCTTCATGGTTAACCATAGCTAAGCTGGAGTAGTGTACACTGGTTTTCATGTCTCGGTTTGCCCGTGTTGACAAGGCACGGAGAGCCCTTCGATGAGCGACGCCGAAAACCGTGCACCCCTCACATCGCCGCACCGTACTCTCGCCGCGGACAGCCCCAAGTTGCTCCATCGCCCTTCCCTGGAAGATGTGCACAGTTCCATCGCGGTGCCCGACGCCGGCGCGGGTTTCTGGCCGCAGTGGAGGGCGTTTGTAGGCCCTGCAATTCTGGTGAGCGTCGGCTACATGGATCCGGGAAACTGGGGAACGGACTTGCAAGGCGGCGCGCAGTACAAGTACGGCCTGCTCTGGGTGGTCGCGCTCTCCAGCCTCATGGCCGTTTTCATGCAAGTCATTTCTGCTCGCTTAGGGGTCGTCACGGGCAAGGATCTGGCCCAGTGCTGCCGCGACTGGTACCCGAAGTGGACGCGTTGGCCAAACTGGCTGGTGAGCGAACTTGCCATTGGCGCTTGCGATTTGGCGGAGGTGCTCGGAAGCGCGGTCGCGCTTAATCTCTTGTTTCATATCCCACTGTTCTGGGCAGTCCTGATTACCGCCCTGGACGTTTTACTGCTACTTGCTCTGCAGGGCTTCGGAATGCGCGCGATCGAAGCCGTTGTAGTAGTACTGATTGCCACCATCGCGATTTGTTACTTCATCGAGATTTTTGTGCTTCCCCAGACTCACCCCAGTTTTCGGGAAATGGGACAGGCTCTGCTGACGCCGCATTTCCGCCAGGCAGGCATGTTGTACGTGGCCATAGGAATCATCGGAGCGACCGTCATGCCACACAACCTCTACCTGCATTCCGCCCTGGTGCAGAGCCGCCGCTTCCAGAAGGATGCGTCGTCCATACGGCGGGCCATTCAGTTCAACACGCTCGATTCGGTCGTCGCATTGTCGATTGCCTTTTGCGTAAATGCGGCGATATTAGTGCTCGCTGCGACGGTATTCTTTGGCAAGGCGAGTGTGCCCGTGTCTGATGGAAGTTTGGTCCACTTCGCGCCCGACAGCGATTGGATCCGGGTAGCTTACCTGACCCTTGCCCCTTTGCTGGGAACCGCGTTTGCGAGCACGCTTTTTGCCGTTGCTTTGCTCGCGGCGGGACAGAGCAGCACCATCACTGGAACCCTGGCAGGACAGGTCGTCATGGAGGGCTTCATGCACTGGCGCATTCGGCCCTGGGTTCGGCGCCTGATCACGCGAACGCTCGCAATTTCGCCGGCGGTATTGATCATCGGACTTCACGGGGAAAGCAGCGTGACCGATTTGCTGACGCTCAGCCAGGTCGTGCTCGCTTTGCAGCTGCCCTTCGCCATGTTTCCTCTCCTGCAATTCACAAGTTCCGGCAAACGTATGGGCGAGTGGAGGCTGGGCTGGTTTCTTCTGCTGGCCGGTTGGGGGAGCGCTATCCTTATCACGTGCATGGACATTTATGGTCTGCCGGAATCGCTGAAGACGGCCTGGCAAGTCATCCGGGGCGGGTGAGAGTCCACGCCGCAAGAGGACAACATGTATGACACCATTCTGGTCACCTTGGATGGCACCCCGAGCGACCGAGCGATCCTTGAACACGTGAAGCGGCTTGCCAAATTGGCCAAGAGTCGCCTGGTGCTGCTGCACGTCGCTGATGGGTGGGCCGCGCGAACCTATGGCCCCGACGCCGTGAGCCCGGAAATCACCGAAGACACGGAATATTTGCGAAAGGTGCAGAGCGAGTTCCAGTCCGCCGGCATCCCGGCCGAGGCGGAACTGGCGTTTGGTGAGCCCGCCAACGAAATCATCAAGTGGGTGGAAGACCGTGGCTGTGACCTGGTCGCCATGAGTACTCACGGACATCGCTTCCTCGCCGACGTCTTCCTCGGCACGACCGCCAGTCGAGTGCAACACCATATCAGCGTGCCGGTCCTGCTGCTGCGAGCAAAGTAGTCACGAAGCTCGTGGGGGAGGGCCGCGCCACTACGAAATCGTCCGCAGAACGACTAAACTAGAGTGATATGAACAGCTTTAATAGTCGCTCGGTCCTCAAAGTCCTCGGCAGGGAATACAGCATCTATCGGCTCGACGCGCTTGACAAGCAGGGCATCTCGACCAGACACCTGCCCTACTCTTTGCGAATCCTGCTGGAGAACCTGCTGCGCACGGAAGACGGCCACAATGTCACCAAGGACGAAGTGCGCGCGCTCGCCGCGTGGAATAGCAAGTCGAAGCCGGATAAGGAAATCGCGTTCACGCCGAGCCGCGTGCTGCTGCAGGACTTCACCGGAGTTCCAGCGGTTGTCGATCTGGCCGCGATGCGCGATGCCATGAAGCGATTGGGGGGCGATCCCAAGCTCATCAATCCCCTACAGCCCGCTGAGTTGGTCATCGATCACTCGGTGCAGGTGGATGAGTTCGGCAGCGCGAAAGCGTTCGGGTTGAATGCCGAGCTGGAGTTCCTGCGCAACAAGGAACGCTATGCGTTCCTACGCTGGGGACAGAAAGCGTTCCACAATCTCGCCATCGTTCCCCCAGACACGGGCATCGTGCATCAGGTGAACCTGGAATTTCTGGCGCGTGTGGTCTTCGTGCAGGAAACCGATGGCAAGCGCATGGCTTATCCCGACACGCTTGTCGGCACCGACTCGCACACCACCATGATCAATGGGCTGGGTGTGCTCGGTTGGGGTGTAGGTGGAATTGAGGCAGAGGCTGCCATGCTGGGGCAACCGGTCTCGATGCTCATCCCCCTGGTCGTGGGCGTGAAGCTGACTGGACGTTTGCGCGAAGGGGCGACCGCCACCGACCTCGTACTAACCATCACTGAGATGCTGCGTAAGCACGGGGTGGTCGGCAAGTTCGTGGAGTATTTCGGACCGGGTTTGCGCGATCTGCCACTCGCCGATCGGGCGACCATCGCCAACATGTCGCCCGAATACGGCGCCACCTGCGGCATTTTCCCTATCGACAAGGAAAGCCTCCGCTACCTGCAACTAACCGGGCGTTCGGAAGAGCAGATCGCGCTGGTCGAAGCGTATGCGCGCGAGCAGGGGCTGTTTCATGATGAGAAGACTCCGGAGGCGCAATATTCCGAGTTGCTTTCGCTCGATCTGGCGACTGTGGAACCGAGCCTCGCGGGTCCGAAGCGGCCGCAGGATCGGGTCGCCTTGTCGAATGCAGGCGAGTCGTTTCGGCAAGCATTGCCTTCCCTGATCAAGCCGAAAGCGAACCCGGCTGCGGCTGTTTCCATGGACAGCGCGGTCAGGCAGGAGAATCGCTGGGAAGCCGAGGGCGGCAATCCCACGGCGGTCGGTGTGGAGGATTCCCGTGTCGAAGAACACGTGCCGGCCGATGTGAAAAATGCCCTCAAGCATGGCAGCGTAGTAATTGCGGCGATTACGAGCTGCACGAATACTTCGAATCCTTCGGTCCTGATGGCCGCTGGGCTGCTGGCGAAGAAAGCCGTGGAACGCGGACTCGAGACTCCGGCATGGGTGAAGACTTCGCTCGCTCCTGGTTCGAAAGTAGTTACCGATTACCTGGCGAAGGCGGGCCTTTTAACGTATCTCGAGAAGCTCAAATTTAATCTGGTGGGTTACGGTTGCACGACCTGCATCGGAAACTCGGGGCCGCTGCCGACGGAAGTCTCGCAGGCTATCGACGAGAAAAACCTGGTCGTCGCATCCGTGCTCTCGGGGAACCGGAATTTCGAAGGACGCATCAACTCCGAGGTTCGGGCAAATTATCTGATGTCGCCGCCGCTCGTAGTTGCGTTCGCGCTGGCCGGCCGGGTGGACGTTGACCTGAAGAAAGATCCCCTGGGCCGCGGCAAAGATGGAAAGCCGGTGCATCTGGCGGATATCTGGCCGACGCAGAAAGAGGTGGAAGAGGCAGTCCAGCAGATTACCTCCAGTATGTTCCGCAAGAGCTACGGCGAGGTGTATGACGGCGACTCGCACTGGCGCTCTTTACCCGTGCCGCAAGGACAAACCTATGTCTGGGAAAAGGACTCGACCTACATCCGGCAGGCTCCCTATTTCGACGACATGACGTTGAAGCCATCGGCCGTCGAGGACATCCAGGGAGCACGAGTGCTCGCCGTGCTCGGCGACAGCGTCACCACCGACCACATTTCCCCGGCGGGCTCGATCAAGAAAGACAGCCCAGCAGGTCGATATTTGATGGAACATGGAGTGAAGCCGGGAGACTTCAACTCCTACGGCTCCCGCCGAGGGAACCACGAGGTCATGGTACGGGGGACATTTGCGAACGTCCGGCTGCGTAACAGGATGGTGAACACGGAGGGCGGCTTTACGCGCCACTTACCGGACGGCACAGAAATGTCGATCTACGATGCATCCGCGAAGTACATCGCCAAGGGCGTGCCGCTGGTGATTCTCGCGGGAAAGGAATACGGCTCTGGTTCGTCGCGCGATTGGGCGGCCAAAGGCCCGCGTCTGCTGGGCGTGCGGGCGGTCATCGCGGAGAGTTACGAGCGCATTCACCGCTCGAATCTGGTCGGCATGGGCATTTTGCCATTGCAGTTCCTGCCCGGCCAAAACGCCGAATCCTTAAAGCTGACCGGCGAGGAAGTATTCGAGATCAGCGGGATTCGCGATGTGGTCGAACATTTCTCAGCGGGCCGGCAAATCAAGGTGAAAGCGACGAAAGACGGCAAAGCCACGGAGATCCAGGCGGTGGTGCGCATCGATACGCCACAGGAAGCCCAGTATTACGCCAACGGCGGCATTCTGCAGTACGTGCTGCGCCAGTTGCTGGCAACCAGGCCCCAGCCAGTTCACGCGTAGGCTGTGGAGCGCGACGGGCGTCCCCGCCCGTCGACTCCTTGCCTTCAGAGCACCCGCACGAAGCGCCGTCCTGCGCTGTTATAATCAAGAATTGCGCTCATGACGAAAAAGAGACTGATACGTTCGACGACAGTTTTATCCGTTCGCCGCGATGGCAAGGTGGTTCTGGCTGGGGATGGGCAGGTTACGCTGGGCGAGTCCGTAATTAAACACAGTGCCAAGAAGATTCGGCGCTTGTACCAGGACAAGATTTTAGCCGGTTTTGCGGGCTCGACCGCCGACGCATTTTCGCTTTTCAGCCGCTTCGAATCAAAGCTGGAGCAGTACCATGGGAATATCGGACGGGCTGCGGTGGAGCTCGCCAAGGACTGGCGCACCGACAAGTTCTTGCGTCATCTGGAAGCCCTGCTGCTGGTCTGCGACAAGGATCAAACGTTTCTGCTGAGCGGGCAAGGCGATGTGATCGAGCCCGATACTGGAATCGCAGCGATCGGCTCCGGTGGTCCATTTGCCCAGGCCGCCGCAGAAGCGCTCGCGGGACATACCAAACTTTCCGCACGCGAAATTGCGGAGGAGGCGATGAAAATCGCCGGCAAAATGTGCATCTATACGAACGATAGTGTGACGATTGAGGAATTGTAGAAAGCAGTTCCCAGTACCCAGTTCTCAGTTCTGAGTTGGGGCGTCTACTCATTAGACGCACGCCCCGATATGAGCTGGCAACTGGGAACTGAGAACTGAGAACTGGTATATGGCTATCTATCTACCCCCAACCGCTGAAGAAGAACAGCTCGCATTAGACGACCTGACGCCGCGCGAGATTGTGGCTGAACTCGACAAGTATGTCGTCGGCCAGAAAGACGCAAAGCGCGCCGTGGCGATTGCTCTGCGCAACCGCATGCGGCGCCAGAAGCTCACGCCCGATCTCGCCGAGGAAATTATCCCCAAGAACATCATCATGATTGGGCCCACCGGGGTCGGCAAGACAGAGATCGCCCGGCGCCTCGCGAAGCTGACCAACTCGCCTTTCCTGAAGGTCGAGGCTTCGAAGTTCACGGAAGTGGGATACGTTGGTCGAGATGTGGAGTCGATGATCCGGGATTTGGTCGAGATCGCGATCGACATGATCCGGGGGGAAAAGCTGGAAGACGTCGCCGACAAAGCCGAGCTGAACGCAGAAGAGAGATTGCTCGACCTGTTACTACCGCCTTCGGCACCCCGCGCGCAGGAACCAAGCAGCGGCGGCGTGGTGATCGAGGGCTCGACTGAAGTGAGCGACTCGCAATCGCGTACCCGCGAAAAGCTGCGTCAGCAACTGCGCGAAGGCAAACTGGACGAGCGAATGGTGGAGCTCGAAGTCCGCGAACGCAATTTCCCGTCCTTCGAAATCATCTCGAACCAGGGTGTCGAAGAGATGGACGTCAACATCAAGGACATGTTGCCCAACATATTCGGGCAGCGCAGCAAGAAGCGGAAGATGAAGGTGAACGAAGCCTTCGAATATCTGATCCAGGAAGAAGAGCAGCGCCTGATCGACATGGACCAGGTCACCCGCACCGCCATCGATCGCGTCGAAAACTCCGGCATCGTGTTTCTCGACGAAATCGACAAGATTGCCGGGCGCGAAAGTGGGCACGGCCCCGATGTCTCGCGCGAAGGTGTACAACGCGACATCCTCCCCATCGTCGAAGGCACCACTGTGAACACGCGCTATGGCATGGTGCGTACCGATCACATCCTGTTCGTGGCCGCGGGCGCATTCCACGTTTCCAAGCCAAGTGACTTGATCCCCGAACTGCAGGGGCGCTTTCCGATCCGGGTGGAGCTGCAGTCGTTAACGATGGACGACTTTATCCGGATTCTCACGGAACCCAAGTCCTCGCTGGTCAAACAGTACACGGCCCTGCTCGAGACTGAGGGCGTGAAGCTGGAGTTCACACACGAGTCGCTCGAGGAAGTAGCCCGCTTCGCATTCCGTGTAAACGAAGGCACGGAGAACATCGGTGCGCGCCGCCTGCACACGATCATGGAGCGCGTGCTCGACGAGATCAGCTTCGAAGCCCCCGAGAAAAAGGGCCAGCAGATCACCGTAGATGCGGCTTATGTCGGCAAGATGCTATCGGACATCGTGAAGGACCAGGATTTGTCGCGCTACATCCTGTAACGAGCTCAAAGTAGGGTGCCCCACGTCTCGCGCTTTTCGGGACGTGGGGCTTTTCTTTCAAGTCAGCACACTTGCACCGCTCACTTCCACCCGCTTACACTCCCAACTTCGCGAAAGCTCAGGAGAGTCATGCGCACCATTGACCGCACACGCCTGCAATCCCTCATTCAACGCGAACAGCAGAAGTTCGTCGCTGACCGGCCAAAATCCGCGACGCTGTTTGAGCGCGCGCGCAAATCCCTGCTGGGTGGCGTGCCCATGAACTGGATGGCGAAGTGGGCCGGTGCGTTTCCTCCCTTTGTGCGCGAGGCGCGTGGCGCGGAGTTCTTCGATGTCGATGGCCACCGCTACGTCGATTTCTGCCTGGGTGATACCGGAGCCATGACGGGACACTCTCCGTCTGCCACAGTTTCGGCCGTGGAGCAGCAGGCTCGCCGCGGCATCACCCTGATGCTGCCAAGCGAAGACGCCATTGTCGTGGGCGAAGAGTTGCAGAAGCGGTTTGGGCTGCCGTGCTGGCAATTCGCCCTCACCGCGACCGACGCGAATCGCTTCTCTATTCGCTTGGCGCGCCACATCACGGCAAGACCGAAGATTCTAGTGTTCAATTGGTGCTACCACGGGACGGTGGACGAGAGCTTTATAACGCTTGCCGATGGCGTAGCGAAGGCACGTCGCGGAAACATTGGGCCTGCGGTCGATCCCAGCGTGACCACAACTGTCGTCGAATTCAACGACCTCAGTGCACTCGAAGCCTCACTGAAGAAAGAAGACATCGCCTGTGTCCTGGCAGAGCCGGCCTTGACCAACGTGGGCATCGTGCTGCCCCAGCCCGGATACCATGCGGCTCTGCGCGAGATCACGCGCAAGTACGGCACGCTTTTGGTTATTGATGAAACGCACACCATTTGCGCCGGTCCGGGCGGCTACACCCGCGCGGAAAATCTGGAGCCAGATTTCCTGGTTTTCGGAAAGCCGATTGCGGGTGGCGTTCCCGGAGCTGCCTACGGTTTTACTGCTGAAGTCGCGCAGTGCATCCTGGAGCGCCAGAATCTGGAAGACTGCGATACCGGCGGCATCGGCGGTACGCTTGCTGGCAACGCACTATCACTGGCAGCCATGCGTGCGACGCTGCAGAAGGTACTCACGAAGGAAGCGTTCGATCGCATGATTCCTATGGCGGAGCGCTGGACGGAAGGGGTTGCGAAAGCAATTGCCGAGTTCGATTTGCCATGGACGGTCACGCGTCTCGGCTGTCGTGCCGAGTATCTGTTTGCGCCGCATACGCCCAGAAATGGAACCGAGGCGCATGACGCGATGGACTTCGAGTTGGAGCGCTTCACGCACCTCTATGCCATGAATCGCGGAATTCTATTGACGCCTTTCCACAATATGGCGCTGATGTCACCGGTCACGTCGAAGGAAGATATCGACCAGCACACGAAGGTATTCCGCGACGCCGCGAAGGAGTTGGTGGGCTAGGCAACTAGCGCGGAGTGCTTCCCACCACAGATCACATAGACATATAGAAGGACTGGTTTCGGATGCGAGGGTCGGACAGTTTCCGAAGGCAAATTGCTTATCTTTCGTTTTCAAAGGCGCCCAGGCTGGCTTTCTCCCTGTGCCTCTGTGGTGAATTCTTCCGCATGTTACGCTGATTGTTCTCTTGGATGAGTTCGCCCTGCAAATTCTTCGGCTGGAGTGCGGTACTCGCGCTCGCTGCTTTGCTGGCGGGATGCGCTTCGGTGCAGGCGCCGCTGCCTCCCTCACTTGAGTTGCCCAAGCCACCCACCGATCTGCGCGCCCTGCGCAAGGGCGACCACGTCTATTTGTTTTGGAGCGTGCCCACGCAAACCATGGACCGGCAGACTGTGCGACATCCGGGGCCGACGCACATTTGCCGCGGGGTCGAAGCCCTGCTGAGCACCTGCGGCACGCCGACCGGGAATGTGGGGCCAGTCGCGAATGCCTCAGAGAAGAAAAGTGCCGTCAATACCAAGGTGCAAGCAAGCTTCGTGGACACGCTGCCCCGAGAACTTCAGCAGAACCCAACCAGGATGGCGACTTATGCGGTAGAGCCTCTGAACCTGCAGGGGCGCAGCGCCGGGTTGTCGAACCAGGTGTATGTCCCGCTTGCGTCGACCCTGCCGCCCCCAACGAACTTTCGTCCGCGGGTCACAGCGGATGGCGTGGTGCTCAATTGGAACTGCGATCAATCGCAGAATCCCTTGTCAAATCTTCGCTATATCGATCGGATTTATCGACGCACGCCCGATAGCGGCACCGACGTAGCCCTCGCCGATGTGGAATGTACAGCCGGCCGCTTTGAAGACCGCACGATCGAGTGGCAGAAAACTTACGAGTACCGGATCACCCCCGTGACCGTGGTGATATTGCCGCCAGGCAATGGGCCTTGCCCCCGAACGCCATCTCAGGAAGGGAGTGGCCCTAATTCCGATTGCATCATAGCCACCGTTGAAGGGGACGATTCAACTCCCCAGAAAGTCTTCACGAATGATGTTTATCCACCGGCCGTGCCTACCGGGCTGCAGGCTGTTTTCTCCGGCCCCGGACAACCGCCCTTCATTGACCTGGTGTGGGCTCCGAACACTGATGCCGACCTCGCCGGATACAACGTGTATCGCTACGAACCAGGCGGGCCGCCGGTAAAGATCAACACAGAACCGGTAAAGACGCCTGCGTTCCGTGACGCGAACGTTTCGGCCGGAAAGGCTTATCTATACGCGATATCTGCTGTGGATGCGCGTGGCAATGAGAGTGCCCGTTCGGAGGAAGCGTCGGAAAGTGTTCCGCCAGCGCCGTGACGGCGGCCTACGTGCTCATGATTTTCGTCGACGCACAATTTCCTTCGTGTGACTTCGCACCCTTTGTGTTTAGATAAATTTCTATGAAATATTGCCGCTTTCATTTGAACGGTGACGTGCGCTATGGCCTGGTCGAATCGGTCGCGGGACGAGACGAAATCACTCGCTTGCTGGTAACGCCTCCTGAAGAAGTAGGAGGCGATATGGAGGATCTGCGCACCAAGCAAATGGCTCGCATCCCCTTGAGCGAAGCTGAGCTGAGCGTGCCCGTTCGCCCGTCGAAGATCGTGTGCGTCGGGCGCAACTATCGCGAGCATGCCAATGAACTCGGTAATGAAGTTCCGACCGAGCCTCTGCTTTTCTTTAAGCCCACCACTTCGCTGATTGAGTCGGGAGGAACGATTCGCCGACCACGCCTTTCCGAACGCACCGACTATGAAGGCGAAGTCGGTGTCGTGATCAGCAAGCCGTGCTACAAACTGTCCGACTCTGACGACGTGCGTCCCTACATCCTGGGTTACACCGGCCTCAACGACTTCACCGCGCGCGACTTACAAAAAAAAGACGGGCAATGGGCGCGCGCCAAGGGATTCGACACGTTCTGCCCGGTCGGCCCGATCGTCACCGACGAGGTTGATCCCTGGGCCGGCATCAACGTGAAAACCACCGTCAATGGCGAGATTCGCCAAGACGGCAACACCCGCGATTTCATTTTTCCGCTGGAGTTGGTGATCCGCTACATTGCGCAAGTGATGACCCTGCTGCCCGGTGATCTTATCGCCACCGGAACACCCAAAGGCGTGGGGCCGGTGGTCGCTGGCGATGTGATCGAAGTGTGGGTGGAAGGAGTCGGCACCCTGCGAAATCCGGTGACCGACGAATAACCAGAGCGGCGCGGGTTGGGCTTGCCCGTTCGTAACACCGTCCCCTCTTCCGTGATTCAGGATTCCAGCTTATGCTGTTCTATCGGGAAGTTGTCGCGGTGTGCGGCTGTTTCCTTCCGGTCGGTCATGAATCCATTTCGTATTTACAGTCTGATCCTCGGTGGCGCAGCCATCGCATCCAGCGCGTATTTTCTGCTGCGGCGCAAGCCGAAGA
>Ga0210399_10001926_pt1 | contig 16156 bp, 12 predicted proteins | sample IncBWC14MmetaG_FD_150865 | JGI IMG/M metagenome (GOLD analysis project Ga0210399, IMG submission 150865) | Forest soil microbial communities from Barre Woods Harvard Forest LTER site, Petersham, Massachusetts, United States - Inc-BW-C-14-M | ecosystem: Environmental > Terrestrial > Soil >...
CGCCAGACGCGCCAGGCCCCGCATGAAAAGGCGCAGGCCAAGCTCGACAATGCCGAAGGAATGAGTGTCGCTCCGGCGGGGTACCAGCCCTTCATTCTGGTGTATTGCCTGAATCCGCAGCAGTGTGCGGAGGCGTCGGTCGTTATCCCCGAAAAAGCTGAAGTAGTGTCGCGGGTCAACGGGCAGTACATTTTCAAGGCTTCGCTCAATGGCGAGCCGGTCATGCTCTATGCCGGGCCGGCCGACGTGAACGCGCCCTACCGCAGTCTGACCGATCCTGACTACATCCGCATGCGCGACCTGGCCAACGCCAATGGATGGTCGCGCGAGAAGCCGGAGAGCGCCAGCACCCAGGAACTGACCATCGAAGACCGGCGGGCGTTGATGACCCGCTTTCGCTACCAGCGCGATCAAAAGAGATGGTGGATCGGAGAACGCGTGCTGATCGCGAACCAGGGCTCGGAATTTCTGGTGGGATGCGCCGCCCCGGAGGAACATTTTGCCGACGCCGAAGTGCTCTGCACCACGCTGGTGCATTCGCTGAGGCTGCCATGAAATTCTCACCGGGTACAACTCGCGCATGGATCGCGCTGGCAGCGTTCGCGTTTTGCGCAGGCCTGGCCGCATCGGCACAAGACTCTTCTGGCCAATCTCTAGGCGATGTGGCCCGCAAGACGCGGAGGGAACATTCATCGCCGGCCCATGTGTCCGCCAAGAAGGCGGTTAACGGAGACGACGACGACCCCGATACCAGCGGCGTCTGGCGGGTGCGCCTGTGCCCGATCATCCCCTGTTACGAACTTTCTGTCACTCTTCCCAAGAATGCAAGCTGGAGCCGGGCAGAGCAGGGGCCCCGTCCTGTTCTGATTCCCATCCCAGACCACGAGGAAGACTCCAGTCGCGCGATCCGGGTTTATGCGGCAGGATCGAGCGATCCAAGGTATACGATCGACAGCTTCAAAAGAACGTTTCTGCAAGCCTGGTTCGCTCGCCCGGAATACTTCAGCCAGGGGGCGCGACTTTTGCGGGATGAGCATGTTCCGATCGATTGGTCCACCGGAACCGTGACTCACTTCACCATTACTACCCCTGCTCTTAAATATCGCGGCGTCAGCGTGGTCGCGAATTCCCCCAACGGAGTCTATGGATTCGCGTGCGTGTTTCGTGAAGAGGATTCGGACGCGGGCAGCAGCACTTGTGACGCAATTGTTCAGTCCGCGCAGTATCAGGAACTGCAGTCCTCCGCCGTCCGCAAGGTATATGACGATCCCCCGCCCGAGGATCCCCCTGATCCTCCGGCGAACGATCCTCCGAACAAACCAGATCCACAGTAAGGACACGCGAGCGTTAATGCGCCGACTGAACTCCATCTTCGTGACCGGGCTTGCCCTGGCGTTCTGCGCGGGGCCGGCCGTGGTTCGCGTCCGCGCGCAAGCACGAGCCAACGAGCACAAGTTACTGTTGCGGGCCGATATGAAGGCGGGAGAGGTTCTGCGCTACGAACTCGAAGCCGCGGGATCTTTCTTGCCGATCGCAGACGCCAGCGGAGCGATTCTGAGCCCGCCCCGCGGACCGTGCGATTATGCGCTGGCCTCTATTGTGACGTTGCGGCCGCTAGCGCCCGATAAAGACGGTAACACTCCGGTGGAAGCCAGGTACAGCGAGACCCGCGTCACCAGCGTGCGCTGCGCGCTGTTCTCGGCAGCAGACTTCCAGAAACGGCTGGCGGCGCTGCAGTCCTCGGAGATCATGTTCCGTGTGGGTCCGCACGGCGAGACCGACTTGAGCCACGCCCGCGACGGCTATTTCAAGTATTGGGACGGCGGCGATCTTCTGCGCAAAGTCACGCAGGACCTGCTGCAGACCGAGTTCTCGCCGCAGCCCGTGGCCGCCGGCGCTGCCTGGAAGCCGCGCGGACAGTTTGCCTATTCCCGCGACCACGCCCTGAAGGATCTCGAACTGAGCGGAGCGGACTTACGCTTCAGAAATCTGGTCCAAGTCGATGGCAAGTCTTGTGCCTGGGTGACCTCGCAATACATCTTCTCGCCCATCGACCTTCCGGCTGTCGGCACCGCGAGCGGCGGACGCACGGTGCCGGCCGCCGGCAACAATGCAGTCGCCGCCGTTCTGCGCATCTCTCTGCTACTCGATCCGGCAACGCATCACGTGGCGTGGTTGCATCGCTCGCAGACCATCGACAACAAGCTGACATTGGCGTCGCCTTACGACGACAGCGATCCTGCCGACCCTCCTGAACCCGACTCGCAAGACTCGGAAAATCCCATGCCAGATTTGTCTAGCATGCGGTCCGACAATCCGGGGCGGTATCCGTTCATGACATTTCACTTTCAGGAAGAGGCACGGGCCCGCCTGCTGCCCGATCAGCGCTCAGTCGAATGGCTGGCGGCACTGAAACGCTTTGAGGCAACGCCCGAGCCCGAGTCTGGAACCATTCCTGTTCCAGTGACGAAAACTCTGCTGCCGAATCCCATGATTCTGGCGGCGAAACCCGCGGTGGTGAAGCGAGCCACGCGGCTGGTCGTGGATTCCGACACGCTGGTTGCGACTCCGGCCGGATTCACCCGCTACGAGAAGGGCCTGTGCCGGGACGCGTGGTTTTGCGCGACCGTATCTCTGGCCTTGCCCGGAGAGGTGCAGGTTTCCGAGGACACGCCGCTGCGGACTGTCTACCTCGCGCAGACGGGCGACCTGCTGGTCAGCATAACTGTCGGGCCAGCACTCGACCGCCGCCCTCGAGGTTTAACCGAGGACGAAGAGCTAAAGAAGCAGGCGAACTATTATCTGGAAAACTATGTCTGGCTGGCGGCTAAACCGGGGATCGGCACCAGTTTTTCCAGTGCTACGCTCGACGGATATCCCGGCTTGATCACCGATTTCAGCGCCACCCAGCGTGACCTGGCGAACATCCACGGTGTGCTTGCGCTCATTCTTACGCCGTGGGGAAAAGTCGTGCCCGTGAGTTGCAGTTCGGACCACGCTCCGTCGGCGGCTTTGCAATCGCTGTGCGAGAAGGTCATCACTTCGGTGAGTTTGCGGCGGTAGCTCAAAGTGTCTGCACATCCAAAAAAATCAGGGCGGCCCGAGAGCCGCCCTGTCTCTTTTGCGTTCACTAATCAAGCCTAGTGGTGCGAACCTCCGGACGCGTGTCCGGCCGGAGCGCCGCGGCCCATGGAAGGAGACGACATGGAACTCCGTGCCGTGCTCGATCCCGAAACAGGCCTGCCCGAGCTCGCCGAAAACTGCGGCGCGGGCTGCACTTCCGCGAACCCGCTCTTGGCGACCTGGTGATTCAAATGATTCAGATTGCCCAGCGAACCGCGCGGAATCCCCATGCCCGCCGAGCCGGCATTGATCAGAAGGTGCGATGGCAAGGCTGAGACCGATCCTCCCCTGCCCACAGCGACTGTCTTGACGGTCCCCGTGGCTGGCGCAACCAGTGGGTGGAAGCCGACCGGCAACGTCCCGCCGTAACGCGGAATCGGCGCCCAATTGTTGTATCCACCCGGCTGCCACATCCAGCCGTTTCCGGGAATGAACATCCAGGTGCCGTAGCGATATGGCGTCCATCCCCAGGGATAAGCCGACGCAAACATATAACCGTAGCCGGGATACCAGGACCAAGCGCCATCCATGAACGGATTCCAGCCGATCCCGGTAAAGTAGGGCTGCCACATCATCCCGTAGCCGGGAACATTGGAATAGGCGCCGTAGTAATTCATGTCGCTCATCCCGTAGCCGTACGGCGAGGTGTTGTTCTTCGCGTACTGCTCGTGATAGGCGCTGGCCTCTTTGTCCCAGGCATCGAGCGGGGCTTCTGCAATATTGTTGGCAAGAGTGTATTTGTCGTCGTCCGACAGGTTGAAGGTCGCAGTTTTCTTCTTCTCGACCGCGAATTTACCGGCGTCACCCTCTACCTCGACGTCGCCCTTGAAGACAGCCAGGCTGGCGACTTGCGCGGATGTATCGACCCGGAAGTGCGCGGCGCGGTCGAGCGAGATTTTCTCGTGGGAGAAATTCAGGTTGAAATCGTCTTTGCCCAGCCAGTTGACATAGGCCATGCCCTCGACGAGATTGACCACCGAGATGCGTTTGCCAGAGTCGCTCAGGCCGAGCGTGCTGAACTCGACTGTGGTGTTTGGAGTCAGGCGCAGCGTGCTGCCGTCTTCAAACTCGATTTCGGCACGCCCGCGGTCATGCGTCCTCACCTGCGCCCCTTGTGTGATAGGGAGATTCAGGAACGCGTTCTCGAATCCCAAGCCCGTATTCTTGTCGATCTGAACCGAACCCTGCACGTCGCTCAGACGAACGATGCGTGCCTGCGAATCAGCCAGAGCGGGCAGCGCTAAAAGCGCGCAGGCAGCGGCCGTCAGAACAACCATCTCAAATCTGCGGAGAGATCGCATGGACATAGCAGCCCCCAAAAGGTCTTCCTTACTTGCCTATTAGAGCACGGTTTCACACAGGGAGTTGTAAAAACTTGTACCTGGAATACACGGGCCTCCAGGCCGTTGGCCAGAAGGGTTACCGTTGGGTAACGGGGGTAATCGTGACGCCCTGGGGCCGGCACCACGCAGCGTCTCATAGTGCTTGGAAAGAACGGCGGAACAGCGTGCGAATTGGCTGCGGGGCTGGGCGGTTTCGGTGGGTATCTTGGCGGAACACGAATTATTGAGCGCAGAAAGCAAGCAGTGTCCGATGAACTCGCAGCAGCTTGCTTTTGGTCTCGTAATAGATGAAGCCCGAGTCCTTGAACCTTTTCATGAAAAAACAGACGCGCGACCGCGTGGTCCCGACCATCTCTGCCAACGTCTCATGACTAACCTTCGGAACCACCGTCTCTGAAGATCCAGTCCCATCGAAGTGAGCGAGCCGTATAAGAATGCGCGCAAGCCGTTTCTCGCTGGGATTGCAATGCTGGTCAACGATGTCTTGCTGGTATCGAATGTATCTCGTCAGCACGTATAACAGGAAAAGATTCGCCAGCTTCACGTGCTTGGTCAGTGCCAGCATCATGACCTTCTTCTCGATACGCAGGAGGCTGCAGTTGGTCATTGCCGTGGCAGACGCGGTGCGAGAAGCCTGACCGGCGATTGAATCCTTGCCCACAAAATCATCGTCGCTCAACATGTCGAGCGTTGCTTCTTTGCCGGCCTTGGACTTAACGGAGAGCTTTACCGTGCCCGTCTGAATCACAAACAAGGCATCGGCCGCATCGCCCTGAGCGTAGACTGCCCGTCCTGCCGGAAATGACATCATCTCCCGCCCCTTGCCCACAGTCGAGAGGAAGGTCTTCGGGTTGAATGCGAGTCTTTGCTTGGCCATGGCGTCCTACTCCTCGAAGCCAGGGAATCTTCCATGTAAACACAGGAATGAGACCCAAGAGTGGTCAATATCGCTCACAATTCTGCCGTTTCAGGCAACAACTCGGAGTGACCGCACGAGGCCCGTATGCCGCGCGAAGAATCCGGCGATCTGTTGACGAGCGGTTAGCTCCAGTACCGGCCACAACCACTGAGCACACACGCACAACTGTTGGACTGGCGCGACTGCCTGCCCGCATATAACCTGAATGCACGGGCGACTTCGGTCGCGACCGCGGCGTTAGACGAGGAGGAGGCGGCTTGCCCATTGCGAAGGATGTGCCTTGGTACAAAGATGCGATCATCTACCAGGCTCACGTTCGTACGTTCTACGACAGCAACGGAGATGGCATTGGCGACTTCCAAGGGCTTGATCAAAAGCTGGATTACCTGGCCGAATTAGGAATCAATGCAATCTGGTTGATGCCATTCTTTCCGTCGCCTCTGCGCGACGATGGCTACGATATTGCGGACTACAACTCGGTTCATTCCAGCTACGGAACCTTGGAGGATTTCAAGAAGTTCCTGGCATCGGCTCACGACCGTCACATAAAAGTGATCATTGAAATGGTGCTCAATCACACTTCGGATCAGCACCCCTGGTTTCAGCAGTCGCGAAGCTCGCGGGAAAACTCGCACCGGGATTGGTATGTCTGGAGTGATACCGACACCCGGTATCACGAGGCGCGCATCATTTTTCTCGACACAGAAATGTCCAATTGGGCATGGGATCCGGTTTCGAAATCGTATTATTGGCATCGTTTCTTCAGCCACCAGCCCGACCTTAACTATGACAATCCTGCCGTCCGGGACGAGATGTGGAATGTCATGACGTTTTGGCTGAAACTGGGTGTTGACGGCTTTCGACTGGATGCGGTCCCGTACCTGGTGGAACGCGAGGGAACGAATTGCGAGAATTTGCCCGAAACCCACGCAGTCTTGAAAGAGTTGCGGCGAAAACTCGATGAACAATTTCCCGGAAAGATGCTCCTGGCGGAAGCCAATCAGTGGCCTGCGGATCTTCGGCCATATTTTGCCGACGGGGATGAATTCCACATGGCGTTTCATTTCCCTCTGATGCCAAGAATGTTCATGGGCGTGAAACTGGAAGACCGCAAGCCGATCACTGAGATCCTGCAGCAAACCCCGGAAATTCCACCCTCGTGCCAGTGGTGCCTGTTCCTGCGCAACCATGACGAGTTGACGCTCGAAATGGTCACGGACTTAGAACGCGACTACATGAACGACACCTACGCCCAAGAGAAGACAATGCGGCTGAACCGCGGAATTCGGCGTCGGCTGGCCCCCTTGCTCGACAACGACCGCCGGCGAGTTGAGTTGATGAACGGGATGCTGATGTCTTTACCGGGCACCCCGATTATTTATTACGGCGACGAAATTGGAATGGGTGACAATATCAATTTGGGCGATCGCAATGGAGTAAGAACTCCGATGCAGTGGAGCGGAGGCTGGAACGCAGGCTTCTCCGCCGCCGATCCAGAAAAACTGTATGCGCCATTGATCCAAGACCCAGTCTACGGCTATCCCGCCGTCAACGTGTTTTCGCAAAGACGGACCGAACACTCTCTTCTCAACTGGATGGGGCGCCTCATGGCAGTTCGCAAAACAACTGCTGTATTCGGTAGCGGATCGATTGAGTTTCTCTATCCAGCCAATCACAGAATACTGGCCTACGTGCGCCAATTGGGCAATGAGACAATCTTGGTGGTCAACAATCTTTCGAACGCGGCACAAGCTGTGGAGTTGGATTTGCGCCGTCACAAAGGCAATATTCTGATCGAGATGTTCGGCAAGAACGTCTTTCCGCGAGTGGGCGAACTGCCGTATCTGCTAACCTTGGGCCCTTACCAATTCTACTGGTTTCGATTGCGACGTATTTGAAGTGATTTCTGACAGGGAAACGACGTCACATGACCGAAGTTAGCCTGGCGGAAGAGAGCTTTCTCAAGGACGATCTTCTTCGCCAATTGATCAATGTCGGTGAGGTCGACATCCTGGTAGGCGTGCCGACCCACAACGACGCTAAAACCATTGGCCCGATCGTGGAAACAATTCAGGCCGGCATCCTGGGATTCTTTCCCCGCGCGAGAGCAGCCATCATCAACGTCGACGGAGGGTCTCGCGATGGCACACGCGAACTGATCGTCGGTGCGGGGATCGACGACGCCAAGAGTACTTCCAAGGTGCGCACCCTCCGTACATTGCACTCGATCAGCACGCAGTATGCGACTACTCCCGCCAGGGGGACGGCGCTGCGGACCATTCTGGCCGCTGCCGAATTGTTGCGGGCCAAGGCGTGCGCGGTGGTTTCGCCCGAATCCACGCAGATCACAACGGAGTGGCTCACGTCACTCCTGCGGCCTGCTTACATAGAAGATTTCGACCTTGTGTTGCCCACCTATCGCAGGCACAGGTTTGATGGGATCCTTCTATCGAATCTGCTCTATCCCATGACCCGTGCGCTCTATGGATTGAGGATTCGCGAGCCCTACGCCTTGGACTTCGCATTTTCCGGCAGGCTGGGAAGCCAATTCCTTGCCGAGAACGTGTGGCATGACGAAGCGGCCCAGGCTGGTTCTGAGACTCAGTTCACGCTGACCGCCATCGCCGGTGGTTACCGCATTTGCCAGTCGTTCCTGGGAAGCAAAGACCAGATTGAGCGGCGTTCCGTCGATCTGGTTCCAGCTATGCGACAAACCGTCGGGGCGTTGTTCGCTTCCTTGGAACCGAAGGTTTCGTTGTGGAGTACCACGAACGGCTCGCTGCCAATCTCGACTACCGGCCCCGAGCAGGAGTTCACTCTGGAGCCATTGCGGGTAAATCGGAAACGTCTCCGGGACATGTTCTTGACCGGGGTCACCGAGTTGGAATCGGTGTTTCAGTCAATTCTTTCTCCTTCAACACTGGCAGAGCTGCAGCGAATCGCTCGTCTGGAAGAAACTGGCTTTTGCTATTCCGCGGAATTGTGGGTCAAAACGGTTTACGAGTTTGCTGCGGCGTATCACAAGTCGGTGATCAGCCGGGATCACATCATCCAGGCCATGGCGCCGCTTTTTCGCGGCAGGGCGTTCACATTCCTGACTGAGAATCGCACCGCTTCCGCCGCAAATGTTGAGGACGATATCGAAGCCCTATGCCTTGAATTCGAACGAATGAAGCCGTATCTGCGGGAGATATGGAACGGTAGAGAGTGAGGTCAACATGTGGGAAATGATTGTCAGCGAATTGACTCAGGCGATGCAGGAGCTTGCCAGGGGCTTCGCCCACCTTCTCCCTCGGATCATCGTAGTGGTGATCATGGCGTTTGTGGGGTGGGTGGTCGCATACTTGCTAAAGGTGTTCTTGCGCAGCATCCTGCGGCTCATCAAGTTCGACACGCTCTCTGAAAACGCAGGCGCCTCCCAGCTGCTGACCAAGGCGGCATTGCCTTCGGCGACGGACCTACTATGCCGGTTCGTGTTCTGGGTGGCTTGGCTGGGGTTCATCCTGCTGGGTGTGAGAGTTCTGGGGATTGCTGGCTTGGAAGAACAAATCGCCAAGTTCTTCCTTTTCTTGCCTCGTCTATTTGTAGCGTTATTAATATTGTTTCTCGGCCTGCTCGGCGCCACCTTTTTGTCCCGCGCTGTGCTATTAGCTGCAGTGAATGCCAACTTTCCCTCGCCCCGCCTGCTGAGTGTTTCCATTCGCTCGATCGTCATTATCTTTGTATTGTCCATGGCCTTCGAGGAAGTGGGAGTAGCAGAGGAGACAATGCTAGTTGCTTTCGGTATCGCCTTTGGAGCCACGATGCTCGGGTTGGCCATCGCATTCGGCACGGGCGGCAAGGACTTGGCACGTCAATTCCTGGAGAAGAGGTTGGTTCGGGGAACCAGCAAGGACGAGGGAAAAGAAGACGACCTGTCGCCGCTCTAGCGGGCTTGGAAGCATGTCCCGCAGCCAACAGGTGATCGAGATTCCACCCCCGGCCACAGGTTCGCTTCCACAATCTCAGGCACCCATAAACCTCGTTCCTGGTGGAGATCGGAATCGCCTCCAAAACTATTCAGGACATGCTTCCTTGGGCAGATCCTTCAATCCTGCTCAAGGTCTACGCTCACCCCGCATGGACAAGCGCATGGAGGCTCAGGCAAAGATGATCGAGGCGATGGGTCTCAACGAGCAGACTGTTCTACGCCTTATGCAGTAACCGTGAGTGATCGACCGCGAGCGGTTTCGCCAGTTTCCGGTCGCGTGATTCTTGGCAGGTTCTTTAGAATGATGGTGGCCAGGGACGGAGTTGAACCGCCGACGCCAGCCTTTTCAGGGCTGTATTCTTTGAGCCTAAACCCCTTTTCATTCAACGACTTAATTCGTCAAGATGGCCGATTTATTGTGACCATTCTGTGACCAGCGCCGATGTTCGCCTAAGCGTCGGTATAGAAATGTTCAGGATGAAAGATAAATCAGAGAAGGTTAGTGGAACTACGGCCTCTGCAGTGACAGCGAAATCTTCAACCGTAACTAACTGAAAACACGCGGCACGGATGGCGCTACAGAAACGTTTTAATGACCCTCGGGAACAGTTCGTGGACCCTTATTGGACGATGATTTCTGGTGTGCTTTCACACGGCAGAGGCCGGACGAAACTGACGCTTGATCGGGCGCGAAATCGTGGAATTGGGAGCGTCTAGCGAGGATCGAATGGCCTGCGGCAGGAGCAATCCTGACTGCGACTGTCAGCCACCCCGCCAACAGAACGGAAGCGTGAACTGCCGGACGCAAGCCTTTTCAGGGCCAAAATTAACAGTGATTACAACGACTTCGTGGCACGGGTGGCGCTGGAAGTTGTTGAGCGTGCGTGGTGGAAACAACAACTGCGGGTAAAAAGTGCGGGCAGCATGGTGCAGTTTTGTGACTACGAGGTCCGAAATCGACCGCACACGGGCCGCACAAGTGGCCGCCGAATTCGGTGCCCGTCTTACTGTCGCCACGTCACTGCCTTAGTGGAGATCTGGGGAGGACGTTGCGGATCGCGAACTGCTGCACTGGCGATTCTTCCATGTGGGCGCCTGTCGAAACCGGGCACTCGCTCCCGTGAAGTACTTTCGCGGTCACAGAACCCAGCAGCAACTGATCGAACGTCTAACCATGAGACGGCATTATGATCAGCTCGGCTTTTTCCACCTGGGCTGTCTGCAGAATTACCTGGGCTGGGTCGCCATCGACCAACATGCCTCGGATGGCAAGGCCTTCCCGTTCAAGTGCAAGAGAGTGGTCCGGTCTTTCTCGGCCTCTCTAGTCATCTCCGCGAGCATATCCCAAGCAGCGAGCTCAGGGTCATCCTGCGGCACCAGGCGGTTTATCATGCAACACCTTGGGATCCGGTTTAGCTAGGGCAGATAGAAGCGGAGCGAGGTGTAGACCACGACGTCGCTGCCTTGGGGCGTTCTACCGATACCGCTCCATAGGTTGCGATGTATGTACACGACCTGGTTCCCCTGTTCGATCCTGCCAAACTCGCCCCGATAGAGGCGATACCAGTAACCCACCGTTGCCTCATAGATGTTGCGATTCGCCCCGCCGCACGCATTCATCGCCACTTCGTTTGTGCAGCTGGCGTAACTGACCAGAGGAGAACCGTAGCCCGCAGCGGTTCCAGTGGGTGAGACAAATGCATTCCGGCCCGCGTATTCATCTCCGCCATATGTGTACAAATCAAGACGACTTGTGTGGTGATATACAAGTCCTCCCATGAACCTAGCTTCGCGCAGTGGACTCAGCGCTCCGGTTGTCGGATTTATAGTGGCATCCGGCAGTCCGGAAGAACCATAACGTCCGATGCCTTGGCCCAAGAGGCCTTCCAGCGACACGTCCAATCTTTTGTTAACAAACGGCATTAGCGCACCAAAGCCAACGCCATAGCCTTCGGTGGTGTTTGTATGGCCACTCGTGGTTGCGGTTGATGCGATTCGATCCCGGAAGAACCGGCCCAAGGCTTTGATTTCGAAGTGTCCCCAGCCGGGTTCAAAAGCTACCTTCGCCAAAAGATCAGGGGCTAAGTTCGTGGAGAAGCCGCTGCTGTAATTGGGCAGAAAGGGCAGAAGGTTAACGCCAGTCGCAGCATTCGGACTGGTGTTCAGCCCCATGATGTTCGCAGGCACGAACGCCGCCGAATAAGTAGTCTCTGGTTCCTCGACGGCAAAAGCTGTCCAGACCTTATTGTTGAAATTCTTCGTTACGCGAAATGCTCTCTGCCGCGTCCAGGTGAAGCCAACGACATACTGTCCATCCTCCCCGCCTGGTCGAAGTTCCGCTAAACTTGCGATGCCTTGTTGGTTCGTAGTGAGGAGGGACCACGTTTGGCCAGCTGTGATAGTCCAACCTGAAGGTTTATCGAGTTGAACCCAAAGTTGTCTAAGGCGTGGCGTCCACGAATTGCTCTCAACGTAATTGGCAGTTGGGGCTGCACCGAGAAAATCGGCTTCGACATATCCTTTCAGCTTTGTGCTCCCTGCAGTGCCCTGGACCAGCACAGAAAGCTCCGAGTTGCGCGCGCTTCCGCGAAACTCGCTCAGTTTTGCGTTCGACGAGCCATTCAGTGGAATCGCTGAATAGTTGTTCGCAATATCTGCGTTTTCATTGCGAGTACGGAACAACATTGTTCCTTCCAGAAAACCGCCGGGTGTCAGAGTAAGCCCTTTGTAGTGAAATGACGTTGGTTCTTCGGAGCTCTTGGTGTCGCCAGGTTGTGACTGGAGCGCTTGTGTCGGAGGAGTCTCGCTCTGAATCAGGACTGGATCAGTATCGGAGCTAGTCGCTGTGACCCCTCTGGTCGTCTCCAACTCCGCAATTCGATTTTGCATTTTGGCTATCTGTGAGCGCATCTCCTGGATTTGACTCTGCAAATCGGTGACCCTGGGATCATGATTGGCGGCTTGCGCCACGCTTCCCCCAGTGGTTATCAACATCAAGATGCTGACTAAGATAACTTCTCGACTCACGATCTTACCTGCATACTCACTACTACAAACCGGCCAACCGCCCACGGTAACGCGCGTTGTGCCATCCTCGCTAGGAGAGCTCAGCCACTCAGATCTCAAGTCACTTCGTAATCCAAAGCATCGCTGGTACAGTGATGCCCAAAGCGAGCGTCGAGATCAAAAGCATCGATGCAGCCTCGGATTGGGCCGACTTATACCGCGCTGCAAAAAGCACGACAACGGTAGCCAGCGGGAAGCTGGAGCAAATCAACGTCTCGCGCGAGAACGGACTTTGCACTAGTAATACGCGCAGCAGGATGAACAGCACCGCGGCTTGCACGGCGACACGAGCCAGAGATCCAGCGAGGACTCCGGCAGAAAGCCGAACTGGGTGTGCAGCGAGCACGAGCCCTACACTGAAGACTGCTACGCCCGATGTGGCGGAGCCAATTAGCTCTAAGCTGCTGGTGACGACAGACGAAACGTGAATCTTTATGACGACAACGGCGATTCCCAAGAGCGGTCCCCAGAGCAGCGGCGATTTGAGTCCGGCTTTCAGTCCTGTGATGACCGGGTTTGATGTCGAAGTAGTAGTCCCAGCGGCTCGGTTTCTCGCTGCGGCATCCATTTCCAGCAGCACGATCGCAAGGGGAACCGTGACGTTGATAGCCAAGGCTACAAGCGCTACAGCGCCGGCGCTGCTCGCGCCCAATATCGGTTCGAGAACGGCGAGACCAAATACCGGCGTGGCGGATGTGGCTAGCATCAGGCTATAAATAATCGCTGGGGTTCCACGCAGCGACGCAATTTGTTTAAGTGCGATCCAGGCGATAACGAAGAGACCTACATGCGAAAGAATCAATGCCAGGACGAGACGGCCTTGCCCCAACAACAGGTCCCGAGGAATACCCGTCATGCTTACGAATAGTGACGCGGGCAAAGCAAAGGAGAGAGCCAGCTTGCTGAAACCCGCGGCTTGGTCTGCGTCAAAGGTATGGCGCTTGCCGGCCAGATAGCCCAGTGCAAGCACGAAGAATATTGGGAATAGCGCTCCCACGATGTTACTGATGTTCATACGGCACCATTTTGGCATTTGCCTAAAATTCTTTATGGCCCACGCGAGGGCTGTTTCTCCCTAATCTTGCTAACCCGTGCTCGGGTTGAGTCGAAGCAAATGGTCATATTATTCAGCTGGCGTTTGCCACATATGGGTGCACCATCTTCGCCGGATCGACCACCCGCTCGAATTCGTCTTCAGTTACAAATCCCAGCTTTAATGCGGCCTGCTTTAGGGTGAGATCGTTATCCAGCGCGTAGTGCGCAATTTTGGAAGCCTTGTCGTATCCGATCACTGGCGATAGCGCGGTTACCAACATCAGAGAGCGGTCCACGTATTCCTTGATCTTTTTCAAATTCGGCTCAGTGCCTTCAACCAGGAACTTGCGAAAGTTCGTGCAGCCGTCACTCATGATGGTCACGGAATGGGCGATGTTGAAGATGATGAGAGGTTTGTAGACATTCATTTCCAGGTATCCTCCAGCACCACCAAATCCGACGGCTACATCGTTCGCCATGACTTGCACTGCGATCATGGTCAACGCCTCGGCCTGTGTCGGGTTCACTTTGCCCGGCATGATGGAAGAACCCGGCTCGTTTGCCGGAATAATCAATTCGGAGAAACCGGCGCGCGGACCGCACGACATCAGCCGGATATCATTCGCGATCTTGTAAAGAGAAACAGCTAGAGTTCGCAGTGTGCCGGAGAGCTGTACCTGAGCATCATGAGCGCCCTGCACTGTGAACTTATTTGGGGCGCTGACGAATGGGAGATTCGTTAGCTTCGCGATTTCCGCCGCAGCGGCTTCGCCGAATCCAGGAGCTGCGTTGATCCCAGTTCCTACGGCTGTACCACCGAGAGCGAGTTGGTAGACATCTTTCAGGGCATCGTCGATGCGCTCGAGATTGTCGCTGAGCATTCCGACGTAACCCGACCATTCTTCACCAAGTGTGATGGGAGTTGCGTCCTGCATGTGCGTGCGGCCTATCTTGACGATGTCGTGCCACTCTTTCGACTTTGTTGCAATGGCGGCCCACAGTGCTTCTACGGCTGGCAGAAGTCTTTCCTTGACGTTTACCGCTGCCGCTATATTCATGGCAGTGGGAAACGAATCGTTGGACGATTGCGACATGTTGACATGATCGTTGGGATGAACAGGTGTCTTGCTGCCCAGCGGTGTGCCCGCGAGTTGACAGCAGCGGTTGGAAATCACTTCATTCACGTTCATATTGAATTGCGTACCGCTGCCGGTCATCCACACGTGCAAGGGAAACATGTCTTGGTGCTGGCCGGCGAGGATTTCATCGCACGCTTGAACAATCAGCCTGTATCGTTTGTCGTCCAGTCTTCCACCTGCGTGGTTCGCACGGGCGGCGCCTTTCTTCAAAGTGGCATAGGCGGCGATCATCTCCCGCGGGATCAGATCGTGACCGATACTGAAGTGTTCGAGCGAGCGCTGGGTTTGCGCTCCCCATAGCTTGTTGCTTGGTACATCGACTTCGCCAAGGCTATCTGTCTCTTTGCGAGCACCCAGAACCATTACGTCGCTGATTGCAGCCATTGCCTTTACTCCTTCTCAAATTTGTTTTGTTCGGGCCAACCTCACGCCTGCCATCAAGCAGGCGTCATCGACAAAGTTTCACGCCGCGTCTGGCACGAACTGGGTATTCGCACCTTCTTTGAAGATGACGTAAGCGCGTTTCCATGGTTCGTCATTGATCAAGCGCCATTTATGGCCTGAACCGGTGTGGTCTTCTGCCAAGAGCACGTCACCCGGACGGAGGGTAAACGTCTCGCCGCCTACCGTCGTAAATTCGAGCACGCCGGACAACGTAATGACGTACTGAGGAATTGGGTCATTGTGCCAGTCAAAAGTGGAATGTGGCGGCGTTTCCTTGAAGTGAATCGATTGCGCATCCACCAATTTGCCTCCATTGACACTGCCGGGAATTACGTGTGAGCTCCCATCAGGCCCCGTGTACAAGCGATAAGCGCGAATCATTTTCGGTCTCCTTGATTGTGATGTTGTTGATGTTCAATACTGCCGCCGTTGCTGCGCGCACACGCTGGCACAAATCGGGATTGTCGATCAGAGACTGCCCGTAGGAAGGAATCATGTCCTTCAACTTGTCCGCCCATCCCGCACTTTTCAGCTTGCCCCGGAAGCAGCGCTCGATCACCTGAAGCATGATCCAGACTGCCGTTGAGGCACCCGGCGAGGCACCTAGCATCGCAACAATGGAACCATCCGATGCGGTAATGAGCTCGGTACCGAATTCCAGGATGCCACCGTGGACTGGGTCCTTCTTGATGATCTGCACGCGCTGTCCGGCCACCTCCACCTTCCAATCTTGCTTGTTGGCATTCGGGTAGAACTCGCGGAGCGCAGCGAAGCGTTGCTCAGAGGACTCCAGAACCTGGCCGACTAGATACTCTTCAAGTGCCAGATTGCTCTTCCCGACTGCCAATAAAGGGAGGATGTTTTCAGGATCGATAGAGCTGAACAGATCCAGATACGAGCCGTGTTTCAGAAACTTCGTCGAGAAGCCTGCATAGGGTCCGAAAAGCACAGACACTTTGCCTTCGATATGACGTGTGTCGAGATGCGGGACAGACATCGGAGGCGATCCGACCGCAGCCTTGCCGTAGACCTTCGCATTGTGACGAGAAGAGACTTCCGGGTTATCGCAGCGCAGCCAAATTCCGCTTACTGGAAATCCTCCATAGCCCCGCCCTTC
>Ga0210399_10001928_pt1 | contig 16140 bp, 16 predicted proteins | sample IncBWC14MmetaG_FD_150865 | JGI IMG/M metagenome (GOLD analysis project Ga0210399, IMG submission 150865) | Forest soil microbial communities from Barre Woods Harvard Forest LTER site, Petersham, Massachusetts, United States - Inc-BW-C-14-M | ecosystem: Environmental > Terrestrial > Soil >...
CCCCGTGCGTCCGCGACTCGGCCACCGAAATCGAGGCCCAGTTCATCGGCAACATGCCCCGGGCCCCGCTCACGTCGTCCCAGGCCGTCGCGCGCCACGCCGGGTCGCGGTACGCCGCCACCCGCTCGGACTTCGGCTTGTCCATCAACGCCGCGAAGGTCGGGCGCATGTTCAACGTGAACGGTTCGGACAAATTCATCTGGAAGACCAGCGGCCGGCAGGAGACCTGCGGCCACACCTCCACGCCCGACGCCCAGGCCTCGTCGTGCTCCGCGATGACCTTCTCGTGATACGGGTAGCCCTTCACCGTCAACAAGGCCGTCCAGGTGAACGGCCGCCCGACCTCACGCTGCAGCTTGAACACCTCCTTGTTGGAGAACACGCCCCCCGGCAGCAACGCCACCACGCCGCGCCCAGACTGCTTCACGGGTTCCAACAAAGCACGCAGCTCGGCCAGGTCGGCCACCCGCGACGGCACCGGCCGCCCTGAATCGCCGTTGTGGGTCGGCGAGGCCGAAGACGCAAACCCGGCCGCGCCCCCCGCCATCGCGTCTGCGATCACGGCCTGCATCGTCGCCAGCTCGTCGTCGGACGCGGGACGCTCGTACGCGTCCTCGCCCATGACGTACAGGCGGACGGCCGTGTGCCCGACATAGCAGCCGAAGTTCAACGACACTCCCCGCTCCTCGACCGCGTCGAGGTACTGCGGGAAAGTCTCGAACGAACCCCACGGCACCCCGACCGACAACGTGTCGAAGGACATGTCCTCGACGTGCTGCAACGTCCGCGCCAACAACGCCACACCATCCGAACGGATCGGCGCGATCGAGAAGCCGCAGTTGCCCGCGATCACGGTCGTGACGCCGTGGAACGACGAGGGGGTGAGATCGGGGTCCCAGAACACCTGCGCGTCGTAGTGGGTGTGGATGTCGACGAAGCCCGGGCTGACGACCTGGCCTGACGCATCCAACTCCCGTGCACCGGACAGACCGGGACCGATCCCGCTGATCCGGCCCCCCGTGACGGCGACGTCGGCGTCCCGGCCCGGCCCACCGGTCCCGTCGATCACCGTGCCCCCTCGAATGACGATGTCGGCGCTCATGCACCTATCGTCGCAGCCCCCGTATGAAAGCGCACGCGCAAGATGCCGACCAGCCCCGACGGTCGGATACCGTGGGATTGGAGGGGGACGGCCGTTCCCGTCACACGAGGGAAGGATTGCGCGGGAGCGAGCGCAGGAGCGGAGGTCGGAGAACAATGGCGGTCCCGTTTTTCAGGCAGAAAACGCAACAGCTGGACGACTCGTTGCAGATCTCCGGCGCGATCGTGGCGCCGTCCGACGGGCCCTCGCCCGTCGAGCTGGTCGACGCGGGGCATGCGGCGCACGGTCTTGGCGTCGTCAGAGACCAATACGTCCGCAAAATCCGGAAGACCCCGACCATCCGCATGGTCCCGAGCTCGATGATGGTCGAGGGCCGCCGCCTCCGGTTCGCCGTCTCAGACAACGTCGACGCCTACGGCCCTGACGGACCCGGCACGCCCCCCATCTGGGCCGTGAACATCCACGGCTACTTCGCCGGCGGCGGCATGTACTGGCGGGAGAGCGCGCGCATCGCCGAACAGCACGGGTGGCGCGTCATCAACCCGAGCCTGCCCGGCTTCGGCGGGAGCGACCCGCTCGAATGGCAGGACGTGTCCATGGAGAACCTCGCCAACCAGGTAATGGCGATCGTGCACAAAGTCGAGGCCGGTCCGGTCGTCCTGCTCGGCCACTCCATGGGCGGCGCCGTCGCCGTCCAATTCGCGCACGACCACCCGCGGCGCACGCTCGGCCTCATCTACCGCGACGGCATCTCCACGCCGGCGTGGAAGGAACGAACCGGCATCCTGCCGGCGCTCCTCTCACCGATCCTGCCCGACGTTGCCCCGATGGTGGACATGATCGCAGCGGTCTTCTTCGACCTGCCCGACCTCGCCCTCGGCCGCCTGTACTCGACCGTGCGCGCCGTCCTCCCCGACATGCGCCAAAACATCCGCACGGTGTCCCAGACGCTCCCGGTGGGCAGCATGCTCATGGGCGTCGACCAGCGGAGCGAGGTCCGCCACCTGGCGGCGCAGCAGATCCCTATTCTCAACGAGTGGGGTTGTTTCGACCGCATCACCCCGGGGCACACGGCGCTCGAGTTCGCCGCCATCGCCCGCTCGCCCGTGATCTGGGTGCCGGGCGGTCACAGCTGGATGCTCGCCCGCCCACAGGGGCAGGCGGACATCCTCACCCACCTGGTGCGGGGCCGCGAGTACATGGCCCGGATCGAGGACCGCTGGCGCCAACTAGTCCCGCGCGAGACCACGCTGCGCGCCGTCAACTGACGGTCGCCTTCGGCGAGCGACCGCCCCGTTCTACCGCCCGACCTCGCGGCGGGAGACCCGAGCGGTGATCAACAGCTTCCTCCACCCCCTCCTCACCCTCCCGGGGTGGGAGGCCTACCTCATCGTCGGGCTGCTCGTCGCGGCCGAGGCCTCCGTCATGCTCGGATTCGTCTTCCCCGGCGAGACAGCCGTCATCCTCGGCGGGGTGATCGCGTCGAAGGGACGCGTCAGCCTGACCGACATGGCGATCGTCGTCGTCGGGTGCGCCATCGTCGGCGACTCCATCGGCTACTGGGTGGGCGACAAGTGGGGCGACAAGATCTTGAAGCTCCCACTCCTGCGGAAACGACAGAGAGGGATCGGGGTCGCGCTCGAGCAGTTACGCAAGCGTGGTGCGCTCTTCGTGTTCATCGGGCGCTTCACCGCGTTCTTCCGGGCGGTGATCCCCGGCCTCGCCGGGCTGTCCAAGATGCGCTACCGGGTTTTTCTCCCGGCCAACGCCGCCGGCGGTCTGTGCTGGGGCGTCCTGTTCCTGCTCCTGGGCTACTTCGTCGGCCAGGCGATCGAGAGTGCTGCGTCGATCGCCTCGTACGTGCTCCTCGGCATCATCGTGCTGGTGGTTGTCGCTCTCTTCGTCCGTCATCGCCGAAGAGAGAAGCAGTTCCTGGGCACGTCCGAAACGACTGCGCAAGACATCAGCGAGCTGAGCGGCGGTCCGAGCGACTGACCGCTCAGCGCGAGGCCTCCAACACCGTTCGATCGCCGGCGCGGAGCCCAGCCACGACCCGGCTGAACTCGCCGGCCGCGTCTGCGCCGGAGGAGTCCGTGTCCAGCCAGCGCACCGTCGCCGGGTCGCTCCGGTCAAGCCCGAACAGGCCGAAGCGCGGCTCGTAGCTGCCCCACTCGTAATTGTCGACGAGGGACCAGTGCAGATACGCCCGCACGGGGACCCCGGCCGCCACGGCGTCCGCGATCGCGCCCAGGTGCTCGCGCACGTACCGCGGCCGGTCCATCCCGTCCTCACGCGGCTCGGTCCGACCGTCGTGCGCACGCGTCGCCATCCCGTTCTCGACCACCCAGAGGGGCAGTCCTGGGCGCAGCGCCGCCTCGGTGGCGCACCACGACCCGAGGGCGGCCGGGTCCGACATCGTGTCCCAGAGGGCCCGCCCGAAGGACCAGTCGCGACCACCACCGCCCGCGACACGACGCCCCGGTACGCGCATGGCGTGGCTGGCGATCGGGTCGTACCAGTCGAAGCCGGCGGCGTCGATCACACGGGAGCGCGACGACGCACCGACGACGTCGACCACCCGCCGCGGCACCTGGCGGCGCGTGCGGCCGCGTAGCGCGGCCCACGCACCGGTGCTGCCCGGCGGACGATCTGTCCCGTACGGCGACACCGCGGCGAAGAACCGGCGGAGCCACGCCTCGCCGGCATGCCGCGGCGGGAACGCGACGTCGTGCACGGTGCGGCGCTCGTCGACGTAGGTGTCGACGTCGGAGGGGTCGATGCCGGCTTCGCGCAGCTGCAGGAGGTCGACGAGCATGCGGTCGTGCTCGTAGATCGACGACGAGCTCGTATTCATCGTGACCTCGGCCTCGGGTTGCACCTCGGCGATTGCATCTGCCGCCAGCACATGGGCGCAGAGCAGGTTGTCGAGCACACAGTAGGCGTCCGACACCGCCATGCGCCTGCCGGGCGGGGCTGCGCCCTCCACCCAACCCATCAGCATCACGATGTTGGGCTCGTTGATCGTGACCCAGTGGCGGCAGTACGGCACCAGGGCGGGGAGTATCCGGCGCACATGCCGGGCGAAGACGTCGGGGGAGCCGGGGCGCAACCAGAACTCTTCGCCCTGCCACACCGGGTTGGTGAAGTGGTGCAGCGTGACCATGGGCGCCAGCCCCCGGGCGACGCACATGGAGAGGATCTCGGCGTAGCGCTCGAGTGCGGCGGCGTCGAAGACCTCGGGTGCGGGCTCCAGGCGTGCCCACTCGACCGAAAGGCGGAAGGTGTTACAGCCGAGCGCGGCAGCGCGGTCGAGGGCCTCCTCGGGGTGGCGCCAAAAGTCGCACGCGAGGCCCGAGCGCTCGATGCGCCCCATCGCTTCCCAGCCGGCCCAGTTGTTGTGCGGCTCGTCCGGGCCGTTGAAGCCGCCCTCGATCTGGAATCCCGACGTCGCGACGCCGACGAGGAAGCCCTCGCCGAGGAGGTCGTTCGCCTCGGCGGACTTCGCCGGAGCCTTTGCCGGGCCCTTGGCCGAGCCCTTCGCCGGAGCCTTCGCCGGGCCCTTCGCCGGAGCCTTTGCCCGTGCCGGCGCTCGCTTCCGCACCGGGGCCTTGCGGGCGGGCGTGGCAGGAGGCATCGGTTCAGCTTGTCAGGCCTGCCCGCCTTGGCGCCCCCTTGCGCTCAGCGCACCGGACAACAGGTCGGGATCAGCGGGGTTGTGCCAGCGACCGCAGCCGGGCCAGGCCGGCCGACGCGATGTCGATCTCCTCGGCTGCGCGCCGCACCAACGCGCGCACCTGGGGCTCCGCCGCCTCGCTCCCGGCCCGCAGAGCGGCGGCCTGGACGTCCCGCGCCGCGCCGATCAGCTCGGCCACCTGGCTACGCAGCCCATCGGAGCGGTGCGTGCCGGCGGGCAAACGGCGCTCGTGGCGCAGCAGGCCATCCAGCTCGCTAGCCAAGCCATGCAAAGACCGGCACACCGACGGCAGGTCGGCCACCGGCGCGTCGTGGGACGAAGCATGAGCGACAGCCTTCTCCGCGTCCTCGACCGCCACCCACATCCGACGCCGCACCCGTGCCGCGTTGCCGCTGCTCAGCTGTTCCGGCGTCGCCCGCGCCCAGGAGCGCTCGCGGCCGGCCAGCACGAACGCGCCTGCAGCCATAGCGCCACGCGTCAGCGGGTGCCGCCGCACGAAGTGCCAACGCCGGCGTACGTAGCGGCGGGCCAGCACGAAGGCGACGGCCAGCGCCGCCCCGGCCACCAGCGCGGCGATGAGCAGGAACTCGAGCACATGCGTCACGAAACTCACGCCGAGATTCTACGCGGCCAATCGCCGAATTCCCGGCGGTACCCTTTGGGCCATGGAACCAGGGTCGCCGCCTGGGGCGGGCGGTCCGGAATCGGCTACCCCGCCTGTCGACCCTTCCTGGACGCCGGGCGTCCCCTCGGTCAGGGAAATGCTGCCCAGTCTCGTCTTCGGCGCGGCCGTGCCCATCGCGGTGTACTTCGCGGTGCGCCCCCACGTCGGCACCGATGCCGAGGGGTTGATCGTCGCCGGCTCGGTCTCCGTTGCCTGGATCCTCATCCAGTTCGCTCGGAACCGTCACGTCGACTTCGTCGGCGCCATCGTCCTCTTCGGCTTCGTGATCGGCGTCGTCAGCTCCACGTTGCTGGGTGGCAACGCGTACATGCTCAAGGTGCGTGACGCGTTCTTCACCGCGCTCTTCGGCATCGCCTGCATCGTGACGATCTACACGCACGAGCGTCCCGCGTTGTTCTACGTCGGGCGTTACCTCTCAGCCGGGAACGATCCGACCAAGGTCGCTGCGTACAACGAGCTCCACGAGGTCCCCACCGCACGTCACGTCTTCCGCGTCCTCTCGGTCGTATGGGGCATCGGGTTGGTGATGGAGGCGTCGGCACGCATGGTCCTGGCCGAGGCGCTGCACACCAGCACCTACGTCGCGGTGTCACCGTTCATCACCGCGATCGTCATCGGGTCGCTCTTCACCTTCACCATCGTCTACGCCAAGCGCGCCCAGCTCGACGCTGCTGCTGCCTTGACGTCTTTCGCCAAGGCAAGCGAGCCGGTCGTGGATCCGCCGGAGGCGCTCACCCCACCCGCCGTCCCGCCCACGCCGGCCGGCGAGAGCCCACGCAGCGCCGGCTGATCGCCCGTACCGATCGACGAGCCACCGCTACGCGCGGACTGGGACCCGGCGAGGCCCCGCATCTATCCTCGGCCCGGCGGCGCTGCGTCACCCAAACCCCGAGCGGCGCACGAGCACCACCGAAGGGAGCACGGAGACCATGGCAGACGAAGTCCTGCGGGAACGCCGCGGCAACGTGGAGATCCTCACCATCAACCGCCCCGAGGCGCGCAACGCCATCAACGGCGCGGTCAGCCGGGCCATGTCCTCGATCATGGACGAGCTGGCCGGGGACACCGAGTGCTGGGTCGTTGTCATCACCGGCAGCGGGGACAAGGCCTTCAGCGCCGGCATGGACCTCAAGGCCTTCAGCAGCGGGGAGGGCGGGGACATCATCGGGGCGAGCGGCGGCTTCGGCGGCCTCACCCAAAGAGACTTCAGCAAGCCGATCATCGCCGCGGTGAACGGCTCGGCTCTGGCCGGCGGCTTCGAGATCATGCTCTCGTGCGACCTCGTCGTCGCCGCCGAGCACGCCACCTTCGGCATCCCCGAGGCCAAGCGCGGCCTGATCGCCGGCGCGGGCGGGCTGATCCGCATGCCCAAGCGCCTCCCCATGGCGATCGCGCTCGAGCTGGCCATGACCGGCGACCCGATCGACGCCGACCGGGCCCTCGCCCTCGGCCTCGTGAACAAAGTGGTGCCGTCGGCGGCCCTCATGGACGAGGCCATCGCGTTGGCCGAGCGCATCGCCGCCAACGCACCGCTGGCAGTGCGCTATTCCAAGAAGGTCATGAAGCAGGCGGCGGAGCTGCCCGAGGCCGACGGCTGGAAGCTGAACACCGAGGCGGTGGGCGTCGTCTTCTCCTCGGCAGACGCCATGGAAGGCCCGACCGCGTTCGCGGAGAAGCGCCCGCCGAAGTGGCAGGGCAAGTAGGCGACACGTAGCCGAGCAGCCCAGGAGTCAGCCACCGTGTTCGCCGCCGCTTCACTCGCGCCCGCACTCGACACCATCCGCCTCACCCTGCACGTCCTCGCCGCCGCCATCTGGGTCGGCGGCCAGATCGTGATGGCCGGACTCGTCGGGCCCGCCCGCGGTCTCGGCACCGAAGCGCCCAAGACGCTCGCCCGCGCTTTCGCCCGCCTCGCTTGGCCTGCCTACTTCGTGCTGCTCGCCACCGGCATCTGGAACATCTCGGCCGTCCACGCCTCCACGGCGAGCTCGACCTGGAAGGCGGTGCTGATGGCGAAGATCGCGGTCGTGCTGCTCGCCGGCGTCGGGGTCTTCCTGCACCAACGGGCGACGTCAAAGGCCCAGCTGGCGCTGTGGGGCTCGGTCGGCGGGCTGGCCAGCGTCGCCGCCCTGGTGATGGGCATCCTGCTAGCCGGCTGACTCCGAATACCTGGGTAGCGACAGACGGTGTGGACGCCTCCCGGCGGCGCACCCCGCGCTGCCGCCCTGCAGCTCCCGGGGGCAGGAATTGGGTCTAACCTGGATTCAGTCACCGGTTCGTGAACCCAGGTGAAGGAGAATCTCATGCTCGCTGAAATCTTCGGGGCCGACCTCGTCATCGTCATCGTCATCGTGGCCGTCCTGCTCATTGGTGGGACGCAGATCCCCAAGCTGGCCCGCAGCCTCGGCTCGGCGAAGAATCAGTTCGAGCAGGGGCTGAAGGAAGGCCAGGCGGACTCGGCGAAGAACGGCACGTCTGCAGCCAGCGACACCCCGGCCCAGGCGCCCGCGCCCCCCGCCGAAGACAAGTCACAAACCGGGTGACTGGCGGGCTGCTCACGAGCAGCCGCTGAACCGCCGGCGCCACAAAGCTGCCGGCGCTGACACCGCAAACCGGGGGGATCATGGCATCCGACGTCTTGTCCGTGGCCGAGCGGCTCTGGAACGGAGAGCTGTCGACCTCGACGTTCCACCCCGTCGACCACATGGGCGGGTTCGTGGAGATCACCGACGGCGTGGGGTTCTGCCCCTCGTTCGCCAACGTCTCCTCCTTCGCGACCGAGGAAGGACTCGTGCTGGTCGACACCGGCAGCGCACCGCTGGCCCAGATCGTCCACGACGACATCCGCACCTGGAACGCGGACCGCCTCAACACCGCCGTCTACTCGCACGGTCACATCGACCACGTCTTCGGCGTACCGGTGTGGGAGGCCGAGGCGACGGAGAAGGGGTGGGTGGCGCCACAGGTCATCGCGCACCACGCGCTGCCCGCGCGCTTCGATCGCTACATCTTCACCGCTGGCTACAACACGATCATCAATCGCCGCCAGTTCGGCTTCACCGACCTCAACTGGCCGACCGAGTACCGCTATCCCGACCGCACCTACCATGAGACGCTCGACGTCACGGTCGGAGGCGTCGACTTCGCGCTGCGTCACGAGAAGGGCGAGACCGACGATCACACGGTGACGTGGCAGGCCGACAAGCGAGTCCTCTGCTGCGGCGACCTCTTCATCTGGGCGTCGCCGAACGCGGGCAATCCACAGAAGGTGCAGCGCTATCCCCGTGAGTGGGCGGCCGCCCTGCGCCGGATGCTCATGCTCGACGCCGAGTTCCTCCTCCCCGGCCACGGCTTTCCCGTGATCGGGGCCGACCGGGTACGCCAGGCCCTCACCGACACGGCCGACCTGCTCGACTCGCTGGTCGACCAGACGCTGGCGGTGATGAACGGTGGCGGGCGGTTGGACGACGCCATCCACAGCGTCCGCGTCCCGGCAGAACTCGAAGGGCGCCCCTTCCTCCAGCCGGTGTACGACGAGCCCGAGTTCATCGTGCACACCGTGTGGCGCCAGTACGGCGGGTGGTGGGACGGCAACCCGGCCACCTTGAAGCCCGCGCCCGAGCAGGCGCTGGCGGCCGAACTGGCGGAGCTGGCCGGCGGCCCCGGCGCGCTGGCCGAGCGGGCCCTCGAGCTCCTGGCAGCGGCGGGCAACGCGCCCGAGTCCGGGTCCGGCGAAGCGGACGGGGCGTTGCGGCTGGCCGGACATCTGGCCGAGAGCGCCTGGCTGGCCGCGCCCGACGACCCCGCGACGCAGAGAGCCCGGCAGGAAGTCTTCGCGGCGCGGGCCGCCCGGGCCACGTCGACCATGGCCAGGGGCGTGTTCACCTGGGCCGCCAACGAGGCGGGCGGCGCCGGCGGAGGAGGGCATCCGCACGCCCACTGAGCGGCACCGAGGAGGGGGCCGGGGCGGCCGGCGGTGGGAGCGCTACGAGCCTGCTCGTTTCGTCTTTTTCAGGGCGGTTCAGATAGTGTCAGCGCGGTGGACTCGTCGCTGACCGGCCCTTCCTCAGACACGTCCGAAAACCCAGGTCACGGCACCAAGAATCCTCGTCGGCGGCGGTTGGCGATCGCCGGGGTGGTCCTCGGGGCGCTCGTGCTCACCGGCTGCCAGCTCCCGACGTTCGGCGCCTACAAAGGGGCCACCTCACAGGGCCGGTCGACCTTCCATCTCTGGCAGGGCTTCTTCATCGCCAGCCTCATCATCGGCGGCTTCGTCGCCATCCTGATCACCTGGGCGATCTTCCGGTACCGGCGGCGCAACGACGACATCCCGCGCCAGACGCAGTACCACACGCTCACCGAGATCATCTACACGATCTCGCCGATCCTGATCGTGATCGGGCTCTTCGTCGCCACCGTCCTCGTCGAAAACGAGGTGACCGCTGTGGAGCCGCACCCCTACACCACGGTCCACGTCTTCGCCTTCCAGTGGGGCTGGGAGTTCCAGTACGACAACGGGGTGAAGATCATCGGTCAGACGACCGACGCGCCGACCATGATGGTGCCGTCCAACGAGACTGTGCGCGTCTACCTGCGGTCCTACGACGTGTTGCACGGGTTCTACGTGCCCGAGTTCAACTTCAGCCGCTACGCCAGCCCCGGCTACTGGACGTCGTTCGACTTCAACGTGTTGCACAACGGGGTCTATCGAGGGCAGTGCACGCAGCTGTGCGGCCTCTATCACTCCATCATGTTCTTCAACATCCGTTCCGTGAGCCCCAACGCCTACCAGACGTGGTTACACGCGACCGGCGCGTTCCAGCGGACACACCCGAACTCCATCGGGCAGCTGCCGGCGGGCGTGCACGGCAACATCAACGGAACCGCGCCGAGCTACTCTGGCAATTCGGGCAACTCCGGCATCGGCAACACTGGCAACACGGGAGGTGCTTTGTACGGTGACTGACGTCATCGCCCCTGGCGGCGCACACGAGACAGCAGTCCAGATCCCGGACGGCCACACCCACGTCGAGCACGAGGACCACGGCCCGAGCGGCATCCTCAAGTGGCTGACGTCGACCGACCACAAGGTCATCGGCCTCAGCTACATGATCACGGCGATCGCGGTCTTCTACATCTCTGGGGTTATGGCCCTGTTGATGCGAATACAGCTCACGACGGCACACTCGTCGTTCCTCAGCTTCTCGCAGTTCAACGCGCTGTTCACCATGCACGGCAGTCTGATGATGTACCTGTTCGCTGGCCCGATCGCCTTCGGCGGCCTGGCCAACTACGTCGTGCCGCTCCAGATAGGCGCGCCGGACATGGCCTTCCCCCGCCTCAACGCGCTCAGCTACTGGCTCTTCCTGGGCGGCTCCATCACCATGCTGTTGAGTTTCTTCGTGGCCGGCGGCGCCGCCCAGTTCGGCTGGGTGGCCTACGCCCCGCTGTCGAGCGCCACGAGCTCCCCCGGCGCCGGGCCCGACTTGTGGATCATGGCCCTGGTCCTCACCGGGTTCTCCGCCATCTTCACCGGCGTCAATCTGTGCGGAACGATCTTCTACCTGCGCGCGCCCGGCATGACGATGTGGCGCATGCCGATCTTCACCTGGAACATGCTGGTGACCGGGATCCTGATCCTGATCGCGTTCCCGGTCCTCACCGCGGCGCTGGTCATGCTGTTCTGCGACCGCCACTTCGGGACCCACATCTATACGGCGGTGGGCTGTGTCCACGTCAACGGTTCCGCCATGGCCTCGTGCGGGTCTCCGTTGTTATGGCAGAACCTCTTCTGGTTCTTCGGCCATCCCGAGGTCTATATCCTCGCCCTGCCGTTCTTCGGCATCGTGACCGAGATCCTGCCCGTCTTCTCGCGCCGTCCGGTATTCGGTTACAAGGGCATGGTCTTCGCCACCATGGCGATCGCGGCCCTGTCGACCGGCGTGTGGGCGCACCACATGTTCACCACCGGGGCGGTGCTGCTGCCGTTCTTCTCGTTCCTCAGCCTGCTGATCGCGGTGCCCACGGGCATCAAGTTCTTCAACTGGATCGGCACCATGTGGCACGGCCAGCTGACGTTCAACACCCCGATGCTGTTCTGTATCGGGTTCCTGTTCGCGTTCCTGATGGGCGGCGTGACCGGCATCATGCTCGCGTCGCCGCCGATCGACTTCGCCACCCATGACACCTATTTCGTGGTGGCCCACTTCCACCAGGTGCTCTTCGGCACCGCCGTCTTCGCCGGGTTCGCAGGGGTCTACTACTGGTATCCGAAGATGTTCGGCCGCATGCTGCGAGACAACCTGGGCAAGTGGCACTTCTGGCTGATGTTCATCGGTTTCTGGATCGCCTACATGCCCCAGTACGTCGTCGGGTTGTTGGGCATGCCGCGCCGGGTGGCCTCGTACCCGTCGAACCTGGGCTGGCAGAGCTACAACGTCGTCTCGACAGTCGGCGCGTTCATCATCGGGATCTCGTTCGTGTTCCTGCTCGTGAACTTCTTCGTGTCATGGCGCAAGCCCATCCCGGCCGGCAACAACCCCTGGGACGCCCACACGCTCGAGTGGTTCACCACCTCGCCGCCGCCCCACCACAACTACACGCACCTGCCGCCCATCCGCTCCGAGCGGCCCACGTGGGACTACAACCACCCCGATCACGTGGTGGTCCCCCACGGCCGGTCGGCGGGTTCCAACGGGCACGCCAACGGAAAGGTCAAGGCCGGCGTATGAAGACTGAGTCCCTCTTCCTGATCTTCCTCGGGGCGTTCTTCGGGTTGGTCGGCCTCGTGTACTGGTTCTGGAGCTACGAGGACGGCGGGGGCCTGATGCTCCTCGGCGTCACGCTGCTCGGCTTCGTGCCCGGCCTCTACTATTTCTTCTGGCATCGGCGCTTCCACGGCCACAAGTACTTCATCTTCGGCAAGATCAAGGCGGTCGGCGAACGGCCCGAGGATCGTGACGACGCCGAGCTGGCCGACGGTGCCGGGAACATCGAGTCGTTCCCTGGCTCGTCCATCTGGCCCTTGGTCATGGGGATGGGGGCGTTCACGCTCGTGCTCGCCTTTGTCTTCGGGATCTGGCTCGCCTTCGTCGCCATCCCACTGATCCTCACCGCGCTGACCGGCGTCACCGCCGAGAGCCGACGCGGCGGCAACGTCTGACCTGCCGCTGACCTGAACGGCGGCGGGCCGCTGCCCACCCGCAAAGCGGGGCGAAGGGCGCCTGTACCCTGAACCGATGGCCTCGCCACCGCCGCAGCACACGCTGTCGCGCGCGTTGGTCGTGCTCATCGCCGTGGCCACGGGGGCCATCGTGGCCAACCTGTACTACGCGCAGCCGCTGCTACACCGCGTCGCGGACACCTTCCACAGCGGGCCCGGCCCTACGTCCTGGATCATCACGGCGACGCAGGTCGGCTACGCGGCCGGGCTGTTGCTGGTCGTGCCGCTCGGCGACCTCCACCCGCGCCGGACGCTCGTCGTGCGGCTCTTCTGCCTCGCCGCCGCCGCCCTGGTGGCCTCCGCGCTCGCGCCGAACCTGTGGTTCTTCGCGCTGGCCTCCCTGGCGGTGGGCGCCGCGTCGGTGGCCGGCCAGGTGATGATCCCCTTCGCCGCCGATCTCGCCCCCGAGGAGCGGCGGGGCCGCGTGGTGGCGCGGATCATGACCGGGCTCCTGCTGGGCATCCTGCTCGCCCGCACGGTATCGGGCTTCGTCGCGCAGGCCACCGGTGGCTGGCGCGGAATCTACTGGCTCTCGGCCGGGCTGATGCTCTGCTTCGCCCTCGTCTTATGGCGCGCCCTGCCGGCCGAGGGGCCGCGCCCACACCGCACGTACGGGACGCTGGTGCGCACGTCACTCCGCCTGCTCGTCACCGAGCCGGTGCTCCGCCGCCGCGCCTGGCACGGCGCGGTTGCGTTCGGCGCCTTCAGCGTCCTGTGGACCACGCTCGCGTTCCTGCTCTCGGGCAGTCCCTACCGCTACTCGTCGGCGGTCATCGGTCTCTTCGGCCTGGTCGGCGCGGGCGGGATCCTCGCGGCCAACGTCGCGGGCAAGCTGGCGGACTCGTCCCGCACCACGCTGACGACGGTCGTGGCCGGCGTCCTCCTCACCGGCTCGTTCGCGCTGCTCTGGGCCGGCCGCACCTCGCTGGCGGCGCTGATCGTGGGGATCGTGGTGCTCGACATCGGCACCCAAGGCATGCAGATCACCAACCAGGCGGTGATCTACGCGCTCCGTCCCGACGCGCGCAGCCGCATCACCAGTGCGTACATGGTCTGCTACTTCGTCGGCGGGGCCGTGGGCTCGGTGCTCGCCGGCACCCTCTACGCCTCGCACGGATGGGCGGGGGTGTGCCTCCTCGGCACCGGCTTCGGGGTAGCCACGCTGGCGCTGTCGGCCTACGAGCGCTGGCGGGGGCCCGACCGATCCGACCGGGTGGACGGCGGCGCCGGCGCGGTGACGCACCCGATCGCGGCCGCGCCCTCCACCGAAGGCTGAGCCGGCGCGGGCGCTCAGCCGCCCACGCGCTCCGACAAGGAGACCGACACCCGGTCGCCCACGTCCTTACCGATCTGCTTGCGCAGATCGGCCTTGATCGGGAGCTTGTGCGTCCCGTCCCCGAGCGCCATGAAGGAGCTGCGGAAGGGCTTGCCGTCGATCGTCCCGCGCACCTTGACCAGGCCGCGTGTCCCGAAGTACTCGGCCGAGCCCGGCATCACCACGTAGGCCCAGCCGCCCTTCTCGGGCGACCGCACGATCGTCGCGGTGAAGGTCTTGTGCAGCTTCACCGCGGTGCGCCGTCCATGATCTTGAGCTGGTTCCTGTCGGGGTCGCGCAGGATGAACATCAGGGGCACGCCCGGCCAGCGCAGCAACGGGTCCGTGTCGACGCCGCCCCAGGCCAGCGCCGCGTGGTCGGCCTCGGCGTCGGCCGTGGTGAAGGTGATGCCGGTGTCGATGCCGAGCCGGCCGCCTTCGCCGGCGACGACGAGCGCGACGGGCACGCGCCCTGCCGGCGGCGCCACCTGGAGCCAGCGCCCGCCGTCGCCCAACGGCACGTCGAGGCGGACCTCGAAGCCGAGCTTCTCGACGTAGAAGCGCAGGGCGCGCTCCTGGTCGGAGACCGGGACGGCGACGCCACCGACGTCGCTGATCTTCGTGGTGATGGCGGTCTCAGTCATCTGGCCTCTCCTTTCGGTTGCGCATCGCTTGACGAGGGTGGTCAGCTCAGCCGTACATCACCGAGCCGGGCGTGGTGAGGAGCTCGCCGGACTCGAGCCACGTCTTGAGGCCCGAGAGGATCATCGGCCAGCCACCGAAGATCTGTGAGTTCGCGCCCTCGCGCATCTGGTCGTGGGTGAGCGTCAGATGACACGAGTCGCCCACCTGCTCGATCTCCCACGTCACCCGGGTCATCCCCTCGGCCCGCACGTCGTCGTCCCACAGGCACGCCATCGTGTGGACGAGGCGCCGCGGCGGGTCGACCTCGAGCACTTCGCCTTCGCCGAGATGCACGCCGTGCTTTTCGACGTCCACGCTGAGCGGCGAGCCGACCTTCCACTCGGAGTTCACCGCGGCACCGAAGTTGTACTTGGCCCGGATCTCAGGGTTGACGATGGCGTCCCAGAGCTGCTCGGGCGTCGTCTTGATGAAGATCTCGTACACCTTTTCCATCTGCCTCTCCAATCTGTCCTTGATCTCGCTGAGCCCTGCCACCCAGGGCTCGGAGTACTTGCTGACCCAGCGGTCGTGGATGAGCCGGATCGGCACCGGATTGAGGAAATGGAGCTTCTCCCGGCCCCGCCGCCGCGTGACGACGAGTCCGGCCTCTTCCAGCTGCTTGAGGTGCTTCATGACGCCGAAGCGCGTCATGGAGAACTTCTCTTCCAACATGCCCAGGGTCTGGCCGTCCTGGCGGAACAGCTCGTCGAGCAGCTCACGCCGAGTGGGATCGGCCAGCGCCTTGAACACTTCATCCACCTCAACCACTATATGTGACTGTTTAGTCACATGTCAAGACCACAGTGCATTCGAGGTCGGCGCGGGCACGGTCGGGGGTCGGATCACCCCGGCCGTTCGGGTGCGACGCGTCCGCGATGCGACGACGCGGAGTGGGCGTCAGTCGTCGAAAAGGCGCTCAGAGACCGGCGGCGTCCGTCGCAAACAGTGGCGACAGGACGGGCCGGAGCACACGGCGCAGCGACGCGCGCAACGCGTCCTCGTCCTCGACGGGGAAGACGGTCTCGCGGGTCAGGACGAACGAGAGCCCGAGCCGTGCCGCGATCTCGGCGAGTTCCTCTGCGTGCTCGTTGCTGATGGCGGCACCGACAGCGCTCGCTTGGGCGACCAGGAACTGGCGCGTGATGGCGATGAGCGGCCCGGCCTTGGTCGTGAGGAAGGGGAGAATGGTGGACGGGTCACTGCGCAACAGTTGCTCGACGAGGGAGCTGCGAAGGACGGCGAGGCCCGCGATCGCGCCTTCGATGATGCCGTCCTCGACCGAACCGCTCCGGGACGCCGCCGCGACGATATGGCCGATCGTGCCGCGCAACTCCCGGGCCAAGACCGCGTGCACGAGCTCATCACGCGTCGAGAAGGCGCGGTAGACGCTCGTCCGCCCGATGGCGGCGAGTTCAGCGACGTCCTCCATGCTCCAACGC
>Ga0210399_10001930_pt1 | contig 16138 bp, 13 predicted proteins | sample IncBWC14MmetaG_FD_150865 | JGI IMG/M metagenome (GOLD analysis project Ga0210399, IMG submission 150865) | Forest soil microbial communities from Barre Woods Harvard Forest LTER site, Petersham, Massachusetts, United States - Inc-BW-C-14-M | ecosystem: Environmental > Terrestrial > Soil >...
AGGCTCTTTTTGGCGCAGCTAGCTGCGCCACTACAAAGGAGGTTTTTCTGCTCGCGGGTTTTGCATAGTCCCAGCCAGGCCCAGGCGGACCAGGGGTTTTTCTCTGACGCCGGTTCCGCTTGCGGCGTTTCGGAAGAATCTGCGGGGCTAAAGCCCCGCGCTACGGTTTCTTGCTCCGCGGCTGTCTCTCGCTGCGGGTCGGAAGATGCTGCGCGATCCATTTCCTCGGCGGTTGCCTGGATCAAGTTGATGGCTTCAATGGGAGGAGTGGTGAATACGTTTTCGACACAGACGTCCATTGGCGGCTCCTAGTAACCGTGACCGCACAGCGGTCAACGCAGGGAAGAGGGACGCATATACTTTCACCCGAGCGAAGGAGCCGACGCGGTCGGCTTCCGGGAGTCGAGGGATCGGTTTGCAAGTCGACCCCTCACCCCGCTTACGGCTCGGAACTTTCAACGGGCGGCGGCCGACTCGTGAGAGCCTGATCGGCAATGGAGGCGGCACGCCACCCGTTTCCCGTTTCCTCTACCGCCCCGCACTATAGGCGAATAAAAAGCGAAAGTCAAGGTTTTTCAAAGCTGGGCAGTGGGCTATCCGAAGTGAGCCTGCTCGTCGGATAATATAGAGGACACCTTTTGCTTATCTGAGTCGCATCTTACTGCGAGTTTCAACCATGCGCTTGATCTTTCCTGGTTTCCTTCGCTTGTGCTTACCGCTGATTCTGTTGGCTGTCTATCTTTGCCCAGCATTCGCTGGCATACGCCCTTCGTTTGCATTAGACAACTGCACATGGCGCGCAACACATATTGTTATGGTTGAAGTCACGCCGATGGATGGTGTTTTTAGTGTGGTTGAGTCGTGGAAAGGAGAACTGCAACCAGGTGAGCGGATCACCGTCCCTGAACTAAAGCCTGTCCCCGGCGCCATGCCAATTCCTCTTTATCCTAGAAGAACAGATTTCGCTCCCGATCAGAGTGGGATAAGCGAACAGATTCCACGACTGCTTGCTGGTTCACGCATGATTGTCTTCCTAAAAAGGGAAGAAGGCTCAGTGGCATCATCCACTCCTGCAAATACAGAATCAGGAGAGAGATGGCGGCCTGCTGATTTCTTCGGTGAAATGAAGACCTCAGTTGTCTGGATCGATGCGGGACAACTCTACAGTTTCCAGCAAGTCATGAATCCCGGTCCCAGTATTCTCACCGCCCGAGACACCTCTCTCCAAGAAATGAAGGACCGGGTGAAGGGAATTAACCGTATTCAGCAGGAACTCGCAAAAGTTATCAGTATTGAGGACGGCAGTGCTAGAGCCGAAAGCCTTAAGCCCTATGTCCGTTCAGAAGTGAATGAGGCCCGGCAGGTTGCTCTGAATGAATTGGGCAAATGCGGGCCTTTGGCGTTGAGGACAATTCGTGGAATGCTGGACCACCCGGCTTTCGCCGATGAAGCGGCGGAGTTAGTCAAAGCACTCGTTGAGGCAGGGGGCGAAGCCGTTGGAGAAGAATTGAATGGCCGTCTGCAACAAGAATTGGCGTTCTGGCAAGCTACGGCACCTTCTCTGCCCCAAGGCTGGTGGAATCAGGGCGCGACGCCGCATGCACCGCTGCGAGAAAGGTACGTGCAGACTTTTCAGTTGATAGTTGGACTTGAGCGGATGCATTACACCCCAGCATTAGCCACAGCGACGCACCTTGGTAATTTTTGGCGATCGCTTCCACAGTTAAACGATCCAAGTGGCCTCAACCAAATGGCCGAAGAATGCGACAAGTTGATAGACCATTTGAGAGCTAAGTAGGCACTGAAAATTCGGCACAGCAGAAAGCCGCACCCTCCGCTTGGAGGGTGGGCCCTCTGCTTACTCTTGCGTCTTCGGTTTGCCTGAAGCGGCAGGGAGGATTTCCGCATCATCCCCTTCGATCTCCCAGAACTGCTTGGCGGTGACGAAGCCGATAGTGCGGCCCGCCTTTTTGGTCAGCAGGATCCAGGCGATCTGCTCCATATCGCGCTTGCTGGGAATTCGGTCATCGTAAGAATTGCATTGGCTCACCGGAAATCGCACCGGGCGATCGTCCGTGAGATACCTGCAGAAAATTTCTTTTTCCGACTCGCGAAACCCTTTGACGATATGGGCCCAGCGACAGGTCGCACACAAGGTTTCGGCGCCCTGCGGGGTGCCGTCCTTGATTTTGATGGTGACCATACATTTCTCTTTTCTAAGAAGCGCTTCAGCACTTCGGGCTGTGCTCTTGGCGCGCAGACACATCGTGGAGACGCACCAAGGAGCGGTGATTCGCGCGAATCGCAAGATTCGCGCGACAATGCGGCACACACTTGGCCGCTCAACGCCGAAACCATCTAAAAATGTCGCCGGAAGAGAAATGGGCTAGCTGAAGAGAGCGGACGACGCCCATTCGCTGCCGCGACTAAGTCGCTCCGGCAACGCCGCAAAACGGCAATGCATCAACCGTTGCATGGACGTGGTCCTCCTTAGGACAGCCGCCAAGATGCCATAGAAAGTGTTTAGGGAGAAATAGAAAAAATTAATCGCAGACAGGAAAAGTATAAACTGACCCATTTCACTTTTGATGGTGGCTAGGGCGTGGTGTCGGACATGACGAGTTCCCGGGCGGCGAGCGAATTGACGGAAAGCGGACCGGACCCTAAGATACTCGCGAGATGATTGCCAATTCCGCAGATTTTCCGCGCCGATCGCGATGGCTGACCTTTTTTCTTGTGGTGCTATTGTGCTCCGCGGTTGTTTTTTCCGCTGACAGAAGAGTGTGGTATCTCCGTTTCACGGAAGTAACGGAAACGCTGGGGCTGTTTGCCGATTCCGGGATTCCGGGCAGCGACATTGCCGATTCCGGCGCGTGGGATCGCTGGATTCGCGGGCAGGATGCGCAAGTACGCACGCGGATTGACCAAGGCGTGGAAGATTCCATCAGCAATTTGATTTTGTACGGCACTTCCTACACCAGCCTGCCGAGGATGGAGAGCGCTGAGAGCGCGGTTGCGGAGGGAGGAGAGGTTTCGGAAGCCGCCCAGGCACGAGTGCGCGCGCTGGTTGCAGCGGTGGGAGCGGCTACTCCCAATGAACGGATTCGAATCGTCCGCGATTTTCTGAAGCGGAAGGGAATCGCAGGAGAGAGAGTGCCGCAATTCCTGACCGCGAATCTGCAGAGATTCGCCGAGGAGCAGCGCGCCTATCAGAAAAAACTGGTGGCGGCGGGAAAGTCCGGCGACGTGGAAGAAATGCTGTCCGCGCGAGGAACGCTATACCAGACACGCGGGCTCTCGGCGGACACGTCGCTGATGACGAATTACGCGCTCGAAGACACGCTGCGCGCACTTTCCGCGAGGGGATTGCTGGCGGAGGGGAGCGTTCGGCGAATCGCGGTAATCGGGCCGGGGCTGGACTTCACGAACAAGCACAACGGCTACGATTTTTATCCACTGCAAACCATCCAGCCGTTCGCGGTGATGGAGACGGTGCTGCGGCTGAAACTTGGCAAGCCGGACGAGATTGAAGTGGTGACGCTGGATTTGAATCCGGGAGTGAATGCCCACGTCGCGAAACTGGTCCGAGAAGCGCGCGCGGGGCGGGCCTACACGGTGCAACTGCCGAGGGATACGACAGCGGATTGGCCGCCGGGCGCGGTGGACTACTGGGAACATTTTGGAGAAATCCTGGGCACGCAGGCGAAGCCGCTCCCTGTGCCACAGTCAGTGGGCGAAGTGAAGCTTCGCGCCGTGGCGATAGCGCCGCGATATGCGTCGCGTCTTGTGCCTTTGGACTTGAATGTTGTGACGCAGCGAGTGGATATGGAGGAAGGAAAGGCGTTCGACCTGGTGATCGCGACGAACATCCTCGTTTACTATGACCGGTTTCAGCAGGCGCTGGGGATGGCGAGCATCGCGCGGATGATGAATCCCGGCGGAATCTTTCTGTCGAATGACGCGCTGTCGGCGCACCACGTCAAGGCGCTCGAGTTTGTGGATCGCCATACGGTGGCCTTTGCCACGAAAGGTCCGTACGGAGACAACGTCCTGGCATACCGCCGGCGATAGGCGGATCGCGTCACGCGGCATGCAAATCGGAACTTCACCTTGCCTAAATGTAAGGGTGCATCTCTTGGGCTAGAACACGCGGCCGAGTTGGAAGAACCATTTGCGGTGGCCGGAATCGCCGACGCTGCCGCCGATGAAGAAGGGGCCGAGGGCGGTTTCGGCGAGCAAGCCTGCTGCGACATCGTTGGGGAACTCGGTGCCGGTGGTTACGCCGTACATCTTTCCGATTTCGTAGGTGCCGACAGCGTAGACTTTTTTGCCCAAAAATGGAGGAAGGGTGACCAAGTCATGCAAATATCCCGCGCGAATTAAATAATACTGATTACCTTGAAATTCGTTTTGGCCGTAGGCGCTGAGGCGCACCGGCCCGCCCAGGAAGAATTGAGGAACACCTGTGCTGGAGCTGCCGAAAGTAGTGCCGCCTTCCGTTTCGAGAAAGATCGAGGCCGGCTGGGTGATGGGCTGAAAATATCCGAGTTTCAAATCCATGGAAGGAAAGCCGCCCTTGGCGCCGGGGCTTTGGTCGAACCAGCGAAAATCTGTTTCAGCGCTGAAGCCGCGGCGGGGAATGACGGGATCGTCGGTGTGATCGAGCAGGTAGCGCATGTGTGTCTGCCCTACGCGGCCCTGTACTGAGGGAATCTCCGGCGCGCCGAGGCGCAGCTTGGTATTCAGGGAGCCAATTTCGTAGCCAACGCGTAATTCGCTGAAGCGCCCGAAGCTGTAGCCGATGTCGGCGCCGATATTGGTGCGATAGATGCGGTAGTCGGACAGAGGATCGTTCTTGGCATAAATCTGAAACGTGATGTCGCTGGCTTCGGCGTGCGGTGCGAAAAACCAGCGGCTCTCGGCGTGAAACGGGCGGAATAATTCGGTCTGGATGCCATAGGTGTTGCCGAGGAGCACGTCGGTGCGCCATTCGGAGCGGAAGCCGGCGACGTCCATGAAGGTGAAGCGCGTGCCCATGGTGAAATCGACGTTGCCGCTCTGGGAGCCGTCGACTTCGAAGGCGGTCTGGAACATGGGTGGCGCGTAATTTTTCTCGACGACATTGATGAGCAGGCCAGTCTGACCGTTTTTATCAATGAGCCGGTAGCCTGCGGAATCGTAACGGCCCACACCGGTCAAGCGCGTCAGGACTTTGTCCAGTTTCACGGGATCGACGGGCTTGCCTTGAAATTGCTTCACGTAGCGAGAGACGTCGGTGGCTTCGTGGGCGTCGGTTCCTTCAACCTCGATGAATTGCGGGCTGGGGATATCTTTGCGCTTGCGGGCTTCGCGCACTTGCTGGCGCTCCTGCCAATCCGCGTCGTTGAGGGCAAAGGCTTCGAGCAGCCGCGCGTGTGAATTCGCAGCTTCGAACCCGCGCTTCATGATTTGATCGCTCTTGGCGTAATCGCTCATATGGTATTCGGAGAGCGGCACGGAGATTACAGCGTCGGCGTGCTCGAGGCTGCGCAACTCGTTTTCGTCGAGCACTGCGCTTACGGAATGATCCAGCACGCTGAAGACAGACTGAATGTCCTTGGCTTCGACGGGGGCGCGCTCCAAGTGAACGGCGATGACGATCTCCGCGCCCATCTGGCGGACGACGTCGGTCGGCAGATTGTCCAGGAGTCCGCCATCGACGAAGACGGCTTTGCCCTGGCGAACCGGTGAGAATGCGCCGGGAATAGACATCGTGGCGCGCAGCGCGACGGCGAGGGAGCCGTCTTTGAAGACATAGGGCTTTTTGCTGACGAGGTCAGTGGCCACGCAGCGGAAGGGCACGGGCAGAGAATCGAAAGAGGGCACTTGCTCATACGGAAGCGTGACACGGTCGATCAGCAGGCCGATCTGGTGGCCGGCGTTGAGACCTGCGGGCAGAGTCAAGCCGTCGCGTAGGCCGAAGATCAGAGAGTTCGGATAGGCGCGCTGATCTTCTTTACGGCGGAAGGACAAATCTTCGTAGGGAGTGCGGTCGCCGAGGATTTTTCGCCAGTCCATGCCATCGATGAGAGTTTTCAATTCGTCGGGACTCATTCCCGTGGCGTAAAATCCGCCGACTAATCCGCCCATGCTGGTTCCAGCGACATAATCCACGGGGATGTGGTGTTCCTCGAACCACTTCAGGACGCCGATGTGCGCGAGGCCCAGGGCGCCGCCACCTTCAAGAGCGACGCCGATTTTGGGGCGCGGCTTTGCTGGCGCGGAATTTTGCTGGGCGAGCAACGGAACGGGGAGCAGAAGTAACAGGGAAATTAAAACAAAGCGGCGCATTTAGGGCTCCTCAACGATCGAGAAAATTGCTTGATTCGCGGATGGATAACGAGTTTGGCGAAGGTGGGGATTCCAGCAGGCGCGAATGAAAAGTTCAGGCACCTTTGTTTTCTTGGAGGATGTTGCCGCCATCGACGACGAGGACTTGTCCGGTGATGTAGGAAGATTCGGGAGAGGCTAGGAAGCAAACCGCGGCGGCGACTTCGTCGGTCGTGCCGGCGCGGCCGAGCGGGGTATGAAGCGCAGCAATTTTCTCGGAGTCAGTGGAGGAGGCGGTGGCGATCCAGCCGGGAGCGACGCCGTTGATGGTGATGCCAGCGCCGGCGGTTTCGATGGCAACGGCGCGCATCATGCCGTCCATCGCTGCTTTCGCGGCGCCGTACGCGGCGGAGCCGGGGTTGCTGACCAGCGGACCGGTCACGGAGGTGACGTTCACAATGCGGCCGTACTTTTGCTGGGTCATGGCGGGAAGCACGGCGCGGGTCATGCGAAAGGCGGTGTGGAGAGTGATGGCGATCTGGTTTTGCCACTCCGCAAAGGAAGTTTCCATCAAGGGCTTGCTGTCCGTTGGCCGGCCGGTCTGCGCCATGCCGGCATTGTTCACCAGAATGTCGATCCGGCCGGCGCGGGAAAGCACGGCGTCGACAAAGCGTTGTACGTCGGTTTCGACGGTGAGATCGGCGATGAAGGAGAGAACTCTCTCGCCGTCGGCGTCGAGTTCGCGAGCGCGCGTGTGGATGCGGTCGGTAGTCGAAGTAATGACGACGCGCACGCCGGCGGCATACAGCCGCCGCGCGACGGCAAAACCGATACCTTCGGCGCTTCCGGCGCCGGTAATTACGGCAGTTTGCTTGTTGAGGGGTAAGGTCATGAAGGTGGCCGCAGAAGGAATCTTACATCGTTCGAGAAAGATTGCGATGCTTGCGCGGAGACGGTTGCCGAGTTAGCCGATACCCGGCACGGATTTGTTGCTGTGGGCGATTCAGCAAGATGGAGAGGCTAGGGGCTCCTTAGGGCAACGAATTCACGGAATTTTGGAACACGAATTGCGTATGCTTAGTTCCAGAAACTGATCCGCCGAATGGCGGACTCGGGGACGAGGCTACGGTCATGAAGCGCACGGCGTGGTTGTGGAGCGAACTGCTGCTGATGTACGTGGCCGTGCCGGTGCTGATGTACGAGCGCATCCTTCCGAACTGGCCGATTCCATACCTGCTGGTTGCGGCAATCTGGGCGCTGCTGGTTTTGCGAAGGGACGCAACCTTTGAGCAGCGAGGGCTCGTCCGTTTGGCGCGGATTCAGACGGAGTTTTGGTGGCCGCTGCTGCGGGACATTCCGCTGCTGGTGCTGCTGGGCATCGCGGTGCGGCTCTTTGCGCCGGAGATGCTTTTCTCGCTGTTCCGGCGCTCTCCGGCGTGGTGGCTGGCGGTGGTGCTTTTTTATCCGATTTTCTCGGTCTATCCGCAAGAGCTGCTGTACCGGGCCTTTTTCTTCCACCGTTATCAGCCACTTTTCGGAGAGGGAATGGGAATGATCGCGGCAAGCGCGGCGGTTTTTGGATTCGTGCACATTATTTTCGGGAATTGGGTGGCGATTGTATTGACAGCGATTGGCGGGGTGCTGTTTGGCTGGACGTACTGGAAATCCCGGTCTCTAGTGCTGACGTGCCTGGAACATGCGCTCTTTGGCGATTTTATTTTTACAATTGGAATCGGGCAATTCTTCTACCACCTCGCGCGGCAGTGAATCCGCCACAAGGTTACTGAAAAAGTGTAAGGATGTGTCCTGAAGGACTATAATTTCCTGCAATTCCGAGACGGGGATCAAGGGGCAGGGGATGAGCGAGCGCAAGACGGATCACGAATTGGGGATGAATCGAGGAATTACGCGGCGTGATTTTCTGAATGGCGTGGCCATCGCCGCGGGCGGAACGCTGGTGGGCGGGGGGATTGGAACGGAAACGCTGGTCGCGGCCGCTGCTCTCGATGAATTCGCGCCGGAAAAAGCGGCGGATTACTATCCGCCGGCGCGGATGGGCTTGCGAGGGAATCACGACGGGACATTCACTTTTGCCCATCGGTTGCGCGACGGCGAAGGGGCGGATGCTTTCGGGGAGCCGGTCGCTTCCGGGGAGAGCTACGACCTCGTGGTGGTCGGCGGAGGAATCAGCGGATTGGCGGCTGCCTATTTTTTTCGCAAGAGCGCGGGGAAAAATGCGCGCATCCTGATCCTGGATAATCACGACGATTTTGGCGGGCACGCCAAGCGCAACGAATTTCGCGCGGGCGGGCGCTTGGTGCTGAGCTACGGTGGGACGCAGTCCATTGAGAGTCCGGGAAAATACAGCGATGTTGCAAAAGGGCTGATTTCGGAGATTGGCGTCAGAACGGAAAAGTTTTACAAGGCTTACGACAAAAATCTCTATGCGAAGATGGGGACCGCGGCGTTTTTCGATAAGGAAACGTTTGGCGAAGACCGCCTGGTCACGGGAATGAACGATACGCCCTCGCCGGAGTTTCTTGCCAAAGCGCCACTCTCCGATGCGGTACGAAAAGACATTGCACGCGTTTATGCGGAGAAGAAAGACTATCTCGCGGGAATGTCCGTGGAAGAAAAAACGGCGCTGCTGACAAAAACCAGCTATGCGGAGTATTTGACGAAGCACTGCAAGCTGATACCGGAAGCGCTGCCGTTCTTCCAGACGTTTACGCACGATCTTTTTTGCGTGGGAATTGAGGCCGTCCCGGCTATGGCTTGCTTTGAGGCGGGAGACGACTACGGTTCGTTTACTTATGCTGGTTTTCAAGGCTTGGGATTGCCCGAAGGTGGCAAAGAAGAGCCATATATTTTTCATTTTCCGGACGGGAACGCTTCGGTTGCGAGGCTTCTGGTTCGTTCCTTGATCCCGGAAGCCGTTCCGGGATCGACGATGGAGGATGTGGTCACTGCAAAGGCGGATTACAGCAAGCTCGATGAAGCAGGAAGTGCGGTGCGAATCCGGCTGAACAGCACGGTCGTCCATGTCGAGCACGCCAACGTTGCGAAAGAAGTGCAAATTGCCTACGTGCGCGGCGGAAAGCTACAGATTGTGGCGGCAAAGAATTGCGTGCTGGCTTGCTACAACGGGATGATTCCGTATCTTTGCCCGGAACTTCCGGAGAAGCAGAAAGAAGCGCTGTCATATCTCGTGAAGGCGCCGCTCGTGTATACCCACGTGGCACTGCGGAATTGGACTTCGTTTGCAAAACTGAATGTGCACCACATTGTTGCGCCAGGCGGATTTCACACGTACACCGCGCTGGATTTCCCGGTCAGTGTCGGTCGGTACCGGTTTCCGAGTAAGCCGGAAGAACCAGCGGTCTTGTTTATGCTGCGAACACCTTGCAAACCCGGACTGCCGCGGCGCGACCAGAATCGCGCCGGCCGTGCGGAGCTGCTGCAGACGCCCTTTTCGAAATTCGAGCGAAATATCCGCGACCAGTTGGGCCGTATGCTTGGCGGCGCGGGATTCGACCCCGCGAAGGACATCGAGGGCATCACCGTCAATCGCTGGGCGCACGGTTACGCTTTTGCGCCGAATGCGCTGTTTGATCCCGACTGGAAAGAAGGGGAGCAACCGTGGGTTGTTGGCCGGAAGCCGTTCGGCAAGATCACGATCGCGAACTCCGATGCCGGGGCCAATGCTTATACGAATGAGGCCATCGATCAAGCGTGGCGCGCGGTCGGGGAACTGCTGCCGGGCTGAATGAATAGGGGCCAGTTCTGACTGCCTGACTGCACGTCGAAGGAGAAATCCAAGCCCAACCTGCGGCCATCAGAAAATGAACATGCGGCCAACGGCGGGGAAATGTGTTACTGTCGTGGAGTAGACTCCCGAAGTAGAATTGCCTGGATTCCTTGAGGGGTGTGTTCGTGGGGTTATCCCTGGAGAGAATTCAGCCAATTTCAGGCTAACGTCTCGTAGTGTCTGGGAAGCGGCATTTCACCAAGATCCTGCGCTCGTGGTGCTTCGAAGAGTACAGGGAGATTCAAGATGAAGAGTTTATTTGTAGGGAATATGAGCTTCCAGACCACGGAAGGCGAATTGCGCGAACTGTTTGCTCCATTCGGCCAGGTGACGCGCGTTCATATGGCCATGGACAGGGAGACCGGGCGCGCACGCGGCTTTGCATTCATTGAAATGCCGAATGACGCGGAAGCAGCGGCAGCCATGACCGCTCTCGACGGAAAAGAAGTGGGCGGGCGCAATTTGAAAGTGAATGAAGCGCGCCCGAAGGGTGAAGGCGGCCCCCCTCGCGGTCCCAAGAGCTTTGGCGGCCCGAAGAACTATGGCGGCCCGGGCGGCGGCGGAGGGCGGGGCAAGGGCGGGGGCGGAGGACGCGACCGCTTCTCGAACGAAGATTACCGCGAGTCTGCGCGGCAGCCGCGCGAACCGCGCTGGTAGTTTTCCTTTTTCATAAGTGGGCTGTACGGCAGGGACCAGGGCCCGCGCCGCACTGTGCTGTGAGGAGAGGCTTATGACCACGACATTCCAGAAGCGCCAGAAAGAAATGAAGCGCATCGAAAAGCGCAAAATGAAGGAAGAGAAGCGCGCGCAAAGAAAACAAGACAAACCGCCGGCTTCCGAAGTGACCTACGATCCAGCTTCCGATCCGACGATTGATTGGAATCACAGCAACGAGATCGGCACGCAGGAATAATTTCGACTGAATCTCAAGGCCAGCTAAACCCGCGAATTTTCGTCGCTTCTCGGCGGGGCGAAGGGACAGCCTTGTCCGGGCAGCGGTCCCTGAATGTCGCTGGCGATTGGCGGGTTTGCCTGAAGATATTTACGCGGCGCAGAACAACTGGTAATGAAGGTTTGTTCGCGGCAGAAGGAATTCTGGTTCCGGGACGTGGACTCGAACCACGATACTCAGCTCCAAAGGCTGATGTCCTACCGATTAGACGATCCCGGAACCGGTGCGAATAGTGTAGCAGACGCCAGCAAAGGCGCCCAAGCGCCTCAGCTCGAAACCTTTTCAACCAGTTTCACGTAGAATGGGCAGGGAAAGGTGCACATGAAGCGTCGGCTAATGCTGCGGGAACCGATCGGGGTGGCGCTGGAGACCCTGCGTTCGCATAAAATGCGTTCGTTCCTGATGCTGCTGGGGATCATTTTGTCGGTTTCCACTTTGATTGTGGTTATTGCGCTGATCTCCGGGGTAGACCGCTACATCGCGGACCGCGTCGCCAACATGGGCTCCAATGTTTTTCTGCTGACGCGATTTCCCATCATCACGGACGTTGAAGAATACGTGAAGGCCAACCGCCGCAACAAAAAAGTCACCTGGGACGACTTCGAGGCTCTGCGCGAGAATCTGAAGCTGCCGCAGCGCGTAGGTGTCGAACTCCGCATTGATGGAAAAGTGCGCGCCGGCTCGCACGCCCTCAACGACACGAATGTCCGCGGGGTGACCGCCAACATGGTGGACATCGACATTGTCACGCCGCGCGACGGGCGCTACATTTCCGAGGGCGACGACCAGAGCCGCGCCCAGGTTGCGATGATTGGGAACGATCTCGCCGTGCAACTCTTTCCTGGCATTGACCCTATCGGCCATGAGCTGATGATCGAAGGGCGGCCCTTCCTGGTGGTCGGCATTGCGAAAACCATCGGCACGGCTTTCGGGCAATCGCAAGATAATTTCGTCTACATCCCGATACAGACCTATTTCAAGATGTACGGCACCAACGACACGATTTGGCTTAACATTCAGGCGCGCGGGGCGGAGTGGATGGAGCAAACCCAGGACGAAGCGCGGGCCATGATGCGCGCGCGGAGACACCTCTCTCCCAATGAAAAAGATAACTTTGGCATTTTCGACCAAGCCACGCTGATGGAATTGTGGAAAAATTTGACCGGCGTGATTGCTACCGCCATGGTCGGCATCGTTTCCGTTTTCCTGGTGATCGGTGGCGTGGTCATCATGAACGTAATGCTTGCTACGGTGACGGAGCGGACTCGTGAAATCGGAATCCGCAAAGCCCTGGGCGCCCGGCACAACGACATTCTCTTGCAATTCCTGCTGGAGGCGACGGTCATGGCGGCAGTGGGCGGGGCTATCGGGGTCGGCATCGCTTACGGGGTTGCGGGCCTCGCCACTGCGACGATGTCTATTCCCATGCACGTTCCCCTTCCCGCCGTTCTGCTGGCTGAAGTGATCTCCGCCGCCGTTGGCGTTTTCTTCGGAGTTTATCCCGCGCGCCGTGCCGCGAGCCTGCAACCGATCGAAGCCTTGCGCCAGGAAGTGTGAGAGCCATGCATATTCCCGTGCGCATAAACATTGGTGAAAACGCTCAGATGGCGCTAACCACGCTGCGCGAGAACAAGATGCGCTCTTTTCTCACCGTTCTCGGGGTGGTCATCGGCATTACCGCTGTTCTTTCCGTGGTGTCTATTCTCGTCGGCGTTTATGGAGACGTGAACGCCTATTTGTTGGACTACGGGACCGAAACTCTTTTCATCTTCCGATTCGATCCCGGCATCCACACCGGGAGGCTCACTCCGGATGAACGCGCGCGCAAGCCGCTCACTTTGGAAGATGCCGAAGCGATCGGGCAATTATGTCCTGCGGTGCGCGCGGTAACCGTCAGTCTCTATCCACGATGGACAGATGAAGGTCCCGGCACCGGGCCCGTCACGGCGCGCTATCTCAGCAAGGAAGTTTCGGGAATTGATTACAACGGGACGCTGCCTTCCAACGAAGAAGTTTTCAATTCCAGGCCAAAAAGCGGGCGGTTTTTCAGCGATGCGGAAAACATGCATCGCTCCGACGTTGCTGTCATCGGCCCGGATATTGCCAAGACCTTGTACCCGGACATGGACCCGCTCGGAAAACCCATCCAGATTAACGGCGTATCTTACGAAGTCATCGGCGTGCTTGAACCGCGCAAGGGCCAGCTGGTAAAGGATCAATCCGCGGACAAAGCCGTGATGGTGCCTTATCGCAGCTACCACAAACATCTCCCGAAGGACGACGAACACATGATTGGGGCCGTTGCTTACTCGGGCCGCATGTCGGAAGCGGAAGACCAGATCCGCGGCGTATTGCGGCGCCGCAGAAACGTGCCCTACAGCAAGCCCGATAACTTTGGAATTTCCAGCGCCCAGCAGATTGCCGATCAATTTCGTCAGATCACGGCGTCGGTAGCGGGCTTGATTTTTGCTATCAGCTCCATTGGACTTCTCGTTGGCGGCGTCGGCGTGATGAACATCATGCTGATGTCGGTGACGCAGCGCACGCGGGAGATCGGCGTTCGCAAGGCTATCGGCGCGCGGCGCCGGGACGTCATCTGGCAGTTTCTCACCGAAGCCATGGTGCTCACCGGCGCGGGAGGTGTCATCGGCGTGCTGCTCGGCGGCGCCATCAGCCTGCTGATAAACCTTGCTGTGCCTAGCCTGCCGTCGTCCATCCCGCTGTGGGCAATTGTGCTCGCCGTGGGCGTTTCCATGGGCGTCGGCCTCGTCTTCGGCATGTACCCGGCCATTAAAGCCGCTCGCCTCGATCCCGTCGAAGCCCTGCGCTACGAATAGTTGTAGAGCTGGCTGCGAATCAGCTAGACGCAATCTGCCCATCATCAGGGAATAGAGCGATGTGCGTGGAACGAGGGTTTCTGCTAAATTGGTAAGGTTGTTTGCAACGCGGGAGAGGTGGCCGAGCGGTTTAAGGCGCACGCTTGGAAAGCGTGTGTAGGTTAACCCCTACCGTGGGTTCGAATCCCACCCTCTCCGCCAGAATTCCTCAGTAGCTCCGGCTTCAGGGTGGCTAACGTACTGCCGCAAGGTTCGTCCAAACTTCCGTGAGATTAGGCATCATCCTCGCCCTTCTCGCATCCGTTACTTGCCGCGCACAGGAGATGCGGATCGTCTATCCATTGCCGGTACCAACCGCTTTTACTCAGCGCAGCAACATTGTTTATAAGCAGGCTGGCGAAACCGCGCTGACCATGGAACTCTTTCTGCCCACGGGCCCGGCGCTCGCAAAGTCATTACCCGTCTTCGTCATTTTCAACGGTTTCGGCAGCTCGTTTATGCGAACCTCTCCACAATCGCAAGGCTGGGCCAAGGCCGCGACGGCGCACGGGTTCGCAGGGGTTACGCTCGAAACCTCCGAGGGACACGACGCCGAAGACTTTGACTCCCTTGCCGAATATCTCCGGCAGCATGCGGAAGATTTACATATCGATCCTGAGCGCTTGGTGGTGATTGCCTGGTCCGGCAATGTGTCTGCAGGACTGTCAGCGGTCGAGGGTCCCCGCCGCAAAGCGGTCAAGGCTGCGGTCATGTATTACGGATCGACAGATGTGCCGCAGGTTCGATTCGACCTGCCGGTATTGTTTGTGCGCGCCGGCCTCGATCAGCCGGCGACAAACCAACATCTGGATCGTGTCGTCGCAGCAGGCATCGCCGCGAATGCGCCCTGGACTTTGCTGAACTATCCCGCCGGCCACCACGGATTTGACGTTTTCGATGATAACGATCTCTCCCGCGAAATTATCGAAGAGACGTTTCGTTTCGCGCAGAACGCCATCGCCGATTCGTATCAATCCGCCATGCACGCCGGACTCGATGAAGCCAGCGCGGCCGGCGCCATCTTTACTGGCGATTTTGGCAAGGCAGCCGCGCTCTATCGCGAAATCGTCGTCGCCCATCCCCAGGACTCGCGGAGGCTGCTTGCTTACGGGATCGCTTTGACCGGGTCGAAGCAGTACAAAGAGGCGCGAGCACAATTTGATCGTGCCAAGGCGATCGGGGGACTGGGCGAGCGCGATCTGGGTGTGCCAGCAGCCAGAGCATGTGTGCTCGATCACGATCCGGAGGCCGCGATAGCCTGGCTCAAGCGGATTAATCCCCGATTTATTCCAGAATCGCTTCAGTCGGATGCCGATTTCGCCTCATTAAGAGATCGCCCGGACTTTCAAGCATTGTTTCAGCGCCATTGAATTGCCGATGACGGGGCTGGCCAGGTCGCGGCTCGAAGGAAAAGCTGCGTCTTGTCCTGGTCTCCCTCTTATTGACCTCATTTCTAAATAGGCCGGAACCTGAGTGCGCTGCGTAACTCACGGGACAACCACGCACATCCCCCACGCATCAACTTGGCAAGGGACCAATCCATCCGGGCCGATTTCGGTTAAAGTAGGGGCAAATGGGAATCGGCGAAGATCGCGGGAAAGAGGTCAGCCATGAACCGCAAAGTGAGTTTCGGACTAATCGTTCTATTGTTGGGTGTTCCGATTTTAGCTCAGAAGAAAGAAGCAGAAATTCCCAAGATTTTTACGACATCCCAATTCGTATTTGTTGAAACAGTTTATGGCGCGGTCAATGATACCCCGGTGGATCCTCGGATTTCAGCGGAAGACCGGACTGCGGTATCCCGCGTAGAAGAAGCCCTGCGCACGTGGGGCCGTTATCAGTTGGCTTTCAGGCGCAGTGAAGCGGATTTGGTTTTCGTTGTGCGCAAGGGCCGCATCGCCGATGCGCATGCTGGGGTGAGGGTGTCGCGCGGTCCGCGGTCTCCCGGAGGGCCTTCCCAGACGGCAGGCGGGCCAGCGTATGGCAGTGAAGCTGGCTCGCCGTACGATGTGCTTTTTGTCTACACGAGGAGCCCTGACGGCTCGCTCGTCAGCCCTCATTGGGACCGCACTTTGGATCATGGACTGGATGCGCCCGACCTTCCGCTTTTCAAGAAGTTCAAGGAAGCAGTGGAAGCATCATCCAAGACGCCTGCAAAGAAAACACCGTAGTTTCCGCGCGCAATTTTCAGAA